>ENA-OPAA01001851-OPAA01001851.1-human-gut-metagenome-genome-assembly--contig:-NODE-1851-length-11555-cov-2.794261_pt1 | contig 11555 bp, 8 predicted proteins | sample MGYA00241049_ERZ501414 | MGnify/ENA primary metagenome ERZ501414 (study PRJEB25962, sample SAMEA2042520) | human gut metagenome | biome: human gut; feature: human-associated habitat; material: faeces... | reverse complement strand
TTTGCTTATTCATGATCTTTCTTTTTCTTTTATTTATATCCCATACAACAAAATACTACTTACAAATCTTTCCCAGTAAGCATCTCATAAGCCTGGAAATATTTATCGATTGTCTTATCAACAATGTCCTGAGGCAGTTTCCAGTCATGTTCGTTGCTCTTTAACCAGTCGCGGGCGAACTGTTTGTCGAAGGATGGCTGTCCATGACCTGGTTCGTATTCGTCTGCTGGCCAGAAACGAGAGCTGTCTGGTGTTAACATTTCATCTCCGATGACGATGTTACCGTTTTCATCAAGACCAAATTCAAATTTCGTATCTGCGATGATGATTCCGTGTTCTAATGCATAATCAGCACATTTCTTATAAAGTGCAATCGTCTTATCGCGTAACTGTTCAGCGTATTCCTGTCCTTTACCTGGGAATTCTTTCTCAAGAACTTCAATACTTCTTTCAAAAGAAATGTTCTCATCATGATCACCGATTTCTGCTTTTGTAGATGGTGTGTAGATTGGTTCAGGAAGTTTATCAGATTCTTTTAATCCTTCAGGAAGTTTGATTCCGCAGACTGTACCATTCTCCTGATAGCTTGCCCAACCGCTTCCTGTGATATATCCACGAACGATACATTCGATTGGAAGCATCTCAAGCTTTTTGCACATCATGCTGTTACCGTCATATTCTGGTTTCTGGAAGAATTCAGGCATATCTTTCACATCAGTAGAGATCATGTGGTTTGGAAGAATGTCTTTTGTCAGGTCGAACCAGAATTTAGACATCTGTGTCAGAACGGTTCCTTTCTTGGAAACAACATTCTTAAGAATTACGTCAAAACAACTGATACGATCAGTGGCAACCATAATCAGGCTGTCTCCGTTATCATAAATTTCACGGACTTTACCTTCTTTTATTGGTTTCATAACAATACCTCGCTTATTTATTATTTTTTTTAATATGTCTTCACTAATAGTCAAACAGATTTTGCGGAAAAAAACAATAGTAAATTGCAAAATTTCGAAAAAAAGTACAAAATATAAATTATGTTGTATAATAACAATATCGTAAAAAAGAATACTGATAAGTAATGGTAATAGTGACTGATAACGACAGATAATAAGCGGAAAATCAGTGAAAATATGAAGCAGAGAAAAGACAAAAGAAAGAAAAAATAAAAGACAGTAAGGAACGAAATTATGAGACATATTACAATTGGAATTCTGGCGCATGTGGATGCCGGGAAAACGACATTATCGGAATGCATGCTCTACTTAAGCGGGCAGATTAGAAAGCTTGGAAGAGTCGACCATAAAGATGCATTCTTAGATACATACGAACTGGAACGGGAAAGAGGAATCACGATCTTTTCCAAACAGGCAGAATTAAAGATGGGTAATCTGGGGATAACTCTTCTGGATACACCGGGACATGTGGATTTTTCGGCAGAGATGGAGCGGACGCTGATGGTGCTTGATTACGCCGTGCTTGTCATCAGCGCATCTGACGGAGTGCAGGCTCATACACAGACACTCTGGCGGCTTTTAAAACGGTATGAGATCCCGGTATTTCTTTTTATCAATAAAATGGATCAGCCGGGAACCGACAGAGCGGCAATTCTTTTGGAGTTAAAAAAACAGTTGTCAGACGGATGCATAGATTTCACGAATCTTAGCGCAGGAACACAGGAAAATGATAAAGACAGTGCGGTCATGGAAGAAATCGCCATGGAAGATGAGAATGCCATGGAAAGCTTTTTGGAGACCGGAAGGATTGCCGGTGAACAAATCAGGGAAATGATCGTGCAGCGAAAGATATTTCCGTTCTTTTTTGGTTCTGCGCTTCGGAATGCCGGCGTGGACACATTTTTACAGGGGTTTGACCGATATACACTGGCACCGGAATACCCGGATGAATTTGGCATGAAAGTTTTTAAGATTGCTAGAGATGAGGCAAATAACCGGCTGACGTATCTGAAAGTGACCGGAGGAACGTTAAAAGTGAAATCACCGCTTTCGAATGCAGATCATGTGCGGTTTGGTGAGGAAGTGTGGGAACAGAAAGTGAACCAGATCCGCATTTATTCCGGAACCAAATATGAGCTGATCAATGAAGCGGATGCCGGAATGGTGTGTGCTGTGACCGGATTAGACCACACATATCCGGGACAGGGATTTGGAATAGAAGCGCAGGGAGAAACACCGGTGTTAGAGCCGGTACTGCATTTCCGTCTGATTCTCCCGGAGGGCGTGGAGCCGGCAGTCATGCTGCCAAAATTGCGCCAGATCGAGGAGGAAGAGCCGGAATTACATATTGTATGGAACGAAAAGCTTCAGGAGATCCAGATCCAGATCATGGGCGAGGTCCAGACTGAAATTTTAAAAAGCATGATCGCAGAGCGTTTTGGCGTGGAGGTGTCATTTGGTCCGGGCAAGATTGTATACAAGGAAACAATCGCAGATACAGTGGAGGGCGTGGGACATTTTGAACCTCTCAGACATTATGCGGAAGTACATCTTTTGTTAGAGCCGCTGGAACCGGGAAGCGGTATTGTGATCGACACAGACTGCAGTGAGGATGTGCTGGATAAAAACTGGCAGCGGCTGATCGTGACACATTTAAAAGAGCGGGAGCATATCGGAGTGTTGACCGGTTCGGTGATCACAGATATGAAAATCACAGTGATCGGTGGAAGGGCACACACGAAACACACGGAGGGCGGCGATTTCAGACAGGCGACTTACCGGGCAGTGCGCCAGGGCTTAAAACAGGCGCAGTCTGTGCTGCTGGAGCCGTATTATGAATTTCACATAGCTGTTCCGCAGAATATGGTAGGACGTGCTATGACGGATGTTGAAAAGATGCATGGAAAGTTTGAAGGTCCTTATCAGGAGGGCGAAGCACAGGTTCTGCGCGGCATTGCTCCGGTGGTGTGCATGGCAAATTACCAGAAGGAAGTGACTGTCTACACGAAAGGGCTTGGAAAAGTAACGTTCCGGTTTGCGGGATATTACCCATGTCACAACACGGAAGAGGTGGTCGCACAGACCGGTTATGATCCGGAGCGGGATCTTTCGCACCCGGCGGATTCTGTTTTCTGTGCGCACGGAGCAGGATTTATCGTTCCATGGAATGAAGTGCCGGATCACATGCATGTGGAGGGCAGGCTGTTAAAAAAGAAAGAGCAGCAGGAGGAAGCACCTTCCGGTAAAAAGACAAAAACCTACGATCCGGATCACTGGATCGACATTGAGGAGATTGATGCGATCTTAGCACGTACCTATCATGCAAATAAACATGAGAAGGGAGCGACAAAGCAGTGGCGGACCACGAAAAAAGTGATCTCGGGAGACAATGCGCCACGCTATGCACCTGTAAAAGCAGTTTCCAAAGAGGAATATCTGCTGGTGGACGGTTATAATATCATTTTTGCATGGGAGAGCTTAAAAGAGCTTGCAGCAGTCAATATCGACGGAGCAAGAGGAAAGCTTTTAGACATTTTGTGCAATTATCAGGGCATAAAAAAATGCAATCTGATCGTGGTGTTTGATGCGTACCGCGTAAAAGGACACCAGACGGAAATGCTCGATCACCATAATATCCATGTCGTGTATACAAAAGAGGCAGAGACTGCCGATGCTTATATTGAAAAGTTTGCACATGAAAATGGAAGAAAATACCATGTGACCGTGGCGACTTCGGATGGTCTTGAGCAGATCATCATTACCGGGCAGGGCTGTCATCTGCTCTCTGCAAGAGAGTTTGAGCGTGAGGTAGAGGCAGCAAACCAGACGCTTCGGGAAACGATCAATGGAATGAGGGAAAAATCATCCAATCACATTCTGGGAGATGCACTGAAACAATTAACCGATGAGAAAATACAATTGTAAAACTCATAAAAACGGAATTATGAAAATGAATCAATCACAGGAAAAACAGGACGGAGAGAAATTATGTTACCAGAACAATTTTGTGTGCGTATGAAAGAAATGCTCGGGGAGGAGTACGCAGCATTCTATGCAAGCTATGATCTGCCGAAATATCAGGCACTCAGAATCAATCCATTGAAAACAGAGCGGGATACTTTTTTGCAGCAGGCGCCGTTTTCCTTAAACAGAGTGCCGTGGACAACGAATGGCTATTATTACAGTGGGAATGATCAGCCCGGCAGACATCCGTATCATGAGGCGGGCGTTTACTATATCCAGGAGCCGAGTGCGATGGCTCCGGCGGAGTATCTGATGGCGGAACCGGGAGAGCGCATTTTAGATCTGTGTGCCGCACCTGGAGGCAAGAGCTCACAGATTGCATGTTCCATGCAGGGGGAAGGACTGATCGTCTGCAATGAGATTCATCCGGCGAGAGCAAAGATCCTGTCTGAGAACATCGAGCGCATGGGCGTGTGCAATGCGCTTGTGACAAATGAGACACCACAGAAACTTTCGGATAATTTCCGCGAATATTTTGACCGTATTTTAGTGGATGCACCGTGTTCCGGTGAGGGAATGTTCCGCAAGAACGAGGATGCCTGTGATGAGTGGAGTCCGGAAAATGTAGAAAACTGTGCCGCAAGACAGGCGGAGATCTTAGACTGCGCAGCGGAGATGTTAAAGCCGGGCGGACGGCTTGTGTATTCGACCTGCACGTTTGCCCCGGCGGAGAATGAAGGCAGTATCAGCCGCTTTTTAGAGCGCCACCCGGAATTTTCAATATTACCGGTGGAGAAAAAAGACGGTATGATGCCGGGTGTCCCGGCGTGGACAGATCATCCGGCTGAGGGCTTAGAGCATACCATCCGCTTATGGCCGCACCATTTAAAAGGCGAAGGACATTACCTCGCTGTCTTACAGAAAGCGGGTGTTTTATCTAAAACCTGTCAGGGCTATTGCAGAAACGGCGTGGAGAAGGGAATCAATGAGAAAGAGTGCAGGGAATTTTTTGCATTTGCAGAGGAAAACCTTGTTAAAAATATAACAGGCAATTTTCTGAAATTCGGCGACCAGCTTTATCGGATGCCGGAGGGAATGCCGTCCATCCGGAATCTGAAAGTGCTCCGCCCGGGACTGCATCTGGGAACCTTAAAAAAGAACCGTTTCGAGCCGTCCCATGCACTGGCGTTAGCGTTAAGACCGGATCAGGTAAAGCACGTGTGCAGCTTAGAGAGCGACAGCCCACAGGTCAAAGCATACTTAAATGGACAGACCCTGAATATGGACGGAGAAAAGGGCTGGTATTTAGTGACTGTGGATGGTTACAGCATTGGCTGGGGCAAGTTAGCCGGTGGCATTTTAAAAAATCATTACCCGAAGGGACTTCGAAAAAATGGCTGATGGGAAAACAGGAAAAACTTTAAATTTAACAGAGGGTAATCCGTTAAAACTGATTTTATTATTTGCAATTCCTGTCTTTTTGGGAAGACTGTTCCAGATGATGTACAGTCTGATCGATACCAAGATCGTCGGAAGTATTTTAGGGGAAGAGGCATTGGCGGCAGTTGGCTCCGTGTCGATCCTTTATAATCTTCTGACCGGAATTTTCAGCGGCTTTACATTGGGATTTTCCATTGTGACCGCACAAAACTATGGAAGTGGGAATGAGAAACTTTTAAAGAAAAATGTGGCGTCTTCCATAATGCTGGGAATGATGACGGCGGTTGTGATCATTTTTGCAGTACTGCTTTTCTTAAATCCGATTCTTCATGCCATGAATGTTCCGGAAGAACAGTTTTGCATGGCACATGATTATATCAGGATTTTAGTGTGGGGCATGTTTGTTACACTGGCATACAATCTGTGTGCGGATATGCTCCGGGCAATCGGGGATTCCGTGACACCACTGATCTTTCTGGTCATTGCGGCGGTCACAAATATTGTGCTTGACTATCTCTTTATCGGCGGCTTTTCCATGGGCGTGTCAGGAGCTGCCTGTGCGACGGTGCTGTCACAACTGGTCTCAGCAGTATTATGCTTTCTGCGTATCAGGTCCGGTTTCACAATCCTTCACATCTCGAAGAATGATCTGGAGTGGGACAGAGAACGCATGAGACTTCTGTATCAGAACGGACTGGCGATGGCACTCATGTCATCTCTGGTAAACTGCGGTACTTTGATCTTGCAGACGGGAATCAATAAACTTGGAACGAACATTATCGTGGCACATACAGCGGCGCGCAAAGTGTTTGAAATCTTCAGTCTTCCGGTCAGCGTTTTTGGCGCCTCCATGGCAACTTACTGTGGACAGAATTACGGAGCCGGAAAGTATGACAGGATCCGGCAGGGCTTAAAGGCAGTGCTTGGAATCGGCTGTGTGTTCAGTGTGATTATTTTTATTTTATCGCATACGATATCACCGTATCTGATCTCTTTTATTGCAAGTTCAAAGAATAAGGAGGTCATTTACTGGGGCACACAGTATCTGGTGTACGATATGTCTTTTCAGGTGGTCTGTGTGTTTATTGTGATCCTGCGCAATTCGCTGCAGGGAATCGGAGATCAGAGGACGCCCGTCTTTTCAAGTTTTATAGAGCTGGCGGGAAAAGTGGTGTTCACGCTGGTTTTTGTGCGTAGGTTTGGTTATTGGGCAGTCATCTGGACAGAACCGGTCATATGGATCTGCATGGTGATCCCACTGATCGTGACGGCAGCAGGAAACCCGGTATTATTTGGAAAACAAAAATAGGAGCTTTCTATGGAGCGTTGGATATGGTTTCTGGGAATGGCAGTCTTTTATGGAGTGCTGTTTCTATGGTTTTTAAATCAGGTGAAAAAGCCGGATTATAAGAAAAATTATGTGCTTGTAAAGACACTGCAGAGTGCAGCGTTTGTGTCTGTGTTTCTGGCAGCAGCAGTTGTCAGTCGGGATATTCTGGATTTCTGGCTGATGCTTCCGGCGTTTGTCTGCTGCTTTGCAGGAGATGTAATACTTGCTTTTTATAATAGGATCAAAAAAAAGAGACTTTTTTTGCTGGGACTTGTCACATTTTTAATGGGGCATCTGTTCTTTATCCGGTGGCTGGACCGGATGCAGCCGCCGGCAGTTGCAGATATGGTGTTTCCGGTCATAGCGGTGATCGGGATTTTTGCAGTGACAGGAATGGGCAGCTTTCATACCGGAAGACTCCGGCCATGCATTTTAGTCTACACTTTTTTTATTGCATACCTGTTTGCAAAAAGCATGCATATTGCAGTGAGTATCCCTGACATGCGGCACATCGTCTGTGCGGTGGGAAGTTTTCTGTTTATGATCTCAGATATTTCCATTCTGTTTCTTTATTTTTATAAAAATAAGAGCCGGAAAGTCCACCTGTTTAACCTCACCACTTATTATGTGGGGATTTTTCTTCTGGCGATCAGTCCTTTGTTTCATTGAACGAGGCAGAATCTTTGTCGAAAAATGTTGTATCATGTTTAGAAGATGCCAGATAATGCATATTTTTGTGAAAAAAAACAAAAAAAACGCTTTTTTATGTGAAAATTATGTATAATAGCTAAAGAGATGATACATTATCGAATCAGGAAGGTACGAATCAGATATGAACAGACAACTGACAATGCTCATTGTAGATGACATGGAAGTGGAACGCATTTCGTTTGCAGAAATCTTTAAAGACGAATATCAGATTCTGGAGGCGGAAAACGGGAAACAGGCGATGGAACAACTGGAACAACAAAAGGTACATATTGTTCTTCTTGATCTTTGCATGCCGGTGATGGATGGATTTGAAGTGATCCGGGAGATGAAACAGCAGGATAAGTATGCGGATATCCCGATCGTCGCAAAAACTGCAATTGATGAGAAAACAGAGGTTAAAGCGTTAGAAGCTGGAGCGGATGAGTATATTTTTTCTCCGTGTGATCCGGCCATCGTGAAAAAAAGAGTTCATAATCTTGTGGAAAAATATATTCTGGAACGGGAGAAGATCAGGGCACAGTTAGAGAAAGAGCAGGAGATGGGCAGGGCAAAAGAACTGTTTCTTGCAAGGATGTCCCATGAACTCCGCACACCGATCAATGGAATTCTGGGCATTTCACAGCTTGCCCATTATAAAGATGCAGAAGTCCGGGAGGATTTTAAGAAGATCCGTTACCAGGCGGAGTATCTGTGGGAACTGGTCAATGATGTGCTGGATATGGCAGCCATTGACAATGGAAAAATGACGATCCGTCATGTGGCGTTTTCACTCAATGAGGTCGTGTCGGAGGTCTCTGGTCTTTTTTATTCCCAGTGCAGAATGAAAAGGATCTATTTTTATTTCAGGGTTGACAATGTGACACATGAATATCTGATTGGAGATGCAATCCGTGTCAAGCAGGTGCTTGTGAATCTGCTCTCAAATTCGTTTAAGTTTACCGAGAAGGGCGGAACCATTGAGGTGTGCATGTCTGAGCTGGATGTGGATGACAGCAGGACGGTTTTACATATTACAGTGCGTGATACCGGATGTGGGATTTCGGATAAAGCTTTGGAAAAAATCTGGGAACCGTTTGAGCAGGAACAGCATGAAAACGGAAAATATTACGGTGGCAGCGGTCTGGGACTTCCAATCATAAAGAGCATTGTCGAACAGATGCACGGAACGATCGATGTGGCATCCGAATATAATGTGGGTTCAAAATTCATCGTGGACATTCCATTTGAAATTGGAAAAAGTATTGTGCGGGAGAAACGTAAGTTCAGATCATTAAAAGTTTTTCTGGTAAACAATGATGAGATCGCACTGCATTATATGATGTCGACGCTGACGAGACTCGGGATCCGGTATGACAGTTCGACAGACGGGAAGGAGATCATCCGGATACTCAAAGAAGCGTATGAACGAGGGGAAGGCTACGACATCTGTTTTGTCAACTGGCAGATGCCGGGGGGATATGGCAAAAAACTGGTCAGGGAAATGCGGGAGATCTTTGACCGTGATACATTAAAAATCGTTACATCTTCCTATGATACAGAGGATTATGAGGAAGAGATGCGCGGGGCGGGTGTAGATTATATCCTGAAAAAACCGGTGCTGCAGTCTCAGGTATACAGTCTGATCTCAGAGATCTGCAGTGTGCCGGAGACAGAGAAAAATAAAACGGAGGACTATGATTTTTCCGGAAAGCGTGCACTGCTGGCAGAGGATAATGCAGTCAACGCAGAGGTCTTTCAGGGATTTCTGAAGGCTGTCAACGCAGAAGTAGAATGTGCCGACAATGGGGAAGCGGCACTTTCACGCTATCAGAATATGCCGGATTACTATTATGACATGATTTTTATGGATCTGAATATGCCGATCATGGATGGGTATGAGGCAGCAAAGAGTATCCGAGGCAGCAAAAAGCCGGACGCATCGGATATCCCGATTCTGGCAGTCACTGCAAATGCGATGGCAAAGGATATCGTGAAAGTGCATGAGGCAGGCATGAATGAAAGAATCACAAAGCCGGTACAGAGAGAGCTGTTGTATCAGACAATGGAAAAATATATTCTGTAAGAAAGGGCAGGAGCACATTGCGTGTTCCTGCTTTTTATGCAATAGGAAATGTTTGAAAAGAGAGAAGCTGTGCTTGACAACGAATCCGTTTCTGTGATAGGTTATAAGCAGACACTTTAATGTGGTAGCGTGGTAATAAACTGAAAATAAAGGATGGAGATTTTATGAAGAAATTTATGGCATTATTACTTGTTGCAGGGATGACATTGTCGCTGATAGCGTGTGGAGGTTCCACTGATACAGCAAAAACGGATCAAGCAGACGGAAAAGATACATTTACTGTTGGATTTGACCAGGATTTTCCGCCGTTTGGTTATGTGGGGGATGATGGCGAATTTACAGGGTTTGACATTGAGATGGCGACGGAGTGTGCAGCGCGTATGGGCAAAAAGATTGTGTTACAGCCGATCGACTGGGATGCAAAGGATATGGAGTTAGAAGCCGGTACGATCGACTGTATCTGGAATGGATTTACGATGAATGGACGTGAAGATCAGTATACATGGACAGATCCATATATGGACAACAGCCAGGTGGTTGTGGTAAAGAAAGATTCCGGAATTAACACACTTGCGGATCTTGCAGGAAAAGTGGTGGAGGTACAGAAAGAGTCTGCCGCAGAGACCGCATTAAACGATGAAGCACATGCAGATCTGATGGCTTCCTTTGCACAGCTTTTATCGGTAGGCGAATACAACACCGCATTTATGGATCTTGAGTCTGGCGCAGTCGATGCTGTTGCGATAGATATCGGTGTCGCACAGTTCCAGATTGAGGGAAAAGAAGATCAGTATCAGATTTTAGATGAGACGATTTCCTCAGAACAGTATGCGGTTGGATTTTTCCTTGGAAACACAGCACTTCGCGATGAGGTGCAGAGCACTTTATTAGAGATGGTAGAGGACGGCACATTCGCAGAAATATCCAACCAATATTTCGGTTATGATGTCTGCACGCTCGGCAAATAACAGCGCATTGGTTTTACAGTAGAAAAAGATAGGGGTTCTTTTTATATGAGCTTTCAGGTAATGATTTCCCAGCTTGGTTCCGGGATGATGACAACAATTCAGATTTTCTTATTAACACTTATTTTTTCACTGCCGCTTGGACTTCTGGTAGCCTTCGGAAGAATGTCAAAAAATGCTGTGATAAGAACGATCACCAAAATATATATTTCCATTATGCGTGGAACACCCTTAATGCTACAGCTTTTGGTGGTATATTTTGGACCATACTATATTTTCGGCGTGAATATTTCGTCAAGCTACCGCGCATATGCGGTTGTGATCGCATTTGCAATCAACTATGCTGCATATTTTGCAGAGATATACCGTGGTGGTATTGAGTCCATGCCGGTTGGACAGTATGAGGCGGCAAAAGTATTAGGCTATGGAAAAACACAGACATTTGTAAAGATCATCCTTCCACAGGTGATCAAGAGGATTTTGCCGTCTATTACAAATGAGGTCATTACGCTGGTCAAGGATACTTCCCTTGCGTTTGTTGTGGCAGTTGCGGAGATGTTTACCATTGCCAAGCAGATCGCAAGTGCACAGACAACAATGATGCCATTTGTGATCGCTGCGATATTTTATTATGTGTTCAACCTGATCGTGGCTGTTGTGATGCAGAAGGTTGAGAAAAGTATGAATTACTACCGTTAACCGGAATGGAGAGTATAAAATATGAAATTATTTGAAATGAAACATATCAAAAAAAGCTTTGACGGACTGGAAGTTCTCAAAGATATCTCTCTTGACGTGGAAGAGGGAGAAGTTTTAAGTATCATCGGTCCTTCCGGTTCCGGCAAGTCAACCATCCTGCGTTGTGCCACAGGACTTGAGACGCCGGACAGCGGCGAGATCATCAAAAACGGTGATGTGGGACTGGTGTTCCAACAGTTCAATCTGTTTCCGCATTTTTCCGTACTGAAAAATATAGTGGATGCACCTCTGAAGGTGCAGAAGAGAAAGAAAGATGAGGTTTACGCCCAGGCAAGAAGCCTTCTTAAGAAAATGGGACTTGCAGACAAGGAGAAGGCATATCCTTTTCAGCTTTCCGGAGGACAGCAGCAGAGAGTTTCCATTGCCCG
>ENA-OPAA01001839-OPAA01001839.1-human-gut-metagenome-genome-assembly--contig:-NODE-1839-length-11575-cov-3.232813_pt1 | contig 11575 bp, 9 predicted proteins | sample MGYA00241049_ERZ501414 | MGnify/ENA primary metagenome ERZ501414 (study PRJEB25962, sample SAMEA2042520) | human gut metagenome | biome: human gut; feature: human-associated habitat; material: faeces... | reverse complement strand
CCCCCAGCCGATTCAGTCACCTGATAGAGGATTATGACCATTGGATCGCTTTTGGGTTATTGGCCTTTTTGGGAGGGCGTATGATAAAAGAGAGCTTCAGCAATGAAGACAAACGCTGCTTCGACCCCACTAAATTAAAAGTGGTTGTTACGCTGGCTATAGCAACCAGCATTGATGCTTTGGCCATCGGTATATCATTTGCTTTTGTAGGAATAAACTCTTTCACTTCTATTCTTTCTCCTATTGTCATCATCGGCTTTACCTCTTTTGTTATCTCAACATTAGGAAGTCTGATAGGTGTATTTTGCGGCAAGCGTTTCAACCTGCGCATGGAATTATGGGGAGGTTTGGTTTTGATTATTATCGGCGTTAAAATTTTAATAGAACATTTATTTCTTTCTTAACTAAAATACAGGTATGAATAAAAAAAAATTAGCATGGCAATTGCCGTTTCTAGCAATTCTGATAATAGGAACAATTATTATTCTAAAAAAGCAAGCCCCTTTCCGTACGGATGAAGGCTTTGTATTCGGTACAGTATACAAAATCACCTACCAGTCCGAAGATAATCTGAAAGAAGAAATAGAAACTGAACTGAAGAAAGTGGACAACTCCCTCTCTCCTTTCAATCCGAATTCCGTAATCACCCGCGTAAACCACAATGAAAAGACGGAAGTTGACAGTTTTTTCGTACATGTATTCCATCTCTCAAAGAAAATATCCGATGAAACCCATGGAGCCTTTGATATCACCGTCGCACCTTTGGTAAATGCATGGGGATTCGGATTCAAAAAATCTACAGGAGTGGATTCACTGATAGTGGACAGCTTACGCCAAATGATAGGATATCAAAAAATAGATTTACAGAACAACCGGATAATGAAAAAAGACCCTCGTATAATGCTGGATTGCAGCGCTATAGCCAAGGGATTCGGAGTAGATGCAGTAGCAAGGCTATTGGAACGTAAAGGGATAAAAAACTATATGGTAGATATAGGCGGTGAAGTAGTGGTAAGAGGCAAAAATTCCAAAATGAACGCTTGGCGTATCGGCATAAACAAACCTGTAGATGACTCCTTGTCAGTAAACCAGGAGTTACAGACTGTGCTTGCCATTAGTGATGTAGGTATGGCAACATCAGGGAATTATCGTAATTTCTATTACAAAGGTGGAAAGAAATATGCACATACCATAGACCCACGCACCGGATATCCAGTACAACATAGTATCCTGTCATCCACTGTCATTGCAAAAGATTGCGCCAGTGCCGATGCATACGCTACTGCTTTCATGGTGATGGGACTGGACTCAGCCAAAGCATTTTGTGAAGCACATCCTGAACTGGATGCTTATTTTATTTGCTCAGGCGAAGGAGATAAATATGAAACTTATTTTACAGACGGAATGAAGAAATTCATCATCAACGAGAAATAGACACCAAAGGAGCGTATCAAAATATCAAACAGCTACCATTCAAATGGAATGATACCGGAACTCACCACAGATTAATATCCATTCAACACAAAGCAGTTGGTTTCCAATAAAATATCTATGGTGAGTTCCGACATTATTATCTGTAAAAAAACAGCATATTACTGAGCTTTCTGAAACTGCTCTATCAATAAAGTCAGATTAGCAGTAAATAAACGCGCTGATATTGCCAACAAAATGATTCCAAAAAACTTACGAATAACATAAATTCCACCTTTACCCAAGAAACGTTCGATGCGATCTGTCAACTTCAACACCACATAAACCCAAACCATATTCAATATCAAGGCTACAACAATATTTACAGGAGCATACTCCGAACGTAGGGAAAGCAACGTAGTAAACGCTCCCGCACCAGCCAATAACGGAAAAACCAAGGGGACTAAAGTCGCTTCCTTGATAGGACCTTGATTCTTGAATATTTCGATATCCAAAATCATTTCCAAAGACATGAGAAAAATAACAAAAGCACCCGCCACGGCAAACGAAGCAATATCAACTTGAAATAACTTCAGCATCATATCCCCTGCATAAAAGAAACCAAAAGAAATGCCGGTAGCTTTATTAGCATTGACATTTCTCCCTTTCTGCTTAAGATTCAATATAATAGGAATAGATCCGATAATATCAATGACAGCAAAAAGCACAATAAACGCACTTAAAAATTCTTGAAAATCAAATGATCCAAACATAAACTCCTCCTTTTTTTGAATGCAAATATATTTATTTTTTATACAGTCCGCAAGTATTCTGCTTTTAAACATTAGGAGACGGTAAGAAACAATAAAAAAAATAAAAGTTCTTCCACCTATAAATAATAAATCTCGTTTTATCGTTACCTTTGTATGTTAAACTATAACTTAACGAACAACAGAACTTATGGAAATTACAATGTATGATACACTTTTACAACTCCCTCTCTTCCAGGGATTATGTAAAAATGACTTCACCAATATCATAGGCAAGGTAAAGCTACATTTTCGTAAATACAACGCCGATGATATCATTGTGGAACAAGGTGCACCTTGCACTCAATTAATCTTTCTCTTAAATGGGGAGATAATCTCCCAAACAACCGATAACCGACATTCATACGCCTTATTTGAAACTTTTGGAAGTCCTTTCGTTATAGAGCCCTATTCATTATTCGGCATGCAAACCAACTATACAGCGACTTACAAAGCACGTACAGATATTAACATAGTTACCATAGACAAGTTATTTGTATTGAATGAACTGAACAACTACGAAATCTTCCGCCTTAACTATTTAAATATTCTGAGTAATAGAGCACAAGTGGCATACGAAAAATTATGGAACAGCCACATAGGTAATACAGAAGAAAAAATACTGAATTTTTTAGTGCTGCGCTCCATGAAGCCCGAAGGGAAAAAAATCCTTAAAATCAAAATGGAGGATTTGGCGAGTTTGATTGATGAGACACGAATCAATGTGTCAAAAGTGCTGAATGATTTACAGGAACAGGGATTGGTACAACTCAGCAGAAAGGAAATCTCCATTCCGGCGTTGGAAAAACTGACTGAAAAGAATAAATAATCAGGTAAAACCCCATAAAAATGAAAAGCATAGGCATTTCTGCTTGTGCTTTTTTATTTTTAACCTAACTATTTAATATACTTTGTTAAATAAGTAAATAGAATGAGGATAGTGATGCTTTTTTTTAGCAAATTTGTAAGTCAAATAAAATAGTGCTATGACTGAAAATAAAAATCCATTTTTAAAACCCTATAACACCCCTCATGACACGGCTCCGTTCCATCTTATCAAGATAGAACATTATGAACCTGCCTTGTTGGAAGGAATGAAAGAACAAAATGAGGAAATTGATGCAATTGTCAATAATCCCGAAGCACCGACTTTCCAAAATACCATTGTTGCTTTGGAAAAATCAGGTGCGTTGCTAGACCGCGTAACTACTGTTTTCGGCAATTTGATGAGTGCCGAGACCAGTGACGAGATGCAGGAATTGGCAGAAAAAATGATGCCCGTACTGTCCGAACACAGCAACAACATCAGTCTGAATGAAAAACTTTTTGCTCGTATAAAAGCCGTATACGAACAAAAAGACCAGTTACAACTGAAAGGTGAAGACGCCCAACTGCTGCAAAAGACATACGATGGTTTTGTAAGAAGCGGTGCCAACCTGACCGGTGAGGCAAAAGAAAAGTTCCGCCAACTGAATACCGAATTAAGCATATTGACCTTACGTTTTTCTCAGAATCTGTTGAAAGAAACAAATAACTACGAATTGGCTTTGACGGAAAAACAATTGGAAGGATTACCCGAAAGTTCATTGGAAAGTTATGCTCAAACAGCAAAGGATAAGGGAAAAGAAGGCAGCATCATTACATTGGATGCTCCCAGTTTTGTTCCTTTCATGAAATATTGTGATGACCGTTCACTGCGCAGAGAAGTCTATATGGCTTATAATACCCAATGTACACACAATAACGAATACAACAATGTGGACATCATCAAGCAATTGGTAAACATTCGCATGGAACTGGCTCATTTACTAGGCTTCTCCACTTTTGCCGAGTATAAACTGAAAAAGCGCATGGCCGAAACGAGTGATGCCGTATACAAACTGCTCAACCAATTACTGGATGCCTATACCCCTGCCGCCCTAAAGGAAGTGGCAGAAGTTGAAGCATTGGCACGCGAAATGGAAGGCAATGACTTCCAGCTGATGCCATGGGATTGGGCCTATTATTCAGAAAAGCTGAAAAATAAGAAATTCAATCTGAATGAAGAAGAGCTGCGTCCTTATTTTGAGCTGAGCCAAGTAGAGAAAGGTGTATTCGGTCTGGCTACCCGTCTGTATGGCATCACATTTAAAGAAAATAAAGAAATTCCGGTCTATCATCCCGATGTAAAAGCTTATGAAGTATTCGACAAAGACGGAAGTTTCCTGGCTGTACTTTATACAGATTTCCACCCCCGTGCCGGAAAACGTTCGGGCGCATGGATGACCAGCTATAAGGAGCAGTGGATAGAAAACGGAGTCAACAGCCGTCCCCACGTATCCGTTACCATGAACTTCACCAAGCCATCGGCTGGGAAACCGGCATTGCTGACTTTCTCAGAAGTAAACACTTTTCTACACGAATTCGGACACGCCTTGCACGGAATGTTTGCCAATACCACCTATTCAACCATGAGTGGTACCAGCGTATATTGGGATTTTGTGGAGCTTCCATCACAAATTATGGAAAATTTCGCCACAGAAAAAGAATTTCTCAATACATTCGCCAGACATTATCAAACGGGAGAACCCATTCCTGCCGAACTGATCCAAAAAATTGTAGATGCATCCAATTTCAATGTGGCCTATGCCTGCCTGCGTCAAGTAAGTTTCGGCTTGCTGGATATGGCATGGTACACCCGCCGGGAAACATTTGACGGAGATGTCCGCGCTTATGAAAAAGAAGCATGGAAAAAAGCGCAAGTACTGCCCGGAGTAGAAGACACCTGCATGTCCGTACAGTTCTCACATATTATGGCGGGGGGATATTCTGCCGGATACTATAGTTATAAATGGGCGGAAGTACTGGATGCGGATGCCTTCTCCTTATTCAAGGAAAAAGGAATCTTCAACCAGGAAGTCGCTGCTTCTTTTCGGGAGAATATTCTCTCGAAAGGAGGAACGGAACATCCGATGACCCTTTACAAACGCTTCCGTGGACAAGAACCCAGTATCCATGCCTTGCTGAAAAGAAATGGAATCATCAACTAAAAAACCAAACAATATGAAACTAAAGTCTATTCTTTATATACTAATGCTACTCCCTTTCTTATGGAGTTGCAACAATGAAGACGATGTAGAGGAAATCTTTGCAAGCGGCACATGGCATGTAGTGGATTTCTATGGTAAAGCAAATTGGGACAAACGGAACGGAGAGCCCAAATACAATGCAATGGCACACAATCCGGATAAGACTATCGCAACCGAAGGAAGAAAAGCCTTGGATATCATTCATGGTTTCAACATCACTTTCAAAGCGGATGGTACTTTTACAGGAAGCATACAAAATGGAACCATTGAAGGCACATGGCAAGCGGACGGAAAAGACCGGACAGTAAACATAAACTTTACCAAGACTCCGCCTTCAACAAGCTATAACAACGAGTTCATAGAAGCATTGAATAATGCAATATTTTATCAAGGTGACAGCAATGTTTTATTGCTAGCTCCCGAAGGGAAAAAAACTTATATTCAATTTGCACATAATAAGCAAGACTGAAATAATGGAAACGAAAGAAGAGAAACAACTCAAACTCGACAAACGATACATCCGCATGGCTAGTATTTGGGCGGAAAATTCATACTGTGAACGCCGTCAAGTAGGAGCATTGATCGTAAAAGACAAGATGATCATCTCCGACGGATATAACGGAACTCCTGCAGGATTCGAAAATGTATGCGAAGATGACAACGGAGTCACCAAGCCTTACGTACTACACGCTGAAGCGAATGCTATCACCAAAATAGCACGAAGCAACAACAGCAGCGACGGAGCAACCATGTACGTCACCGCATCTCCTTGCATAGAATGTGCCAAACTCATCATCCAAGCAGGAATCAAACGTGTAGTTTACTCAGAAAAATACCGTTTGGAAGACGGGCTTGATTTATTGAAACGCGCAAATATTGAAGTAATCTATATCAATTCCAATGAATAATAGCAAATAAAGATATGAGCAAAAATCGAACATCCCGTTTTATGCCGGTAATCGTTGCAGTAAGCATCGTAACCGGAATATTGATTGGAACTTTTTACGCCAACCACTTTTCAGGAAACAAATTAGGTATCATTAATACTTCATCCAACAAACTGAATGCATTGTTGCGTATCATTGACGACCAATATGTAGATACAGTGAACATGGGTGAACTGGTGGAAGATGCTATGCCGCAAATTCTAGGTGAGCTGGACCCCCACTCTTCTTATATTCCGGCAAAAGACCTGGAAGCTGTAAATTCTGATTTAAAAGGAAGTTTCAGCGGAATCGGTATCCAGTTTACCATCCAGCAAGATACCATCCATGTAAACAATGTCATCCAAGGCGGACCATCAGAAAAAGTGGGTCTGATGGCAGGAGACCGCATCATAGAAGTGGATGACAGTGCCTTTGTAGGAAAAATTGTCACCAACTATGAATCCATGAAAAGACTGAAAGGTCCCAAAGGCAGTGAGGTAAAACTTGGCGTTTTTCGTCCGGGAGAAAAAGAAACTTTACATTTCACCATTGTTCGTGGTGACATACCGGTAAAGAGTGTAGATGCCGCCTATATGCTGAATGACAAATTCGGTTACATAAAAGTAAACAAATTCGGTGAAACGACTTATCCCGAATTATTGATTTCATTAGCCAAGCTAAATCAGGCAAACTGCGAAGGAGTGGTCATCGACTTACGCGGTAATACCGGTGGATATATGGGTGCAGCAATTCAGATGGTAAACGAATTCTTACCCAAAAACAGACTCATCGTTTATACACAGGGACGCAAGTCTCCACGCGAGAACTATACATCCAACGGAACCGGAAGCAGCCAGAAAATGCCCATTGTCGTATTGATGGACGAAGGTTCGGCTTCTGCCAGCGAAATTTTTGCCGGAGCTATCCAAGACAATGACCGGGGGACAATCATCGGGCGCCGCTCTTTCGGAAAAGGGCTGGTACAACAACCTATCGACTTCAGCGATGGTTCAGCCATCCGTCTGACAATTGCCCGTTACTATACTCCGTCAGGACGCTGCATACAGAAACCGTATGTAAAAGGTAATGACGCAAATTATGAAATGGATATCCTGACCCGTTACGAACACGGAGAATTTTTCTCACAAGACAGTATCAAGCAGGATCAAAGCCAAATCTTTGAAACTTCTTTAGGCCGTCCTGTATATGGAGGTGGAGGTATTATGCCCGATATCTTTGTACCACAGGATACTACCGGCATGACTTCCTATTATCGCATGGCTGTTAATCGCGGACTGACCATCCAGTTTGCTTTCCAGTATACGGACAACCACCGTGCCGAAATGCAAAAATATGAAACAGAGGAAAGCCTGCTGCAATATTTGAAGCATCAGAATATTTTGGAACAATTCGCCCGTTTCGCTGAGAACAAAGGGCTAAAACGTCGCAACATATTGATGTATAAATCACAGAAACTGTTTGAAACAAATTTATACGGAAACATCATTTATAACATGCTGGGCATGGAAGCTTATATAGAATACTTGAACAAGAGCGACAAGACTGTCCTCAAAGCATTGGAAGTATTGGATAAAGGTGAATCATTTCCCAAAGCTCCCGAACAACCCATAGAACCGAAAGTAAGCGATGAAGGAACTAAAAAAACAACTGCGCAAGCAGATAGCGCAAGAAAAGCGCCGTCACGGCATCACCGAATTAATAACGAAGTCCGCTGCTTTGCTTGAGAAACTGGAACAGCATCCCAAGTTTGCATCGGCCCGTACCGTTTTGCTCTATTATTCATTGGATGATGAAGTACAGACACATGACTTCGTTGAAAAATGGCACCGGCAGAAAACAGTTTTGCTGCCGGTAGTCAAAGGAGATGAGTTGGAACTTCGTATTTATACAGGCAGGCAAAACCTGAAAACCGGTGAGGCTTATCACATAGAGGAACCGACGGGAGAAGCATTTACAGCGTATGAGAAGATAGACCTCGCCATTATACCGGGTGTTTCTTTTGATGCCCGAGGCAACCGGTTGGGAAGAGGAAAAGGATATTATGACAAATTACTGCCTCTTCTTCATTCCTATAATATAGGTATATGTTATAACTTTCAAGTAAACGAAAAGCTGCCTGTCGAACCTTTCGACCGGAGAATGGATGAAGTCTGGACTGAGAATGGAATATTGAAATAGAATCTATCGTGATACGGACTGTTCCATAAGCTACTCTTACACATTACACTTCTTCAAGTGCGGACTTTACGAGAAAGATAAGAAAAATCCGTCAAAATCCGCACCTGACAAGAAGTATTGCAGGAAACTTCGGGGATACCAAAGAAACAGCAGAAGACCATCCTGTCAACGGAAAATAATATTGACTATCACTTGTGCGCCGACCTGCTTATTCAGATTTTTCACCAATAAATCACGCCCCATCATCAACTCTTGACGAAGCACGGATGAAGTGAGATGTACATAAAGAATTTGATTCTTAATATAAAGATTACTCGTATATTTAGTAATGGCAGGTCCCACCACATCTTTCCATGCCTGTATCAGACGATACTCGTTCAGTGGCGCCTCCAAAGCATTCTGCCGGAAGAATTTCCGAATCATTTCCCCTATTTGTTCCGCATCATTACGTTTCATTCAGCCATTTCCTTTCTTTCTGTCACTTCTCCATCTTCTACAGCAAAGACTTTGTATTCTCTTTCTATCTTCTTCAATATTTTATCCAAATGATCCCGATTGGTATCCGTAATGAAAATCTGCCCGAAACGATCTCCGGCTACCAGTTTTACAATCTGTTCCACACGAAAAGCATCCAGTTTATCAAAAATATCATCCAACAACAATAAAGGAGTAGTATTGCCGCCCGTTTTCTTCAAAAAGTCAAACTGAGCTAATTTCAAGGCGATAAGATAAGTTTTGTTTTGTCCTTGTGACCCCTCCCGCTTTATCGGAAAATCCCCCAACTGCATAATCAAGTCATCTTTATGAACTCCCTTCAACGAATATCCCATTACACGGTCGCGCCGACGGCTCTCCTTGATAATATCCAGCAATCCCCCACTCATAGCATGAGATTCATACGCCAGATTCACTTTCTCTTTATCTTGAGAGATATAAGAATAAAAAGACTGGAAAGTAGGTATAAACTCAGCAATAAACTCACTACGCTTCTTAAAGACGACCTCACCCGCAGATGCCATCATCTCCTCCCATACCAGCATTAATTCCTCATCGAATTCCTGTTCCGATTTCAACAAAGCATTACGCTGCGTCAATGCTTTATTATAACGTATCAGCGCATCCAAATATTCCTTATCATATTGCGATATCACCACATCCATAAAACGACGGCGCCCGTCACTACCTCCTGCAATCAGCTCCGCATCAGCAGGAGACACCATTACAAGGGGAATAAAGCCAATATGATCCGATAAACGGTTATATTCCTTTTTATTCCGCTTGAATTGCTTTTTCTGACGACGTTTCAATCCACAATATACCTCTTCCGGCTCACCTTGGTCTGTTTCATAGAAACCCTGAATTACAAAGAATTCTCCTTCATGACGGATATTTTGCGAATCAATAGGATTAGTGGCACTCTTACAAAAAGAAAGATAATAAACCGCATCCAGCAAATTTGTCTTCCCCATACCGTTTTGTCCGATAAAACAATTCATCTTCGGCGAGAATTCCAATTCCGCCTGCTCCAGATTTTTATAATTCAATATCGAGATGCGTTTCAGTATCATAGAACTTCTATTTAATTGAGGATACAAAATTAGAGATAAAAACGGGAAAAACTAAAAAAATATGCCCGTAAATTTCATTAATACATAGAAATGAACTACTTTTGCTGACCGAAAAAGAATATCCGAAAAATAATAAAAAAGTAAATATAAAAATGGCAGAACAAAAACACACTCAGGACCCATTAGATATGGAAGAAGCACTGAGTACCTCAGAAGCATTCCTTATCAAGTACAAAGGAAGAATCCTTGGAACTATTGCAGCAGTAGTGATTATCATAGCTGGTTTCATGGGATATAAGCATTTTATTTCTGACCCCAATGAAGTAAAAGCATCAGAAGCTTTATTTAAAGGAGAACAATATTTCGGAGCTGATAACTTTGAAACCGCATTGAATGGTGACAGTATCGGTTACAAGGGTTTTCTGAAAGTAGCAGATGAATTCAGTGGAACCGCTGCTGGTAATTTGGCCAATGCTTATGCAGGTATCTGCTATGCACAGTTGGGTAAATATGAAGATGCAGTGAAATATCTGGATAAATTCAGCGCTAAAGACCAGCTGGTGAGCCCTGCCATTTTGGGAACTATCGGTAACTGTTATGCTGAAATGGGACAATTGGACAAAGCTGCAGGAACTTTGCTGAAAGCAGCGGATAAAGCAGACAGCCAGGCATTGAGTCCTATCTATTTGATCCAAGCTGGTCAATTGTTCGAAAAGTTGGGCAAGAATAGTGAAGCTGTTAAAGCATACACTTTGGTGAAAGAAAAATACTTCAATTCTTACCAGTCAATGGACATTGATAAGTACATCGAACGTGCATCCATCAAATAAGAAAAGAATATACCTTAATGATATAAAGAGGTTGTCTGCACCTGTGTACAGATAACCTCTTTCTTTTATTAAACCACTAAAACTAAAAAACAATGGCAACAGCGTATCATAACTTATCTGATTACGATTTCAATTCAGTTCCTAATGCAGAAAATATGCGTTTCGGTATCGTAGTATCCGAATGGAACAATAACATTACCGGCCCCCTATTGGAAGGAGCCATAAGTACCTTGAAGAAACATGGCGCAAAAGATAAAAATATTTTAGTACAAACAGTACCCGGCAGTTTTGAACTGACTTTCGGTTCTGCACAAATGATAAAAAGTGGAAAAGTAGATGCAGTGATTGCAATAGGCTGCGTAGTTCGTGGCGATACTCCGCACTTTGATTATGTATGTGCCGGTACCACTCAAGGTATTGCCCAACTGAATGCCGAAGGAGATATTCCTGTAATCTATGGTTTGATTACTACCAATACTATGCAACAAGCAGAAGACCGTGCCGGTGGGAGATTAGGAAATAAAGGGGATGAATGTGCAATAACTGCCATCAAAATGCTCGATTTTAAAGAGAAATTGCAAAAAACGCAGATTTTTTGAAAAAAAGTTCTTGTATAATTTGCATATTCAAAAAAAAGCCGTACCTTTGCATCGCAATTGAGAAACAAACCTACTCAATGAGAGAATTGAGATAGAATCTTAAAAGCGAATGGGCAAATACCAGAGTGGCCAAATGGGGCAGACTGTAAATCTGCTGTCTTTCGAC
>ENA-OPAA01001837-OPAA01001837.1-human-gut-metagenome-genome-assembly--contig:-NODE-1837-length-11582-cov-10.371042_pt1 | contig 11582 bp, 9 predicted proteins | sample MGYA00241049_ERZ501414 | MGnify/ENA primary metagenome ERZ501414 (study PRJEB25962, sample SAMEA2042520) | human gut metagenome | biome: human gut; feature: human-associated habitat; material: faeces... | reverse complement strand
AGCCGGTGGTAAAGGCATCGTCCAGCTCGATGAACTTGAACTCCCAGCTGCACCACAGGATGATCTCCTCCGAAAGACGGGACAGGTGCATCATGCAGATGGAGATGGCGCTTGCCAGCTCGATGCAGAAATCACGGTCGGACACGCCGTCCAGACTGTTGGCGCAGGGAGCGGCAAAGCCCAGCTTTTCGGCGGTGAAATCCCTGTCCAGCGGGTAGGTGGTGCCCGCCAGAGCGCCAGAGCCCAGCGGGCACTGGCTGTCCATGCGGGCGGTGGCGTCCGCAAAACGGTCAAGGTCACGCAGCAGCATGGAAGCGTAGGCCATCAGCGCGTGGCCGAAGGTGATGGGCTGGGCGCGCTGCAAATGGGTGTAGCCGGGCATGACGGAGGCGGTGTTCTCCGCCGCCTTTTTGCACAGCACCCGCACCAACTCCACGATGTAAGCCTGCAAAGTCTTGCTGTAATCCCGCAAAGTCAGGCGGATATCCAGCGCCACCTGATCGTTGCGGCTGCGGCCGGTGTGCAGCCGCTTGCCCGCATCCCCGATACGGGCGGTCAGGGTCTGCTCCACAAAGGTGTGCACGTCCTCGGCGGCGGGATCAATGGTCAGCGCACCGCTGGACAGGTCGTCCGCGATGGAAGCCAGACCGCTGAGGATATCCGCACAGTCCTGCTCCGAGATGATGCCCTGCCGTGCCAGCATGGCGGCATGGACGCCGCTGCCGCGCATATCCTGCGCGATCATCCGCTGGTCGAAGCGGATGGAGGAGTTGAAGTCGTTGACGCGGCTGTCCACTGCCTTGGAAAACCGACCCTTCCAGAGTTGTTCTGCCATAATATAAACTCCTTATAAAAACGGCAAAGCCGCCGCAGGGGAAAACGCTCCTGCGGCGGTGCCGCCGGCTACGATGCCGGTGTGAGAACCCGCGTGTGAAAGTGTGAAAACACACGCAGTCGAAAATGTTGCGATTACTTGACCTCCGGCCAGTTCTTGGACAGCTTTGCGCGCTCCTTGATGGACAGGCCGAACAGGTTGATGAAGCCGGTGGCATCGGACTGGTCGTAATCCTTATCGACGCCGAAGGAAGCGGTCTGCTCATCGTACAGGGTGAACGGAGAGGTGACACCGGCGTTGATCATGTTGCCCTTGTAGAGCTTCAGCTTCACATCACCGGTCACAGTCTTCTCAAGGCTGTCGGCAAAGGCATCCAGTGCCTCGCGCAGCGGGGTGAACCACTGGCCGTTGTACACGATGTCGGCGTACTTCTGTGCCAGCTGTGCCTTGAAGTGAGCGCTCTCCTTATCCAGCGTGATGGTCTCCAGCACGTCGATGGCCTTGTACAGGATGGCGCCGCCGGGGGTCTCGTACACGCCGCGGCTCTTCATGCCCACCAGACGGTTCTCCACGATGTCCAGCAGACCGATGCCGTTTGCGCCGCCCAGCTTATTCAGGTACTCCACCAGCTCCACAGCGCCCATCTCCTTGCCGTCCACGGCGGTGGGGATGCCCTTTTCAAAGTGGATGGTCACATAGGTGGGCACATCGGGTGCCTGCTCGGGGCTGACACCCAGCTCCAGAAAGCCGGGCTTGTTGTACTGGGGCTCGTTGGCGGGGTTCTCCAGATCCAGACCCTCGTGGCTCAGATGCCACAGGTTCTTGTCCTTGGAGTAGTTGGTCTCACGGTTGATCTTCAGGGGGATGTTGTGCGCCTCGGCGTAGTCGATCTCCTCGTCACGGCTCTCGATGTCCCACTCACGCCACGGAGCGATGATGGCCATATCCGGGCACAGTGCCTTGAGGGTCAGCTCAAAACGCACCTGATCGTTGCCCTTGCCGGTGCAGCCGTGGCAGATGGCATCTGCACCCTCCTTAATGGCGATGTCTGCCAGTGCCTTGGCGATGCACGGACGTGCAAAGCTGGTGCCCAGCAGGTAGTCCTCGTACTTAGCGCCGAACTTCAGGGTGGGGAAGATGTAGTTCTCCACAAAGTCCTTCTTCAGGTCCAGCACATACAGCTTGGATGCGCCGGTAGCCTTGGCCTTTTCTTCCAGACCGTCCAGCTCGGTGCCCTGACCCACGTCACCGGAAACAGCAACGACCTCGCAGTTGTTGTAGTTTTCCTTCAGCCAGGGAATGATGATGGAGGTATCCAGACCGCCGGAGTAAGCCAGCACGACTTTTTTGATGTTTTCCTTTTTCATGATAAACGCGCTCCTTTAATAAAAATACACTTTTGTTCTCTGATGCGTACTTTCCCTTCGCATCCTCTGTCTTTCGTTTGCGGTTGATGCTTTTATTATACGCAGCGCGGGTTTTCCGTCAATGCTAAAAACTGCCAAACATAGCGCCCGTTTCGCTTTTCTTTTGGTTCAATCTGTATCTTTATGCAAATATTTTTAAATATATGCACATTTTATGCAATTTGAGTGTATTTTTTCATGGGGTTTTGGGGGAGTAAACCCTCTCCGTCATCGCTGCGCGATGCCACCTCCCCCGAAAGGGGGAGGTTTTACGCCGCAAACCGTCAGATGCAAAAAGCTCCCCCCTCGGGGGAGCTGTCGAGCGTATGCGAGACTGAGAGGGTTCGTCCCCCTACAAACAAAATCACCGGAGCATCCGCAGACGCTCCGGTGGTTTAACTATAACTATTTAGTTCAGCTTCAAGTCGCCGTCTTTGATCCAGCCCAGCTTGCGCTCCACCTCGCAGAACACCACGCTGAGCACGGCAGGCAGCACAAAGCACAGCAGCACCATGGCAGCCCAGTCCATGGGGGTGATGGCAGCCTTGGTACCGGCGGCCATGTCGCTGACCCAGCCGGTGTAGACGCCGATCTGACCCACCAGACCGCAGGTGCCCATGCCGGAAGAGACCGCCGCGCCGTTCATCTCAAAGTGGAACAGGCAGGTAGCCAGCGGGCCGGTGATGGCACTGGCCAGCGTGGGGGCGATCCAGATGCGGGGGTTCTTGATGATGTTGCCCATCTGCAGCATACTGGTGCCCAGACCCTGACTGACAAGGCCGCCTACACCGTTCTCCTTGTAACTCATCACGGCAAAGCCCACCATCTGGGCGCAGCAGCCCGCCACGGCAGCGCCGCCTGCAAGGCCGGTCAGACCCAGTGCGGCGCAGATAGCAGCGGAGGAGATGGGCAGGGTCAGTGCCACACCCACGATGACCGACACCAGAATGCCCATGACCAGCGGAGCCTGCTCGGTAGCCCACATAATAAGAGTGCCCACCTGACTTGCGGCTGCACCGATAGGGGCGGCGATGAGCATGGAAAGCCCGACGCCCGCAAAGATGGTCACCAGCGGGGTGACAAGGATATCCACCTTGGTCTCCTTGCTTACCGCCTTGCCCAGCTCTGCCGCCACAATGGCAATGATGAGCACAGCCAGCGGGCCGCCTGCACCGCCCAGCGCATTGGCCGAGTAGCCCACGGTGATCAGGCTGAACAGCACCAGCGGCGGGCAATGCAGTGCCCAGCCGATAGCACAGGCCATGGCGGGGCCGCTCATGGCCGTAGCGTAGCCGCCCAGATCCACCAGCAGTGCAAGACCGGTCTGCTGACCCACCGTCTTGATGATGGTGCCGATGAGCAGACTGGCGAACAGGCCCTGTGCCATTGCGCCCAGCGCGTCAATGAGGTAACGCTGCGGAGAGATGACGATATCCTTCCGCACCAAAAATTCTTTCAGCTTCGACATAAAACTTGCCTTTCTATCCAAAACAGATCGTTAAGGTTACAAACGTATGTCCTGTATCATACCATACACCTGTCAAGACAGCAAGAGGTTGCTGGAAAAATTGTGAAATTTCGGCTTTGTGCAATGTTCTGCCCTGCCGGAACGTATTCCATTTGGAACATTTTCCGACACACTGCCCCGGTGGAGAATTTGTGTAGAAGCCCGCTGTGCCGTTGACGGCTCCCCGCGTGCGGGTGTATACTAGAGGAAGCGTAAAGTTATCATCCGCCGTCCTTTTTATCCTGAACCCATGGGCGGCGTGGAATAAAAGCGGGCCCGCCCCGGGCAAGGGGCAAAGGCCCGGTGCAGCACAGCACTGCACCACCGGGAGATTCGGAGGCAGAGACGACAGATGAAAAAACGATTTGACCGATCCGGTACAGCCCGCCGCAAGGCGGTGACAGCCATTGCAGCGCTGACCATGGCGCTGGTTCTGGCTGTGGGCGGCGCAGGGGCAGCGACCCTGCTGTCTGCACAGCCGGAAACTTTGACCGTAGGCGCGGTTGTGCCCCACATCACCGCCGAAGCACCGCAGCAGACTGCTCCGGCCGACCCTGCCCCGGCAGCGGAGAGCACGGCGACTGCTCCGGAGCAGACAGCGGAAAGCACCGCGCAGCTGCAGCAGGCCGAGTCTGTCCCGGAACAAGCAGAAAAACCGGAAACTGCCGAAACCGCGCCGGCCGAACCGGAAGAAGCTGCCGCAGCACCGGAAACGCCGGAAACGCCGGCACAGCCCGCCGGGGACGCCGCGCTGGAAGAGGAGAACTCCCCTGCCATGCTGCTGGAGGAGACCCCGGAGCTGGCCGCACAGGACCCGCAGGCTCCCGCAGCGGACGGCACCGCCCAGAACGACACCACCAGCCAGCACACCCCGGAGGGCAGCGTACTGCTGACCCCGGAACAGATCCAGCAGGCGCTGGATTCCGGCGCGCTGGAAGATGCCGAGGCGCAGTGCATCGACCTGACCGATGAAAACGGCTTTTTCCGGTGGCTGTTCAACTGGCTGTTCGGCAGCAAGGATAAGGAAGAGGAACCGGCTCCGGCCTACTCCGGCTGGCGCACCGAGAACGGCAAGACCTACTACTATGCGCAGGACACCAACAAAAAAGTCACCGGTCTGCGCTCCATTGACGGCAAGCTGTATTATTTCGATGCCAACGGCGTTAAACAGGACAACGTGACCTTTGGCATCGACGTGTCCAAGTATCAGTCCGGGCTGGACTGGAACAAGATCAAAAAGTCCGGCGTGAGCTTCGTCATCATCCGCATCGGCTACCGGGGCTACGGCGCTGCGGGAAACCTGGTCAAGGACCCCATGTTCGAGGAGCACTTCACCAACGCCCGCAATGCGGGGCTGAAGGTGGGCGTGTATTTCTTTACACAGGCTGTGAACGAGGCCGAAGCACAGGAGGAGGCCGAGGGCTGCAACTGGGCTTTGAATGGCCGGATGCTGGACTACCCCATCTTCTATGACACCGAGGCCTCCACCGCCCCGCGCGGCACCGGCCGCGCCGACGGTCTGGGTGTTGAGGACCGCACCAAATGCGCCATCGCCTTCTGCGAGCGGGTGAAGGAGCTGGGCTACAAGCCCGGTGTGTACGCTTCCACCACATGGTACCGCAAGCGGGTGGATTACAACACCCTGCGCAGCCGCTACACCATCTGGAACGCCCACTACGGCGTCTCTTCCAGCCCCATCGGCTGCGATATGTGGCAGGGCACCAGAACAGCCCACATCGACGGCTACAGCGGCGAGCTGGACGCCAATATCAGCTATATCGGGTAAAAGAGACTAAACACCCCCGGTCAGGGCTTGCGCCGCTGACCGGGGGTGTTTTTATCATACTGTCCTGTTTTTGTGCATAAGCTGGTGGCAGAGTATGCAAGCGCAAATGGCGGGGAGGCATGGGGATATGTTTGTGGTCACACTGAGCAAGACGAGCCTGAAAAAACTGGGAGCAGGGGCGGCGTGCTGCGCGCTGGTGGTGTTCAGCGCCATGCTGGGGCGGTTCATCAGTACCCGGACGGTGGCGGTGGCTGCCCCGGTGAACCGTATCGAGAGCGCACAGGACATCCAGACATGGTTTACCGGCTACGGACTGGAGGTGGACGGCGCGTCCATTACGGCGGATAAGGTCAAGATCCCCCGCAGGTGGGACGACAGCTTTTCTGCCTTCAACGGGGTGGTGCAGCAGAGCGGCATGGATCTTGCCCGCTACAAGGGCAAGACGGTGGAAAAATGGTCGGCGCTGCTCCCGGCGGCAAGCAACGGCGAGACCAGCCGCTACGGGGTGCTGCTGGTGTATAAAAAGAAGGCCGTGGGCGCGTATCTGCTGGAAAAACCTTCCGGCACGGTGCTGGGGCTGCAGGACGCTCAGAACGAACTGGCAAAGCAGACTTCCGGCGAGGATTACAGCGGCGACTGGGGCGAGCGGCACGACGAGCAGCTGACCGACAGCACCGCGCAGCAGACCTCCGGTGAACCGGAGGCAGAACCCGAAGCCGCCCCGCAGGCAGCCCCCTACACCGAGCTGCCGCTGGACGCAGAAGGGTATCCCGTGGAATAGGGACGGCATTCGGGGGAAAGACGACCTTTTTTAAGCTCTTGTCCGGCAGTTGCACAAACTGCCTAGTTTTTACAAACGATTGGACAAAAATTAGACAAAACACGGATTTTTGTAGCATCCGTATGTTCAAATATAACAAAAAATTCTTGTAAAAATCGGCAATATGAAACGGTGCAAAAAAACCGGTACGGGTTTATAATAATAGTATACCGATCCCCATTGGCAAAGCTATGTTCCGGGGCTGAATGTGCAGCCCGGGCAGAGGGATCAAGTAGTAAGGAGAAAATGATTATGAAGGAATTTCAGTACACTATTAAGGATGCCTGCGGCATCCATGCCCGTCCCGCCGGCCTGCTGGTCAAGACCGTGAAGGGCTTTGCAAGCACCGCCACCCTCGAGAAGGACGGCAAGAGCTGCGATATGCGCAAGCTGATGGCTCTGATGGGCATGGGCGTCAAGCAGGGCGAGACCGTGACCATCAAGGTCGAAGGCGATGATGAAGAAGCAGCCGCAGAGGCAATCCAGAAGTTCCTGAGCGAGAACGTCTGAGCCGCGACTTGAAAGCCGAGCCCTCGCGGGAAAACTGCGGGGGCTTTTTTTGACAAAACGCCGGGCGCTGCACGCCCGGCTGTAAGTGGAAGGAGAACGTGCTATGCAGGTAGGCACCGGCAAAAGCGTACTCAATGGCATCGCCATTGGCAAGCTGAAGATCTACAAGAAAAAAGATACCGCGATTTCCACCGCCCCTGTGGCAGATACCGCCGCAGAGCTGGAGCGTTTTGAAGCTGCCCGCCAGAAGGCCATTGAGCAGCAGACCGCCCTGTACGAAAAGGCTCTGGCAGAAGCCGGCGAGGACATCGCCGAGGTGTTCAACATCCACGCCATGATGCTGGATGATGACGACTTTGTGGACGCCATCAAGGAGATCATCAACGGACAGAAGATGTGCGCCGAGTACGCCGTCAAGACCGCCGGCAACAATCAGGCTGCAGTGTTCTCTGCCATGGACGACCCGTATCTGCAGGCCCGCAGCGCCGATGTGCTGGACATTGCGCAGGCCATGCTGGACATTCTGCAGGGGGTGGACAACGCTTCCCTGCAGGGCACCGAGCCCAGCATTCTGGTAGCCGAGGATCTGGCTCCCTCCGAGACCGTGCGCATGGATAAAAGCCTGCTGCTGGGCTTCATCACCCGCGAGGGCAGCTCCAACAGCCACACCGCCATTCTGGCACGCAGCATGAACATTCCCGCCCTGATCCAGTGCAAGGACATTCAGGACGACTGGGACGGCAAGATGGCTGTGGTGGACGGCTACAACGCCTGTGTGTATGTGGACCCCACCCCCGACCTGCTCAAGAGCCTGAAAAAGCGCCAGCAGGAGGACCAGAAAAAGCAGGCCCTGCTGCAGGAGCTGAAGGGCAAGCCCAACACCACGCTGGACGGCAAGACCATCAACGTGTTTGCCAACATCGGCGGCATGGGCGATGTGGGCGCTGTACAGCAGAACGACGCCGGCGGCGTGGGTCTGTTCCGCACCGAGTTCGTCTACCTGAACTGCAAGGACTTCCCCACCGAGGACTACCAGTTCGAGGCTTACAAGCAGGTGTTGGAAAGCCTTGCACCCCGCAAGGTGGTGGTGCGCACCTGTGATATCGGCGCAGACAAGACCGTGGATTATATGAAGCTGGATCACGAGGATAACCCCGCGCTGGGCTACCGCGCCATCCGCATCTGCCTGACCCGCAAGGACTTCTTCAAGACCCAGCTGCGTGCGCTGCTGCGTGCTTCCGCCTACGGCAACATGAGCATCATGTTCCCCATGATCACCAGCCTGCGGGAGCTGCAGGACGCCAAGGCTGTTCTGGAAGAGTGCCGCGCCGAGCTGACCGCCGAGGGCGTCAAGATGGGGCAGAACATTGAAGTGGGCACCATGATCGAGACCCCCGCCGCCGTGCTCATCGCGGACGAGCTGGCCGCCGAGTGCGACTTCTTCTCCATCGGCACCAACGACCTGACCCAGTACACCTGCGCACTGGACCGCCAGAACGCAAAGCTGGAGCCCTTCTTCAACCCCCATCACCCCGCCGTGCTGCGCGCCATCAAGATGACCATTGAAGCCGGTCACCGCCACGGCATCTGGGTAGGCATCTGCGGCGAGCTGGGTGCCGACACCGCCCTGACCGAGACCTTCCTGCGCATGGGCGTGGACGAGCTGTCCATGAACGCCAAGAGCATCCTGCCGGTGCGCAAGATCATCCGCAGCGTGGACCTGAGCAAGCCTTCTGAGAAGTAATTCATCCGAGAATCCCGGTTTACTGTTCCCATAAAGCTCCCCGGCAGGGCATCCCGCTCTGCCGGGGTCTTTCTATACCGGGCAAAAGTTTTCGGAAAATACTTTAAAACGATAAAGCGAAATGCTATACTATAAGCGATGACAGGGTATGCAGGTGTCCAGCGCTGCCCATGGAGGACCGTTATGACTCAGTTTTTGATTCGTCTTTTCATCCGCCAGCCCGACCATGCGCAGGACCCTAAGGTGCGCGCCGCCTACGGCAACCTTGCCTGCTGGGTGGGCGTGGCATGCAACCTGCTGCTGTGTCTGGGCAAGCTGACCGTAGGCACTCTGTTCGGCTCCATTGCCATCATGGCAGATGCCCTGAACAACCTGTCGGATGCCTCGTCCAACGTGGTCAGTCTGGTGGGCTTCAAGCTGGCCGGCAAGGCCCCGGACGCAGAGCATCCCTTCGGCCATGCCCGGTATGAATATCTGGCGGGGCTGGTAGTCAGCGTGACCATTCTCGGCATCGGCTTTTCGCTGCTGAAGGAATCTGTGGTCAAGGTGCTGCACCCCACCCCGGTGATGTTCAGCTGGCTCACGGTGGCCGTGCTGATCGCATCCATCCTCGTCAAGCTGTGGATGAGCGGCTTCAACCGCACCATCGGGCGCATTATCGGCTCCGAGACCCTCATTGCCACTGCTGCGGACAGCCGCAACGATGTGCTGAGCACCGGCGCGGTGCTCATTGCCGCAGTGCTGTGCCGCGTGACCGGCTGGGATGTGCTGGATGGCCTGATGGGTGTAGGCGTGGCGGCGTTCATCCTGATCTCCGGCTGGGGCCTTGTGATGGATACGCTCAGCCCGCTGCTGGGCGAAAGCCCCAGCGAGGATCTGGTGGACCACATCGAGCAGAAGGTGCTCTCTTATCCCGGCGTGCTGGGAATGCACGATCTGATGGTGCACGACTACGGCCCGGGACACCAGTTCGCCTCCCTGCATGTGGAACTGCCTGCCGAGCAGGACCCGCTGGAGGCACACGACCTGATCGACAACATTGAACGGGATTTTCTAAAGAATGACCGGCTTTTGGTTACCATCCACTACGACCCCATCGTTACCTCGGATGCTGCCGTGGGCGTGCTGCGCGCCCGCCTGACCGAAAAGCTGCGCCAGCTCGACCCGGCCCTTTCGCTGCACGATCTGCGCATCGTGCCGGGCAGGACCCACACCAACGTGCTGTTCGATCTGGTGCTGCCGGCAGGCTATGCAGGGGATAAGGTAGAGCTGCTGGAACAGCTGGAACAGTTCATCAAGGAACAGGATACAGCCTACAGCTGCATCATCAAGGTGGAGCAGAGCTATACGGCTGCCCACAAATAAACTCTCGGGGGAAAGTATTATGCTGAACGAGACCTACCGCGCGATGCTCGGCAATAAGAGCGTCATCCGCGAGACCTTTATGTACGGCAAGCAGCGTGCTGCCGAGATCGGATATGAGAACGTGTTCGATTACTCGCTGGGCAACCCGTCTGTCCCCTGCCCGCCGCAGTTCACCGCAGCTTGCGCGGAGCTGCTGGCCCACACCGACCCCGTCAGGCTGCATGGCTATACGCCGACGCTGACGCTGCCGTCCGCCCGCAAGGCCGTGGCCGAAAGCCTGAACCGCCGGTTCGGCATGGACTACACCGCCGACCATATCTTTATGACGACGGGCGCAGCGGGTGCGCTGGCCCATGCTGTGCGCTGCGTCGGCGTGCCCGGGCAGAACATCGTAACGTTTGCGCCGTTCTTCCCCGAGTACAAGCCGTACATCGAGGGCGCGGGGCTTACCCTGCGCGTGACGCCGCCGCGGTGCGCTGACTTTCAGATCGACTTTGCGGCGTTCGCGCAGCTCGTGGACGAGAACACCGCCGCCGTGCTCATCAACAGCCCCAACAACCCCAGCGGCACCGCCTACAGCGAGGAGACCCTGCAGCAGCTGGCCGACTTTTTGACCCAGGCGTCCGCCCAGTACCGGCAGAAAATCATCCTTCACCTTACGGTTTACAAGAAGGGACTCGCATGCATTGCATACACCCACACGCTGGGTCTTTGCATTGATCACAATATCCGCTGCCATCTGAAGATCTGCAGTCTCGTCCACATAGATATGGCAGTTTCCGGTTCCGGTCTCGATGACAGGGATCGTACTCTGGTTTACCACTGCTTTGATCAGTCCTCTTCCGCCACGTGGGATCAGTACATCCACATACCGGTTCAGTTTCATAAATTCCGCAGCCGTTTCTCTGGAGGTATCCTGGATCAGCTGGATAGCATCCTCGGTAATGCCGCAGGCCTTCAATGCCTCACGGATACAGTTGACAATGGCAGTATTGGAATGGATCGCGTCGCTTCCACCCTTCAGGATCACGACATTTCCGGTTTTGAAGCAGAGACCGAATGCATCTGAGGTAACATTGGGACGTGCTTCGTAAATGATGCCGATCACACCTAAGGGAACACGTTTCTGTCCGATCAGAAGTCCGTTGGGACGTTTTTTCATACCGGTAACTTCCCCGATAGGATCTTCAAGACCGGTAAGCTGACGAAGTCCGTCTGCCATTCCTTCGATCCGCTCCGGTGTCAGCATCAGACGGTCGATCAGTCCTTCCGGCATCTGATTCTTTTTGCCGTTTTCCACATCCAGGGCATTGGCCTTCAGGATCTCATCGGTATGAGCGACAAGAGCCTTTGCCACAGCTTCCAGGGTTTTATTTTTGTCATTTGTGGAAAGATTTCGAAGGACTGTCTCCGCATCTTTCGCATTCTGTCCCAGTTTTTCAAGCATTTCATTCATTTCCAAATATTCCTGCCTTTCTTTCTGTCTTTACAGCAATATCTTACTGTGCATCGCGGTATATATTCTCTTCCGTCACAATGACCTGCGGACGGATATCCGTAGGCTCTGTGGGAACCTCCGGAAGAATCTGGAAGGAAAATCCTACTGCAA
>ENA-OPAA01001835-OPAA01001835.1-human-gut-metagenome-genome-assembly--contig:-NODE-1835-length-11599-cov-10.304141_pt1 | contig 11599 bp, 10 predicted proteins | sample MGYA00241049_ERZ501414 | MGnify/ENA primary metagenome ERZ501414 (study PRJEB25962, sample SAMEA2042520) | human gut metagenome | biome: human gut; feature: human-associated habitat; material: faeces... | reverse complement strand
CCACATCGCCGCCCCAGTCCTCGGTGATGATGCCGTACTTGGTCAGGCCTTCCATCACGCGCTCGGGGTTTGCGGTGGGCTTATCCATCTTGTTCATTGCCACGATGAGCTTGACATTTGCAGCCTTGGCGTGGTTGATGGACTCGATGGTCTGGGGCATGATGCCGTCGTCGGCAGCAACCACCAGAACGGCGATATCGGTCATGTTGGCACCGCGGGCACGCATGGAGGTAAAAGCCTCGTGACCCGGGGTATCCAGGAAGGTGATGAGGCTGTCGTTGACCTTGACCTGATATGCACCGATGGCCTGCGTGATGCCGCCGGCCTCGCCTGCGGTAACGTTGGTCTTGCGGATGGCATCCAGAATACTGGTCTTGCCGTGGTCAACGTGGCCCATAACGCAGACCACCGGGGGACGCTCCACCAGATCCTCCTGTGCATCCTCTTCCTGCGTGAACAGGCGCTCCTCGATGGTGACGTGCACCTCGTGCTCGACCTTTGCGTGGAACTCCTCTGCCAGCAGAGCTGCGGTGTCGAAATCGATCACGTCGTTGATGGCGTGCATCTCGCCCATCTGCATGAACTTGGCAATAACCTTACCGGCCTGCTGCTTCAGACGGGCTGCCAGCTCGCCCACGGTGATCTCGTCAGGGATCATCACCTTCAGCTGGGCGTTGCGTGCCTTCTCCAGCTGGATGCGCTGCAGGCGCTCGAACTCAGTCTCGCGCTTGCCCTTCTGGAACTGCTGGCGCTGGCGCTGGCCGCGCTGGGTGAACTTCTGCTTGTTGCCCTGCGGAGTGGGCTTGCGGCGGTTCTCGGTGTTCTTGGTAGAGGCCAGATCATCGTAGCGGGCGTCGAAGCGGTCCACGTTCATATCCACAGTGCGGGTATCCACGGTGACCTGATTGTCCTCGCGGCGGACAGAAACAGCCTGTGCGGGGGCAGCAGTAGCCTTTGCGCCGGTCTCGCGTGCCAGTTCGCTGAAGGAAACGGTCTTTTCCTCGCGCTTCTTATGCTGCTCGGGCTTCTTGTCGCCGTGCTTGCCGTTATTGTTATTATTGTTTGCCTTGGGCTGCTCGGCCTTTGCGGCGGGCTGCTGGGGCTTTTTGTCAGCCTTGGGAGCCTCGGGCTTCTTTTCAGCCTTCTTCTCGGCCTTCTTCTCGGCCTTGGGCTCCTCCTTGGGAGCCTTGGCGCTGTTCAAAAACTCGTCCAGATTTGCCACGCTGTTGTCCTTGCTGAACTTTTCCAGCAGGTAGTTCAGCTCGTTCTCCTCCAGATTGGAGCTGTTCTTCTTGCCGGTGCTGCCCATAGCGGCCAGTTCGTCCAGCACCTTCTTTGCAGAAAGGTTCAGATCCTTTGCAAAGTCACTCACTTTATATTTTACGATCATTCGCTCATATCCTCCTCATTTTTGATTGCTCCGCAGTCCGACAGGCGGTCGAAGCAGAGCTTTGCGAGGTTGCGGTCGGTCACCGCATAAACAGCCACGGGCTTGTGGCTGATATCGGCCAGCTTATCCTGTGTCAGCGGCATGGTGAACACGTCCACTAGGTCCCCCACGGCGTAGTTCAAACGCTGCAGGGTCTTGGGGCTGATGTCCGATGCGGTCATCACCAGCCATGCCTTGCTTTTGACGCAGGCTTCCTCCACGGCATCAAAGCCCATGGTCAGCGCACCGGCCTTGCGGCACAGGCTCACGGCCTGATACAGCGCCTCCTCCGGGGGCAGCTTGGGTTTTGCGGGGGCGTTATTCTTTTTTGCCATCGGCTGCTGCCTCCTTTGCGGCTGCGGCCAGCTGTACAGCCAGCGCGTCGTATACCTCGGCGGGAACCGGCTGTTCAAAGCAGCGTTCCAGCGCCTTTTTCTTTTTTGCCTTGGTCAGACAGTCCGGGTCCGGGCAGAGATATGCGCCGCGTCCCGGCTTTTTGCCTACCAGATCAATGCTGATCTCCCCGCTGGGTGCGCGCACCACGCGCACCAGCTCCTTTTTGGGGCGGCTGGTCATGCAGCCGATGCACTGGCGGGCAGGGATCTTTTTTTGTGCCATCCGGTTTCCCTCCTTCGGCAGATGGTGCCGGGCTTATTCAGCGTCTGCTGCGTCCTTCTTGGGCTCCTCGTCCTCGCCGTAGTAGCCGCTCTCGGGACGGATATCAATGTTGTAGCCGGTCAGGCGTGCGCACAGGCGGGCGTTCTGACCCTTGTTGCCAATGGCAAGGCTCAGCTGCTGGTCGGGCACGGTGACGCGGCAGGAGCGGGTCTCGCCGGGCAGCAGTTCCACCTTGACCACCTTGGCAGGGCTCAGGGCTGCGGAGATGAACTCCGAGATATCCTCGCTCCACTTGACGATATCGATCTTCTCGCCGCCCAGCTTTTCCACAACAGCGGCCACGCGGGCGCCGTGCTCGCCGATGCAGGCGGAAACAGGGTTGACGTTGGGGTCCTTGGACCAGACAGCCATCTTGGTGCGGGCACCGGCCTCGCGGCTGATGGCCTTTACCTCCACAGTGCCGTCAAAGATCTCGGGCACTTCCAGCTCAAACAGGCGCTTGACAAGGCCGGGATGGGTGCGGCTGATCATCACGCGGGGGCCGCGCTCGGTGCTGACCACGTCCACGATGTAGACCTGCAGGGTCTCGCCCTCGGTGTACACCTCGCCGGGCACCTGCTCGTTGCGGGGCAGAACAGCCTCGCCGCCCTTGCCCAGATCCAGCGCTACGATGCCCTTCTCGGTATCCACGCGGGTAACGGTGGCCTGCACGATGTCATGTGCGCGGGACTGGATCTCGCTGAGCTGCTGGTTGCGCTCGGCCTCGCGGATGCCCTGACGGATGACGTGCTTTGCGGTCTGGGCGGCAATACGGCCAAAATCGCGGGTCTTGAGCGGGGTGATGATGCGGTCGCCTACCTCGTAGCTGCTGCGGATCTTGCGTGCCTCGGTCACACCGATCTCGGCGTGCTCGTCGTACCAGTCCTCGTCTGCCACGATATCCTGGATCAGTGCCACATCAAAGCGGCCGGTGTCGGGGTCAATATCCACACGGATGTGATCCTCCTCGACCTCGTAGTTCTTCTTGACGGCAATGATGATAGCCGCCTTGATCTTTTCGATCAGGTACTCTGCGGTGATGCCGCGCTCATGCTCCAGCATGGAGAGCGCTTCAAAAAAGTCCTTATTCGCTGCTGTCATTTTTCGGGTTCCTCCTATATATTTTGTTCTCTTTTCTCCATCAGAGACGGTTCTTCTCAGTTGAACAGATCCTCGTCGTCGCACAGCTGCACGCCGGAGGCTGCATTCACCTCAAAGGTCACGGGGCCGTTTTCGGTCTCCAGCGTCACGGTGCTGCCCTCGCGGCCGGTCAGGATGCCGGACAGCTCCCGCACGCCGTCAGCGTTGGGGCGGATCAGCTTTGCCCGCACCTTCTGACCCTTCAGTGCCTCGTAGTGCTCCGGGCGGGTCAGCTTGCGGCCAAGGCCGGGGCTGCCTACTTCCAGATAATAGCTCTGGTCGATGGGGTCTGCCTCGTCCAGAATGGGGTCCAGTGCGTGGGACACCTCTGCACAGGTGTCGGTATCCATGGTGCCGTCCCGGTCGATGAGGATGCGAAGATACCAGTCCGGCCCTTCCTTCTCAAAAACCACATCCCACAGGCGCAGACCCATGCCTTCCACCGTGGGACGGACAAGCGCTTCCACTCTCTGCGCGGTGTTGCCGCCAGACTGCTTCGCCATAAAAAACCTCCAAACAAACAAGAAACGCGGACCTTGCGGCCCACGTTTCAGGTTAAACTATATCGTACTACTAGAATATAGCATACTCTTGCGATTTATGCAAGCATTTTCGCAATTTTTTTACCGTTGCGCGCCCTTTGGGGCTTTTTTACAGCACCCAGACGCCGTTTTCAAACAGCGGCACAGTGCGACCATCGCGGCATTTACCGGTGATGCGGCTGTCCTCTGCACCGATCATCACGTCCTCGTGCAGGGAGGAATGGTTCATGCCGCGGGCTGCCAGCTCCTCCTTGGAAAGGCCGGTGCCGCCCACGGTGGTGCCGGGGTAGCTGTCGCCAAAGGCGATGTGGCAGGCAGCGTTCTCGTCAAACAGAGTATTGTAGAACAGCTTGCCGCTGCGGTTGATGGGGCTGGAGGCGGGCACCAACGCCACCTCGCCGATGTGGCGTGCGCCCTCGTCGGTGTCCAGCAGCTGGCCCAGCAGGTCTGCGCCCTCGTCTGCGCCGTGCTCCACCACCTTGCCATCCTTGAAGGTAACGTGGAAATTCTTGATGAGCTGACCGTTAAAGACGTAGGGCTTTGTGCCGTAAACGATGCCGTCCACCTTATCCTTATGGGGCGCGGTGAACACCTCCTCGGTGGGGATGTTGGGCAGGAAGGGCACACCCTTCTCGTTTTTGCTGCCGGCGCTCTCCCACACCGCCTGTTCCGCCAGACCCACGGTCAGGTCGGTGCCGTTGGCGCTTTCAAAATGCACGCTTTCCAGATCCAGGGCGTTCATCTTTGCGCCCAGCTCGTTCAGGCGGTCCAGATGCTTCTGCCACTCCCCTACCGGATCGCCGCCGGTCACACGGCAGGTATCAAAGATCAGCTTCCACTGTGCCTCAATGGCGGCTGCAGTGTCCAGCTCCGGGAACATCTTCTTTGCCCACGGCTCTGCGGGCAGGGCGGCGATGGACCACTGCACCCGGTCGTTCATGGTGTACTCCCGCCACGGCTGCATAAAGCTGCGGTTCGCGCTGTTCACCCGGCTGATCTTGGCACCGTCCAGCCCGGCAAACAGTTCCGGGTCGTCCGCGATGAGGTGCAGCACGCACACACCGCCCTCGCTCTCGGCGTAGTCCAGATAGCGGCGCAGCTGCCAGCCCTTGTGATCGGTCAGGGCGTCCTCGCTGCCCAGCTCCATGCGGATGCGGGTAACGGCGTCATCCTGCCAGTTCACCTGCACGTCCCGCGCACCGGCCTCGTAGGCGCTGCGCACGCACAGCCGTGCCAGCGGGGCACCCTCCAGCGGGCAGTTGATGATCAGGGTCTGTCCCGGCTGCGGGTTCACACCCACCCGGACGATAAAATCTGCATACTTCTGCAGCAATTCGTTAAAGTTTTCCACGTTAGAACCTCCTGTGGTGCATAGCCACCGTTGTTTTTTCTCAGTATACCGCGTTCCGGCGTTTCTGTCCACTATGGGCAGAGCTGCTGCTCACCCTTCTGATTTAAAAAAGGCGCGGGTCAGCTGCACCACCGTACCGGAAAGCAGCAGCAATGCAATGAGGTTGGGGATGCTCATCAGGCCGTTGAAGGTGTCGGCGATGCTCCACAGCAGGCCAAGATCCATGGTAGCACCCAGAATGGCCACCAGAGCATACACCACAAAGAAGGGGCGCGCCACTTTGTTACTCTTGCACAGGAACACCAGAAAGCGGGAGCCGTACAGACCCCAGCCGATGATGGTGGAAAAGGCAAAGCAGCACAGCGCCACGGCAGTAAAGATAGACGCCCAGCCGCCGTAGGTGGTGGTAAAGCCGGAGATGGTCAGCTCAGCACCCGCCGCTGCGCCGTAGCTGACCTGGGTGCCGCTGCACAGGATGACCAGCGCGGTCAGGGTGCAGATGACGATGGTATCGGCAAACACCTCAAAAATACCGAACATGCCCTGTTTGACCGGCTTTTTGGTGTCGGCGCAGGCATGGGCGATAGAACCGGTGCCAAGACCGGCCTCGTTGGAAAAGATGCCGCGGGAAACGCCCTTTTGCATACTGACGAACAAACTGCCGATGGTGCCGCCGGTAAAGGCAGCGGGGTTGAACGCACCCGCCACGATGGATTCCAGCACATAGGGCAGGCGTGAGAAGTTGAGCACCACCACGCCCACCGACAGCACAATGTAGAACAGTGCCATAAAGGGCACCAGCTTCTCGCTCACGCTGCCAATGCGCTTGATGCCGCCCAGCAGCACCAGCGCCACCAGCACCGCCACAAGGATACCCACGATGAGGTTGAGGGTGGGCAGAAAGCTGCCGCCCACAAGCCCGTATTCCAGCAGGGCGGTATCCACTGCTGCCACGATGGTATTCACCTGCGTTGCGTTGCCGGTACCGAACACGGTCAGCACGCCGAACAGCGCGTACAGCACGGCCAGAAACTGCCAGCGGCGGCCAAGGCCGTTTTTAATATAGTACATCGGGCCACCCACCCACTCGCCGGTGTCGCTGCGCTCCCGGAAATGCACGGCCAGCGTCACCTCGGCGAACTTGGTGCACATCCCCAGCAGCGCAGAGCACCACATCCAGAACACAGCACCCGGGCCGCCGATGGCGATAGCGCCCGCCACACCGGCAATGTTGCCGGTGCCCACCGTGCCCGCCAGCGCGGTGCACACCGCCTGAAAGGGGGTCATGGCACCGTCCGAGGCGTCCCGCTTGCGGAACATCCGGCCCACGGTGGTGCGGATGGCGTAGGGGAATTTGCGGATCTGCAAAAAGCCCGTGCGGACACTGAGCAGCAGCCCCACGCCAATGATGCACACCATGGCGGGGATGCCCCAGATAAAGCTGTTCACTGCCTGATTGACGGCGGCAATGGTCTCGATCATATACTTCCACATCCTCTGTAATATCTTGCGCACTGACAGTTTTTGTCAAAACACGAAAATTATTTTACCGTACTTTTCCCGTAGTGTCAATGAAAAATAGGGACGTTATGAAACGCCCCTATCAGAAATTCTTATTTTTTATGTGTGACCGCCCGGCGGTAGACGATACCGGAGACCACTGCCGCCAGCACCTCGGTAAGCCAGAAGGCGTGCCATGCGCCGTCTGCGCCCAGCCAGTTACACAGCAGCGCAGCCAGCGGCATGATGAAAACGACATACCGGCACAACGAAATGACCAGAGATTCTGTGCCCTTGCCAAGACCCTCCAGCGCACCGGAGACGGTTGTTGAGACCGCCGAGATGACAAAGCCGATGCTGATGATGCGCAGTGCGGTCTGTCCGGCGGCGATGGTTTCGGGGTTCTGGGTGAACAGCCCCATCAGCTGCCCGGAGGCAACCTGACAGATGACAGTGCCCGCCGCCATGATGGCTGCGCTCATGAGCAGGGTCAGCTGGAACAATTTTTTCACCCGGGCGTGCTCCCGCGCGCCGTAGTTGTAGCCAATGAGGGGGCGCATGCCCTGCACGAAGCCGTTGGCAGGCAGATACAAAAAGGTCTGCAATTTATAATAGATGCCCAGCACCACCACATAGCTCTGAGAAAAAGCCGCCAGCAATCCGTTAAGGAAGGTGACCAGCAGCGAGGGCAGCGCCAGATTCAGGATGGCCGGAACGCCGATGGCGTACAGTCTGCCGTCCAACGCCACGTCCGGGCGCAGACAGCTGCGGCGCAGCCGCACCGGCAGCTCGGTACGCAGGTAGACTACAAGGTAGACCACCACGCTGAGCACCTGACCGATGCCGGTAGCCAGTGCCGCGCCTGCAATGCCCATGGCAGGCACCGGCCCAAGCCCGAAGATGAGCACCGGGTCCAGCAAAATATTGCACACGCAGCCGGTGATGAGCGCGACCATGGACACCTTCATGCGGCCCACCGCCTGAAAGATCTTTTCAAAGGCCAGCGAGACCATGTTCACGACCAAAAACAGGAACACAATGGTAGAGTAGGTGATGCCGGCGGCGATCAGCGCCTCGTCCTGCGTAAAGCGGCGCAGAAAGCCGGGCATGATGGCGATGCTGACCGCCATCATCACCACGCCGTGCACAAGGCTGAGCACAAAACCGTGGGTGGCAGCTATCTCGGCCTTTTCGCGGTCGCCCGCGCCCAGATACAGCGCGATCATGGCGTTGATGCCGATGCCAAAGCCGATGGCAATGGCGTTGGAAAAGTTCTGGATGGGGAACACCAGACTTAACGCGGTCATGGCGTCCTCGCTGATGCGCGCCACAAACAGGCTGTCCACGATGTTGTAGAGGCTGTTCACCAGCATGGAGACCACGTTGGGCAGCGCCATCGAGAGCAGCAGCGGCAGCACCGGCTTCTCCTTCATAAAAGTTTCGTTCATTGAAAAAATTCACCTGCTATCTGTAAAAGTTCAAAGCGTGGAAGGCGCAGCACCGGCCTGCAGCCGGTTTCCGGCGCACAAAAAAGCCACACAATGGCCCTTGTGAGGTCATTGTGTGGCGAAAAGTAGCAATGTTGCTGTAAAAATCCACACGGTTTTTATGATCGCGGCAGCTGTCCGCGATATGCAGCCTGCGCATTTGCGGGCTGCAACTTTAGCAGAATACCACATCCTCAGCGGCGTGTCAAGGGGTTTTGGTGCAAAAGTATGACTTTTGTGATCACTTGACCATTTTTACAGCAGGCGCTACAATAAGGCAAACCGGCTCTGAGGGAGGGCATTGTATATGAAATGGATGATCGCATCAGACCTGCACGGTTCCTATTATTATGCGCAGCAGCTGCAGCAGGCCTTTGAACGGGAGCAGGCCGACCGCCTGCTGTTTCTGGGAGACCTGCTCTACCACGGCCCCCGCAACGACCTGCCCCGGGATTACGCCCCCAAAAAGGTGATTCCGCTGCTGAACAGCCTTGCGCCCAAGCTGCTGTGTGTGCGCGGCAACTGCGACGCCGAGGTAGACCAGATGGTGCTCAATTTCCCGGTGCTGGCAGATTACGCCGTGCTGCCGGTGGGGCAGCGGCTGGTCTACGTTACCCACGGCCATGTGTTCAACCTGAACCATCTGCCGCCCCTTGCCCCGGGGGACATTCTGCTCCACGGCCACACTCATGTGCCCGCATGGACAAACTTCGGGCAGGGGAACCTTTACCTGAACCCCGGCTCTGTGAGCATCCCCAAGGAAAACACTGCCCACAGCTACATGACCCTGGAGGGAAGCACCGCCTGCTGGAAGACCATGGAGGGCGTGTGCTACCACCAGCTGCAGTTGTGATAATGTTGTGATATTCCAGTTTTTCCCGGCAAAAGCTGGAAAATGCCCTTGACGAAATGCCTGAAATGCTGTAAACTAAGTACAACCTTTAAAAATAGAGGGAGCTGTAAGCTTTGTACTGAACGCAGGCGGTGCAAAGTGTAGCAGTAAACCCCATAAGGCATCATAAAAAGACACCGGAGGCTTTGCATCAGCTTCCGGTGTTTTTTTGTGCGCCGCCGGGCTATCTTTTGCTGCGCGGTCATGCTACAATAGAAAGAAAACACGAATTGCAGGAGGAATTATGGATTTTTACGGAACCATCGGCCCTGCCTGTGCCGATGTAAAGCTTTTGCAGCAGATGGTGGAAGCCGGTATGACCGGCATCCGCATGAATCTTTCTCACGGGCCGCTGGCAGCGCACAAGGACTGGCTGGTGATGCTGCATAAAGCCGGGGTCAAAAAGCTGCTCATTGATCTGCAGGGGCCGGAATTACGCATCGGCCGTCTGCCGCAGCCGCTGTCCCTGACCGCCGGGCAGACCGTGCGTCTGGGCGCGCAGGGCATCCCCTGCCCTGCCGCGCTGGTGCAGGGTGTGCAGCCCGGGCAGGAGTTGCTGCTGGATGACGGCAAGCTGCTGGCGCGGGTGGACACCGCAGAGCCGGAAGCACTCGTGTGCACCGTAGTGCGGGACGGAGTGCTGCAAAGCCGCAAAAGTCTGGCAGCACCGGGGGCAGACATCCAAATGCCCACCCTGACCACCGAGGACAAGGAGAACCTTGCCATCGCCGCCGGTTGCGGCGTTACCGGGGTCATGCTGCCCTTTGTGCGCGGCGCTGCGGATATCCGCAGCCTGCGGCAGGGCGTGGCCGAAGCCGGTGCACCGCAGCTGAAGATCCTCGCCAAAATTGAAAACCTTGCGGGCGTACAGGCGCTGCCAGAGTTTTTGCCGCTGGTGGACGAGGTGGTCATTGCCCGGGGCGACCTTGGCAACGCGATGCCCCTATGGGAGCTGCCCCGCTGCCAGAAGCAGCTTTCTGCCGCCTGCCGGGCAGCCGGGGTGCCCTTTATGGTGGTGACCCAGATGCTGGACAGCATGCACACCCGGGCTGTACCCACCCGCGCCGAGGTGAGCGACATCTACAACGCCGTACTGGACGGCGCATCCAGCCTGATGCTCACCGGCGAGACCGCCGCCGGGCAGTACCCGGTGCAGGCCATGGAGTATCTGGTGCGCACCGCTCGCACGGCGATGTGACAGGGGCTGATACAGAATGCCCTCCGTTGCGCTCTGGGCATTTTTAGCGGAAAGACTATTTATATTTGCCAATCGGGAAAATCTGCGGATTTTCCCGATTGGCCTTTTCACGGAAGGGTCTTAGCGGAAGATATTTTTCCGCAAAAAACGGCAAAGGGATAGCATCTTTTGTCTGCTTCCTGTATAATACAGGTAAAATCTACAGGTAAAATCAACTGAAGTCAGAAAGGTTTATCGTTTATGGGCATCGTAGTCATCGGAGCTGTTTTTGTGGATATCAAGGGCTATCCCCTTTCCACCTATATCCCCGGCGGGCGCAACGCCGGACGCATCGAGCAGGTACACGGCGGTGTGAGCCGCAACGTGGTGGAGGATATCGCCAACGTGGAGCTGCGCCCCACCTTTGTGGGTCTGGTAGACGACACCGGCATGGGACAGGACGTCATCGACAAGCTGGCAAGGCACAAGGTCAACACCCGCTTTATCCAGAAAGTGCCGGACGGCATGGGCACATGGCTGGCCATTTTTGACAACGACGGCGATGTGCACGCCGCCATCTCCAAGCGGCCGGACACCACCCCGCTGACCGGCCTATTACAGGAGCAGGGCGACGCCATTTTTGCAGACTGCGATTCCATTGCACTGGAGCTGGACCTCGAGAAAGAAACGGTGAAGCAGACCCTGCGCTACGCCAAAAAGTACGGCAAAAAGGTGTTTGCCGTGGTCTCCAACATGAGCATTGCCATGGAGCGGCGGGATTTTTTGCAGCAGATCGATTGCTTCGTCTGCAATCAGCAGGAGGCCGGACTGCTGTTCTCGGACGACTACGACCACCTCTCCCCGGACGAGATGTGCCGGGTGCTCACGGGCAACGTGCGCAGCGCCAACATTCCCAGCATGGTGGTGACCATGGGCGGGCAGGGCGCGGTATATGCCTGTGCAGACGGTGACTGCGGCATCGTACCCGCCAAAAAGGTGGATGTCATGGACACCACTGGCGCGGGGGACGCCTTCTTTGCCGGCACGGTCATCGGCCTGACCTACGGCAAAACGCTGGCAGAATCCTGCGAGATCGGCAGCCGTCTTGCTGCTTCGGTCATCTGCATCACCGAGAACGTCTGTCCCCGCTTCCGCCCGCAGGAGTTCGGGCTGGATGTACCGGTGGTGGACTGACGATTTAAAGCAAAAAATATTTATAGTTTGCCAACCGGGAAAATCTGCGGATTTTCCCGGTTGGCCTTTTCACGGTTGGATTTTTGCGCAAAACCGCATTTTCCCCCTTGACAGAAGCGGCAGTTTCTGGTATCAATAAAAATGATAAAGGGGAGTAAAGGGCAGCCCGCCGGTCAAGGCTTTTTTCGGCAGGCCGCTGCATGGCAGCGTCATCACGGCAGAAATGCCCG
>ENA-OPAA01001827-OPAA01001827.1-human-gut-metagenome-genome-assembly--contig:-NODE-1827-length-11625-cov-2.496975_pt1 | contig 11625 bp, 15 predicted proteins | sample MGYA00241049_ERZ501414 | MGnify/ENA primary metagenome ERZ501414 (study PRJEB25962, sample SAMEA2042520) | human gut metagenome | biome: human gut; feature: human-associated habitat; material: faeces... | reverse complement strand
CACGGCCCCGGTCTACCCGCAGGTCAAATGGCTCCGGGAACACGGCGGGAAGGCCGACGTCATCATCGGCGCCAAGACACGCGACATGCTGATCTACACCGACGCCATGCGCGCCGTAGCCGAAAACCTCCATATCGCCACCGACGACGGTTCGGAGGGTTTCAAGGGGCTCGTGACGGCGCTGATCGGGGAGCTGATCGAAAAAGAGGGCAGACACTACGACGAATGCGTGGCCATCGGCCCGATGATTATGATGAAGTTCGTGGCCCTCACCACGAAGAAGTACGCGCTGAAAACCACCGTGTCGCTCAATGCGCTGATGGTCGACGGCACGGGCATGTGCGGCGCCTGCCGCGTGACGGTCGGCGGCCGGACGCGCTTCACGTGCGTCGACGGCCCGGAGTTCGACGCCCACGAGGTCGATTTCGACGAGGCGATGCGCCGGCAGGGCATGTACCGCACCCAGGAGCAGCGCGCCGCGGCGATCGAGGCCGAGCGCGAGGCCGGACACGTATGTAAGATCGGATTGGACAAGTAGGAAGGTGAAAGGTATTTTAGCGACGGAGACCATGCAGAATATATAATTATCTCCCGCATAGAACTTCCCTCTTTTAACTTTTTTTGAGCCAAGGCGTAAGCCTCGGCAATACTCAGCTTCCTATCTTCATCATCAGGATCAGTAATATCTGACTCTTGATAAAGTTCGCTTTCAGCCTTTTCTTTTTTCCACTCTTTGATTTTCTTAATATTTTCAGACATTTTGCCATTAAGCAAGTCAAGGCTCTTAGCTTCATTGCCGTACTTATCAATTAAATTATCCTGAATAGTATTCAAATCGTCCTTAACGGTCGACAAGTCATCTGTTGTTGCAACCAAAGTTACATAACGATTTACTAATTCGTTTACTGACTTGTTTTCTTCATCTAATTTGTCAATAGAGTCAGAAAAACTACTTGTGAACTGAGCTAAACTTTCTTTTGCATTATCTGCACCATTGACAATATTATCAAAAAGTGTTATAATACCATCAAGCAAGAAAGAAATAGCTAAACCTGTAAGCATATTGCCAGCAATAGACAACGCTTTCATACCAACAGCAGCAAGTTTGGAAGAAGTTGCAACGCCCTTTAAAGAAGCAGACAGTATTTCTTCTGATACCGCTGCACCATTAGCACTTCTAGCAATGTCAAGAGTTGTTTTAGAACAGCCTTTTAAAGCTATTGACTCGGCTTCGGCTACTGATTTACCTTGTGTTAAAAGATTATTAAATTGACGGACGTTTGCTATTTCATTTACAGGAATAAGTGAATTGTTTTTAAACTGACTAAACGGATTTATCTTTTTAAAATCGGACAACTGAGTTATCATTTGCCCAAATACACTTATCCTATCATTACCACCATCATCTTTGGTTGTTTTAAAGACCTAAACCCTATATTTGCAGTTTTGATACAAATAACAATGGAGGAAATACAAATGGAAGAAAACACAAACGTGATACCCAACAAAAACAAAAAAAGTAATGGTTGTTTGGGGATTTTTATTGCTAATGTAATTGCATGGGGCATATTAATTTTAATTATTTACCTTGCCATAAATAGTGCAAGCTCTGAAAAAGACTACAGTCAAGAAGCCTACATAGCAGCTAAATTCTATGTAAACAAACAATTAAAAGCCCCTGCAACAGCAGACTATCCAATGTACGATAAAAACTTTGTCACACATCACAATGACAGTTACACTGTATCGGCTTATGTGGACGCTGAAAATAGTTTTGGCGTTAAGGGTAGATTGTACTATACTGTCACTATGGAACGTGATGGCAAGGATTGGACTAACGTAAATGTTAATTTGAGGGAATAGATAATGAGTATGAGTGTATGAGTGTACGCAAGTGTACAAATGGGCGAAAGTAAACAATGTGTGTTCATGTATAACAAAAGACCCTAGATTTTCTCTAGGGTCTTATTTTATGGTTATTCATTATGTAGTCCACGTTATCTCTTAGAAGCGCTCCGTTGCATTTGTTCAGAACACAAATTCTTTAATTCTTGATATTTCTGTTCTACAAAACGGACTTTAGACGATACATCTGAACATTGATATCTCGCCTCTCTACTTAACTCATATAAGGTGCGATATGCCATATGAATTTGATACGGACATTTTTTCTGTATGATAATATTTCTATCTTTATGACTCTTTACAGTTTCAAGATTTATATCATCATATCTCTTGGACAAAAACAAATTCATATAATGAAGTGACGAATAGAATATACCGACTATTATCCAATCCGAAAACTCGTCATATTCTTTAACATCTGTGTCCTTTAGACATTGCACAAACAACTCATTATGTTTTATTTTTTTAGAATAATCCTGCGAGTTAGACACTAGGAGTCACCTCAATCACTTCTTCAAATTTAGGCATATTTGCTTCCACTAAATTCTTTTCGGAAGTAATCATGAAAACAATGTCTTGTTTGTAATTAGTTGTAAAAGTAAAAGTTGCTTCATAATATTCGTCCAAAACTTCACCTATTTTGCCATCGTCAAAATCAGCAATTACATAGATTTCACTTCTTATACGGCTAACATAAATCTTCTTGACAACAAAGTTCTTAAACTTATTATTCTGCAACCACTTGATACACTTCGACATCTCGTCAAGATTGTCAACAGTACAACAATAGATATTGTCGAGAGTCTGTTTGATTTCCATATAATATGGCTCAATATTTAAGATATCCAACAAACTGGTTTTATAACCATCCTCTCTACAAACATTTACATTTTTAACATAAACATCTCTAGTGTTCCTCATGATATCACCCCTCTCGCAATCCCAAATCAACTACCTTTTTGTCTTGCATATCCAAACCGACACGAAGTAATGTTTGTACAAATGGCAGAAACATCTTAGATGGAAGAGTTATACCACTTGATTGTCCATTAGTTGTAATTTCGATACTATCTGTATCTTTTTGATATTCAACTTTTAATGATAGTTTAAGTTCCTTACCCATTTCCATATTATCACACCTCTCCATTTTATTCTAAACTACTTAATTATATTTTATTCTTTACTCTTTAACAAAAATACTAAAAGAGATTTTGTGAATAATTTAATATGATTATATAACACTTTTATAAAATATGCCACACAATCATATTTTAGACTTGTAAGGACTATTCTTAACTTAGTATACCCATTTTAGGAACTAATGTCAAGCCATATATTGGTTGCATTAACAAACATTGTGTTAATATAAATGTAAAATTTTTATTAACGAACAAATTTAGTGTTGACATACGCAAATGAATAGTGTAAAATAAATCACTATGCAAAATGATTGGTAACAGTTTTATCCCACCCTCACTGTCAAAGGACAAAACTAAATAAATGAGGGATAATTCATTTTTTGAAACGCTATAGGTGTTACCTATAGTTGGAGTACACCTTTATCTTACCACAAGATAGTTACCGTCTACTCTCTGAACCTAGTCCGTATCTCCCGATAGGGGTTGGCTGCTGACCTGACATTTTTAACAACACTTAGCACCTATTGTAATAGTATAATAGGCTTTTATCTCAGCATATGTTATCTTTGCTATTGTTTCCGAGTTTCCTCACTCTTGTAATACCATTGCTACAAGTAGTTGCAAAGCTTTAGCCGTTCCCAGCAATTTGGCAACCTTATTTTAAAACGTGTGTGACCTATGCACATATAGTTTGTGGCTGTGCATAAGTTGGCATCTTTAATAATTGTTTACCTACGTTTTTGAATGATAATCCTGCCATAATGGTAGGAATAAGTGTTTCTAAAACACCGAATTTACTAATTAGATTATCAAGAACATCAATAATTTGTGTTCCACTGGTGATACCGAATTTAACTAAATCACCATTAATCAGAGTAGCTGACAAATTTTCAATACTTGTCTGAAAACCTTGCACTCTTCCTTGAATAGAGTCAAGGTATTTTTCATACTCTGACATAGCAGACCCAGCAGAGCCTATTGAGTCATTAACAATTTTATCCGCTTGACTCATATTCGTAAGCAATGCAGTAATTGTATTGCCTCTTTGCTTCAATTATATTAAAGTAAGTCGCAAATTTACTTATATGTTATATAACATATCCTATGCTTTCACATAGAGCTTAGACTATTTCTTAATCACGTCATTTATGACAGCAATTATACCTTTTCCGTTTAAGGGTTATTCTCCCACTCCATTTGCGATTGAGCCGTACTTCTTTTGTTGCAACTATTCAGGATTTCCACCTTTATTTTATTGTTACAACCCCATATGGGGAATAGTCGTTGAACTTTTACCCTCGACTTAAACTGTCCTATGATCTAGGATAACGTTAGGGTACTTAGCTGCATGAACAGAGATTGTTACTGTACTTAGGCTTTTGACCTTATACAATCCTTACGTTATTTCTGCTTTCGCACCGTCATAATGTAATTTCTTCATTATTGTGGTGTAAGGCTTTACTCATTACCTGCAATTAAATATATTCTTTATGCACATTTCTGTACATTCAGGTAAACTCTACCTGCAATTTTCTCTATGACAGCGGCTTTTGATGTATCAGTAAGGTCGTTCCAAACATTGGCGATACCTTTCATAATTTCATAGGTACTCTTAAAGTTCTGAGAGTCCTTCATTATGTCAAAGCCACCTGTGCCATTTACATTAGTAAGAGCTTTAATATCTTCCCTCAGTTTTGAGGTTGATACTGCCATGCCCTCTGTTGACTCGCCTGCATCTTCTAGTTCTGTTTTCGCTCCACGAAGTCGCATTGACAGAACTTTCAAACTGTTCAATCTGTTACTTTCCCAATTATATTGGTACTGACTACATTAAATATGTAGCGGTTAGTCATTTCTGGCTAACTCTCGTATTTCTTTTTTTATAGGATTATAATACGATGCTCGGACTATATATTACGCCCTGTAATAAGGACGGATAACTTCAATACATATGTTGCCATATATATCCTGTAGTCTCTACGGTTACTCAAAAAAAATTGAGTCTTACCTCGGTCTTAACTATCCTTTAGCCTTTGACCGATATAGTTATCTGCATACTATATATTATTATATAGTCGGGCAATTTGCGTTTACCCGCTTCGGCTGCGTCTCCAGTTATTTCTGTAATGGCTGTACCCATTGCTATTGCTTGGTCTAGTGTATTTCCTGCTACGCTCAGTGAAGATACTGACCTTGATAGCATATCACCAATATCACTTGCTGAAACAGCATACTTGTTTGATATTGCGTTAAACTTATCAACAGTATTGATAGACTCATCAACTGTCATGTTATAGCTTTTCATAACTGTTGTTAGGTCTTGTACTGCTGTTGCATTATCTACTTCACCAACAACTGAATAAATACCTGAGTTTGTGGCAAGTGTTTCAGCTTCATCTAAACTATAACCACGTTTACCCCATTCTGCGGTTTGAGAAATAAGATCAGACAAATCAATCTTTAAATCTTTAGCCTTTTGACCTATATTATCAAAGAACTCGGCATATTGCTGATTTGTGTTATCAGTAACCTTACGCAATTCTGTCATAGCTGTATCAATATCTACAACATTATTATAGAACTTAACAGCTTCTCTTGATATACCTGAAATCACAGTAGTTAAACTCATCCAGCTTGTGAATTTTAAAGCGTCCTCTTTAATCTTATCGAAAAAGCTTAACCCATTCACACCTGCTGCCTGTGCTTCAGAACTCATTGTCCTAAAACTACGATTGATTTTATCAACATTGACTTTCAAATCGCTCGCAGTTAGATCGCTAGCATTAAGCAACTTTTTGAGTGAGGCTATCATATTATCAGTTTCAACCTGATATGTACCGCCATTAAAAGTATTCTTGCCCATGGCTTTAGTATTAGCCTGTTGCCATGTCTGAATTGTGTATATTAACTTTTTAATGTTCTGCCTTGTAGCTTCTATATTCTGTTGTGATTTATTGCTAGAAAAACTAGCTTTATAAGCTACATCTGCCCTCTTTAACTCATTTGTTAGTTCATTGAGTTTAATACGATATTCGTCTAATGCTTTAGGATCGCCACCTACATTAGACAAACTTGTTTTTAACTCATTAAACTTTTCTTGGAACTCTCCATTAAAGATAGGCGACTCTTTCCACTTTGCTTCTAAGGTAGTGAGATTTTGCGTAAGTCTAGCTACATTATTTTCTGTTTTAGTAGATGTAGCTGACGATTTATCAGCAGAACGAGAATTGGCTAATCTAAGTTCTTCCCTACCAATGTTTATTAATTCATTTTTTTGTCTTTCAAGTTCTTCTGTAATCAGTTTCTTCTTTTTAAGCTGCTTCTCGTCATAAGAAACTCTACTCTCAAGATTTTTAATCTGTCTTTTTAGCTCAACATTTTCTTGCTCGCCAGCATTGACCTGTTGCTTTTTAAGCTTATTAATCTGTTTGATTTCACCAAACATCTTATTATAATAATGAGGCTGCTGTGCCTCAGAATTATCAGATTTTTCAAGTAACTGTAAGCTCTTTATTTCTGTTTCTGCTTTTTTAACCGAAACAACTAACTCACGATATTCTTCAGACCATTGTTTATTGCGTCCAAAATTCTCCTCGGTATCTTTTACCTTGATTAATTGAGTGTTTAAACCTTGAATTAAATCCACAATTTCTTGTGGCTGATTTTTCAGCTTAGAAAAGTTATTTGAAATTTCTTGTATTGTGGCAGGCATTTTTGCCAAAGTGTTTTCAGCATTTGTTACTTTATTAAATGAACTTGAAGTGGTATCAAGATTTTGCTTAATCTCGTTCGCAGTAGTCTTGAGAGTATTAAATAAACTATCAACTTCCGCAACAGAGCCACCTTTACCAAGGTTATTAATAGCATTATTAACATCTGTGATTTCCTTAGTGAGTCCTGTTTCAATGCCCGAATTTGATGACTTAAACTCGGAAAGAAGTGTTGTGTATTTTGACTTAGCCTTATCAATATCCGCAATCAGCTTTAATATACCCTTTTCAGAACTGCTACCCGATAGATAGTCAAATGACCCATTTGTTTCGTTCAGAGCATATTTCAGTTTTTCAACTTGACCTGTCAAGCTTGTAACTTCTGCCGTAATTTGAGTAACTTCACCCGAACTATCTTTAGTCCATGAAAATGTCGGATTACCAAACTGACTCAAAACTTTTCTTGCATTTTCAATAGTTTTAACAATATCTATCTGTCCGTCTTTATTAAAACCTGCCTTGAAAGTTTCTGCAAGAGTTGTGTCAATATTCTGTATCTCATGCTTTATATTTTTAACAGAGCTAACTACCTGTTTTTCAGCAACCTTTATACCACTCTGAATAGAAGTTACATTTAAACCACCAATATCTATTTTTAGATTTTTGCTGATTGTAGCAAGTTGAGATTGAATTTTCTTTTGTGTTTTATTCAAGTCCAACTCACCAATGATTTTAGCATGAGCCTTATTATCATTTGCAAGTACATTATTTAATTTAGGTATATCGTCCTTAACTTTACTTGTGTCAAGTTCCACAGGAACTCGTATTTTTAAATCATCTGCCATTTCACTTCACCTCTATTCCTTGTCTTTTAAGTCCTTGCCTTAAAGCTATAACGTGATATTTGTTATCACTTAAATCCTCTTTTGCATTATATACAAATGGTCTAGCAACACCATGATACGTCCAATCTCCAAAATCGTACCCCCAACCAGTTTCAATGATAGGTGCTAATTCTTGACCTGCATTATCTGACTTAATCATTTTCCCCTGTACAAAAATATAAGGGTTAGCCATTGTGTTGTTTTCAACAACTAAAGTGTCACCTTCGATAGAAGAATTAATATTATTAATATCCATTAAACCACCATTATCATATCGTCTTACATATTCATGTGGTACATAACTATCGTAAACATCTCTTTCGATATGATCTAGCATAACAGTGGTAACAACCTCGGCAACATCTGTAAGCAGAGCATAATCAATTCTTGCTCTTAGTTCTCGCTCTAGTTCTTTAAGGTTTTTTACAACCATTTATTCCTCACCACGCAACCACTTTGCAACAAGCTTTAAATCCTCGTCAGCTTGCTCCTGAGAAACTTTACTATGTGTTTCTATCGTAACTTTATCACCGTTTTTCAAACCAAGGCTACAAAGACCTATAATTGATTTGCCATTGACCGTTCTATCTGTTGTCAGATTAATCACAGAGGGACGTACCTGTGCAAAATACACAAACCTATGAATATTCCTAGCATTAGGAACTATCCCAAGTGTTATTTCCTGTTCTGCAAAGAACATATTAGCCACCGTCCTTGGTGTTTGAAATTACAATTTTATTTGCCATGTCATTACTGTCTTTCAATGTTTTCAGTACCTCATTTAAACTTCCAGTGTCAAAATCCTTCATAGTATTGTTTGTCTGTTCTATCATTTCTTTTGCCTTATTCGCAAGCTCCGTTATAGCTATGTTTGCCATGCTCATAACCTTTTCAGCCGCCTTGTATCTAACATTCATGTCAATACCGCTGTCAATAGCTGCATTAATCATGCTATACTGTGCGTCATCAATCGACTCCCAATCAATATTATTACATTCCCTATCCAGCTCTCCACTATCATAAATCTCTGCAATATCATCTGATGAAAATTTATGTTCTCCGTAAAGAGTGACAACGTAATATTTACGCAAAATTTCTTCATATCCTGCTCCGTACTCAACTGTACCCTTGACTACATTATTTATAAATGCCTGCATTTCCGCAAAACTAAGCTTATTTTTCATTCAATTTTCCTCCGTTTTCTTGCGTTTCTTTTCTGCGTTTCTTTTCTGCGTTTCTCAGTTTCTTACACTCATCATAATCAATCCACCCACCAAACTTTTTGACATAAGTAATCCACTTATATGTAATGTCTGGATAGCAATACCAAAACAATTTACGTTTAAGTATTGCCACTGAGTCTGGCATACCTTTTGTATCTATAACTTCAGTGACACCATTTTTATAAGTAACAACGAAATCAGCGACATATTTAATTGGCAACACAGTTTTGCCATCGTGAACGAACTTCGGTTGCAGTTCATATGGTTTCTGTAACTCATACGAAATCACTTCACCGCTTTCCACTAAGGGACAAAGTACATCACGATAATATTTCATTTCTAACACTGAGTCGAAAATAATACCATTATAACTACGTTTTGATTTGTCTTTATCTACATTAAACTTGCTTCTATCTGTCATTTCTACCTCTTTATAAAAAAATAAGGGCGGTCAATACTTATCATAATAACCGCCCTTTCTATTTTATTTAGTTTTTTTATTTATTGTACTATTTTTAAGGTTTGTAATATCAGTCAAAACATTATAGACCGACTCTTTATAATCTTTCTTTTTTAATGTTTCGGAAGTAATACCAATATTGGCAAGAAGTTTTCTTGCTTCAACCTTGGAAATGACTTCGTGCATATATTCTTCTATGATTAAATATAATTGATAACAAGATGGTGTGTCCACATATCTCCTCCAACTATTTATTTTATCACATTTATTACACGCATAATATCCATTACCACAAATAATACATTCATGGTTGTTTTCCATAAATTAATCCCCTGGAATAACAAATCTCAGAAGCTGACCCTCGTCACTACAATAGTCCTTCAGAGAGTCAATAGTAAATGGGAAGTCGCCTGTTTTGTCAAGCGGTATCTGAGTCTCAGGAGAAAGCTGTGAAGATGCCACGACAACCCAACCATGATATTCAATATTTTTATCACAAATATCTGTAAAGATTGATTCAAGCCAAAATTCACCTGATTTTGGCATATCATTCGTACTCTTTGTAATGTCAACTGCATTTTCAGACTCATATGTATAATATACCTGAATAGTCATTCCTTCCTTGATAGCAGTATCTGTCGGAAGTGTAATTTCTTTCTTAGCCGCATCAAGTGAAAATTCCTTTTCTGAATTTACCGCTGCATATTTGTAAGAAGCAACCTGTTCCTTCCTTTCATTGAGCAGATAAATGAATGATATTCCACCCACAGGAACTTTACTCAGAGTAATCTTTGTTATGTCGCTACCCACCTTAATCTTCTCTCTTTTAGGAATGAGAATTTTGTTAGTAGAACTTGCAACGTTCTTTTCTGTACCCCACTGAGCAGCAAGAAGTGACAGCGTAAGGAACGATGTATTACCTGTAATCTGAACTGTATCAGCGTCATAGTATTTTGCAATTACAGCACCTGTTGCATCTGTCTTATCCTGTGAAGTAGCATTGGTCTGAATGTTTACATCTTTCAAATCTTCAAGAGTCCAAAACAGCACTCCGTCAGTAGGCGAAAACATCTGACCTGAAATAGCTTGTTTAAAAAGCAATTTGTCTGGATTAAACATATTATTTCCTCCTTTATTTTCTATTGTTTCCGTTACCATGTACGGAAACAATTTAATTCTTCTTTATTTTTAATGTCCTTATAATAAATAGTACCGCTATACAAACCTGTGGTAAGCTTCTGTGCTTGATTTATGATTTGATTTCTTAAAAGACAATCATAAAAAACATTAATAGGTAACGACCAAACCGTGTCCCAGTTGTATTTAAACCCTTCAATATTTGTTAATGTTGAAATATATGGCAACAAAATAGAGCGAAATTCTTTTTCTTGATACTCACCCCTAGCTAATTGTCTTTCAAGCTTGTCTAATTCATATTGCAATCTCCATTTTCGGGTGTGTTCATTTCCGTCTTTAATATTGTTATCAGCGATATTAAGCATTTTCCTGAAATATTCAGTAAGCAGTTCATAATCTGCTTTACCTATTTGAATATTATTGTAAACATCAAATAAAATAATATCACCGCTATTCGTGTCAATATAGCGTTTCATCTTACCAAAATCAATATTACGGATTATAAATGAAACATCAGTTAGCAAATGATTTTCGACAATATCACAAAACAAGTCAAAACTATCTACTGAGTTAAAATCAATACCCTTGCTCCAAAGATATAGCCTTCTATCATATGGAGTTGAAATTATGTCAGACACAATGACCCAAAACTGTTTTTCACCTAGTTTTGACTCGTCTGAAATCTCGTCCAAAGTTGGGTTGTGAATTTCAAACTTGCCTAACATAAATGTTTCTTTTTTATTACGATAAATCGAAAGCTCGTCCATAACTAATTACCCTCACATGGATTTATCGTAAGTTCTTCACCTTGAAATATTAAGGTACGCCTTTTATAAACAGGCGACAAATTATCAGGTACGTCTGAAATAAGTTGTATTCTGTTACCGCTCCAACCATCTGAGTTGTTAAATAACTGACCTAATAATTCAGACACATAGTCCATTCTAGTTTTGGAAATGCCAGCTTTGTTAAGTCTCATTTTATCTTGGTGACAAATTATTTGGATTATCATTTGAGGATAACCCTTAAATGCCCCCCATATTACTTTCGGAACTGAAACTTCAATGTTAAGATACAATTCTACATTAGTTTGAGTGTAAGGTATATATAAAAAAGGGTATATATTAGAATACACAATATTTTCTAGTTCTTCCTCGTCCTTTTCAA
>ENA-OPAA01001823-OPAA01001823.1-human-gut-metagenome-genome-assembly--contig:-NODE-1823-length-11639-cov-2.685601_pt1 | contig 11639 bp, 7 predicted proteins | sample MGYA00241049_ERZ501414 | MGnify/ENA primary metagenome ERZ501414 (study PRJEB25962, sample SAMEA2042520) | human gut metagenome | biome: human gut; feature: human-associated habitat; material: faeces... | reverse complement strand
TCGAAGTCGATGCCGTCGCCGGCGATGGCCGTCGTGACGAAGCCCCCGACGCCCCGCGAACCGTCGACCGTCGAGACGGCGACCTCGCAGCCCAGCGCGCGGAACTCCTCCTCGTAGAAGACCTCCGACGCGGTGTTGAAGCCCAGCACCACCTGCACGGGCTTTCCTTCGGCGAGGAGTTTTTTCGCCAGGTTGTAGAGCGGCGGCACGCCCACTCCGCCCCCGACGAGCAGGGGTCTCCGCGCGTCGTTCTTCGTCGAGAATCCGTTGCCCAGACCCGTCAGCAGGTCGAGCGTTTCGCCCGGCAGCATGCGGCTCATCTGCTCCGTTCCCCCGCCCACGACCTTGTAGATCAGCGCAATCGAGCGGTTATCGTAATCGCAGATCGAGATAGGACGGCGTAAGTACTTGCCCTCCAGCGCGATATTAACGAACTGCCCCGGCGCCGAGATCCACTGCGTATCGCCCGCGAGGGTCATGCGCCACACCGCGTCGGTCAGGGGCTCGTTCGTGAGAATCTTATAGATGCCTTTCTTATACATGTATTCCCTTTCGATTTTTGATCCGGAGAACAGCCCCCGCGCTTCGTTCGTTTCGCTCCGGACGGGACCGTATCCCGTTCGGAGCGAAAGAGGTGCGTACGGAAGGCGTCCTCACGCCGGAAATCACTTCGCGTCGATGGTCGAGACTCCGAAGGTGATCTCTTCGAGCACGTCCAGCAGCACCTGCACCGTTTCGAGCGCCGTGAAGATCGTCACGTTGTTCTCGACGGCCGTGCGGCGTATTTCGTAACCGTCGAGGCGCGTGTTGTGCTGGTTGATGTCGATGGTGTTGATCACGTAGCTGACATGCCCCTGACGCAGCGCCTCGATGATCTCGTTGCTGCCCTCGTTGAGCTTGCGGCGCGTACGGGTGCGGATGCCGTGCGCCCGCAGGAACTCGGCGGTCCCGGTCGTCGCCTCGATGTTGAAGCCCAGGTCGTAGAACCGCTTCACCAGCGGAAGCGCCTGCTCCTTGTCGTGGTCGGCGATCGTCACGAAGATCGTTCCGTAGTTCGAGACGTGCATGCCCGTGGCCTGCAACGCCTTGTAGAGCGCGCGCGTCAGTTTGTCGTCGTAGCCGATGGCCTCGCCCGTCGATTTCATTTCAGGCGAGAGATACGAATCCATGCCGCGGATCTTGGCGAACGAGAAGGCCGGAGCCTTGACGTACCAGCGCTCCTTCTCACGACCGTAGACCTCCGTGATGCCCTGCTCGCGGAGCGACTTGCCCAGAATCACCTGCGTGGCGATGTGGGCCATCGGCACGCCCGTGGACTTCGAGAGGAAGGGCACGGTGCGCGACGAGCGCGGGTTGACCTCGATGACGTAGACGTCGTCCTCGCCGGCGACGATGAACTGGATGTTGTACAGGCCGACGATACCGATCCGAAGGCCCAGCTTGACCGTATAGTCGATGATCTTGTCCTTGGCCTTCTGGCTCACGCTGAAGGTCGGATAGACGCTGATCGAGTCGCCCGAGTGGATACCCGTATGCTCGACATGCTCCATGATGCCGGGGATGAAGACCTCCTTGCCGTCGCAGATGGCGTCCACCTCCAGCTCCTTGCCCATGATATAGCGGTCGACCAGCACCGGCTGGTCCACGTCGATCTCCACGGCGGTTTGCAGGTAGTGGCGCAGGCGCTCCTCGTTCGAGACGATCTGCATGGCGCGGCCGCCCAGCACGTAGCTCGGACGCACCAGCACCGGATAGCCGATGCGCGCCGCGGCCCGGACGCCCGACTCGATGTCGGTAACGGCCTCGGCCTCGGGCTGCGGAATTCCCAGCTCCTCCATGATCCTCTCGAAGCAGCCGCGGTCCTCGGCGTTCTTGATCGCCTGCGTGTCCGTGCCGATGATGGGCACGCCCAGCTCGGCGAGCGGTTCGGCGAGGTTGATGGCCGTCTGTCCGCCGAGCGACACCACGATGGCCTTCGGTTTCTCGAGATGGATGACGTTCATCACGTCCTCCACGGTCAGCGGCTCGAAGTAGAGCTTGTCGCTGGTGGTGTAGTCGGTCGAGACGGTCTCGGGATTGCAGTTGACCATGATGGTCTCAAAGCCGCGGGCCGCCAGCGCATAGCTCGCATGCACGCAGCAGTAATCGAACTCGATGCCCTGGCCAATACGGTTGGGGCCGGCGCCCAGGATCATCGCCTTGGGCTTGTCCGCCGGCGTGGTCTCGTCGGGAGCCACGCACTTCTTGGCATCCGGGCTCGTGCGGTAGATGTTCTCGTACGTCTTGTAGTGGTACTCCGTGGCGCTCGAGAACTCCGCAGCGCAGGTATCGACCGTCTTCATGCTGGGAACCACGCCCAGACCCTTGCGATAGGCGCGCACAAAGCGCTCGTCCGAGCCGGTCAGCGCGGCGATCTCGGCGTCGCTCGTACCGTACTGCTTGAGCAGGCGCATCGCGTCGGCGTCGATATCCTCCACACGCAGGCCGCGGATGCTCTCCTGGACCTGCACCATATCGTTGATACGGTTGAGGTACCACGGATCGATACCGCAGATGGCATGGATGCGAGCAATGTCCCAGCCACGGCGCAGGGCCTCGACCACAAAGAAGATGCGATGCTCGGTCGGGGTGGCCACGGCCTGAGCAAGCTCGTCGTCGCTCAGCTTATCGGCACCCTCTTTGCCACCGGCGCAAATGCCCTGGTGGCCGTCCTCCAGCGAGCGCATGGCCTTGCCAAAGGCCTCCTCAAAGGTGCGGCCGATCGCCATGATCTCGCCCACGGCCTTCATGCGCGTGGTGAGCGTGGGGTCGGTTCCCTTGAACTTCTCGAAGGCAAAGCGCGGCACCTTGACCACACAGTAGTCGATTGTGGGCTCAAAGCAGGCGGGCGTAGCCTTGGTGATGTCGTTGACGATCTCGTCGAGCGTGTAGCCCACGGCCAGGCGAGCGGCGGCCTTGGCGATGGGGAAACCCGTGGCCTTGGAAGCGAGGGCGGACGAGCGGCTCACGCGCGGGTTCATCTCGATGACGATCAGGCGGCCGGTCTGGGGGTTCACGGCAAACTGCACGTTAGAGCCGCCGGTCTCGACGCCAATCTTCTCCAGAATGGCGAGCGAGGCCACGCGCATGCGCTGATACTCAAGGTCGGAGAGCGTCTGCGCCGGCGCCACAGTGATGGAGTCGCCGGTGTGCACGCCCATGGGGTCGAGGTTCTCGATGGAGCACACGATGATGCCGTTGCCGGCGTGGTCACGCATAACCTCCATCTCGTACTCTTTCCAACCCTCGATGGACTCCTCGACCAGCACCTCGTGGGCAGGCGAGAGTTCAAGGCCCTGGCTCACGATGGAGACGAGCTCCTCGTGGGTGTGAGCGATGCCGCCGCCGGCGCCGCCGAGGGTAAAGCTCGGGCGCAGTACGCAGGGATATCCCACGCGCTCGGCGATGGCCTCGGCGTCGGCCACGCTGTAGGCATAGCCCGAGCGCGCGACCTCCAGGCCGATCTCGGCCATGGCCTCGTTAAAGAGCTTGCGGTCCTCGCCGCGCTCGATGGCGGCCAGGTCGCAGCCGATCATCTCGACGCCGTACTTGTCGAGCGTGCCGTCTTTCGCCAGCTCGACGGCGGCGTTCAGACCGGTCTGGCCGCCCAGCGTGGGCAGCAGCACGTCCGGGCGCTCTTTCTTGATTACGCGCTCGATAAATTCGGCGGTGATGGGCTCGACATAGGTGCGGTCGGCAAGACCCGGGTCGGTCATGATGGTCGCCGGGTTGGAGTTGACCAGGATGACCTCAAAGCCATCCTCCTTGAGCACCTTGCAGGCCTGGGCGCCGGAGTAGTCGAACTCGCAGGCCTGGCCGATGACGATGGGGCCCGAACCAATGACGAGGATGCGCTTGATGTCAGTACGTTTAGGCATGTTAGTTCTCCTCGGTCTCAGCGGTCTCGGACTCAGCAAAGTTCCAGCCAGCCAGGCGGTCCTTCGCGGTGTCGATGTCCAGGTAGTTCTCCTCGCCGTCCATGAGTCGCGTAAAGGCGGTAAAGAGATAGTGGGCATCGGTGGGGCCAGGCGAGGCCTCGGGGTGGTACTGGACCGAGAAGCACGGGGCGTCGAGCAGCTGGATGCCCTCGGCGGTGCCGTCGTTGAGGTTCACATGTGTCAGGCGAATGCGGCCAAAGCGCTCGTTCATCACGACCGGCGCGATTCCGCGGCGCACCCAGACGCGCAGATCTCCATCGGCCGCATGCTCGGTCTCGCCGCCGGAAAGCTCGGGGACAAGCTTGCCCAAGCTGGGGAACAGCAGGCCAAAGCCATGGTTTTGCGCGGTGATCTCCACGCGACGGCTTACCAGGTTCATGACCGGCTGGTTGCCGCCGCGGTGACCGAACTTAAGCTTTTCCATCTGGGCGCCGCAGGCCAGGCTGATCATCTGGTGACCAAGACAAATACCAAAGACCGGCACCTTGCCGATCAGCTGCTGCACCTGCTCGTAGGTCTCCACCACGGCGTCGGGGTCGCCGGGGCCGTTGGACAAAAAGACGCCATCGGGATTCATGTCGAGCACCTCACTCGCGGGCGTATCCCACGGCACGACGGTAAGATCGCAGCCGGCGCGCACCAGGCCCTCCAGAATGCCGCGCTTCACACCGCAGTCGTAGGCGACCACTTTGTGACGGGCAGGAGCGGCAGCCGAAAGCGCAAAGTCATGCGTGGCAGGCAGGTCGGCGGCCACAAACTCGTGAGGCGCGGGGCAGCTTACGGTCTTGACCAGGTTCTCGCCTACCAGCGTGGGCGCTGCGGCCAGACGCTCGGCAAGCTCGTCGACGTCGAAGATCTCGGTCGAGATAATGCCCATTTTGGAACCATTGTCGCGCAGATGGCGCACCAGAGCGCGGGTGTCGACGCCCTCGATAGCGACGATGCCGTGAGCGCGCAGGTACTCCGGCACGCTAACGGCCGAGCGCCAGTTAGAAGGCGTGGCGCACATGTCGCGAACGATCATGCCGCGCATGGCCGGAGCGCTCGCAGGGCGCACGGCGTCGCCGGGGAAGGCCGACTGGACGTCGGTCTCGTCGATACCGTAGTTGCCGATCTGCGGATAGGTCATGGTTACGATTTGGCCGGCATAACTCGGGTCGGTCATGACCTCAAAGTAGCCCTCGAGCGAGGTGTTGAAGCAGACTTCGCCGGTCGCGGTGCCCTCGGCGCCGCATGCACGTCCATAAAAAATGGTCCCATCCTCAAGATACAGGATGCAGGGACCGCAGGTGCCCTTGCTGGTTTTGGCCAGCATGCGCTGGCAAAGCTCGCTGGGCGCGAAGGTGCGGGCGGCAGCGCCCGCGGTATGGTTGTTCGCCATAATTCTCCTTCCCGGTCTCACAGGACCGGCTTAAAGGTGTGTAGTTAGGCCTCGCGGTATTGTAACCGCAAGCATGCCTCATGGCGTTAATTTCATCGAAATGTTTACGAAATGATAATTATGACTTTCTATGCATAATGATTTCTCTGGGACGGGGATTAAAAAATCATCCCGCGGGGCTTGTGGCTCACGCGGGATGATGGGCTCTTATTTTTTCTTGTCCTGCTCCAGCAGTTCGGACGGTGTGCGATCGGGCTTGCCGCCGCGGAAAATCTCGCGGCCATGCAGACGATGTTCCAGGTCACGCTCGGCCTTTTCCTCGTCAATCTTGGTCTGGCTCACCACCGGGTCCTCAATCAACGACGACACCGAGTTCACCTGCTTCTGAATGCGCTCGGCGATGGTGTCATCCATACTCACGATGCGCATCTTCCAGTCGATACTCGTGGCGTTGGATGAGCTCTTGGTCCACACGAACGTCAAAATGGCGCTCTGGTGGCCCCGCGCGGGGAACATGCCAAAGAAGGAATCGTGCTGAATGTTGCTATCCTCGTCGATATAGGCGTGAACGTTATACACCACGCGGTCGATCTTGTCGTTGAGCAGCGCGTTGGTCGCAAGCGCCGCGGCCTGGATCTGCCCGTTGGACAGCAGCTCGAGCTCGTTGGCAGACGATGTGTCCAACACCGTCACCTCGACCGTGCCCGTACGCTCATCGGCTTCATCGACGGTAAAGTCGAGCGGGAACTGCGTAAAGCCGTTGCCCCACTCGAGTCCACCCTTGAGTGCTGTAGAAACGGTATCAACCGAAACGCTCTCGGACAGGTTGGCGGTATTCAGACGGCGCATCACGCCGTAGCCGATCTGCATGCCCACGATCAGCACCAAAATACCGATGACCACGGCCATCGCGGTCTTCGTAATGGTATGGCTCACCTGCGAGCCCGAAGGATCGTCCTCGGACAGCGGGTCGATATGTTTTGCCTGGCTCGCGCGGTCCTCGCTGCGCAGCTGTGCTAGCGCCGCTTTGTCACCGCGCTTGGCCGCAGCCTCCTTCTCACGCATGCGCTCGGTACGCTTTTTGGCAAGCGTAGGATCCAAGACGCCGGATGCATCGATTTCGGAGAATAACTCCGTCACTTCTTCCGGAGTCAAAGGGTTCTTGTCAGCCATAAACTTCCTGTCATATCAATCAGTCGAGCTCGTGCGCACGCGCACCTTCGAACTGCATTCGATAGTAACGGGCATAGGTGCCGCCACGGGCGAGAAGCTCCTCGTGCGTGCCACGTTCCACAACGCGACCATGCTCAACGGTCGCAATCTCATCGGCGTGTTTAATGGTCGAGAGACGGTGGGCGATGATGATTGTGGTACGGCCGCGTGCCAGCTCTTCGAGCGACTCCTGCACCGCCTCCTCGCTCTCGTTATCCAAAGCACTCGTCGCCTCGTCCAAGATCAGGATCTTGGGGTTCTTGAGAAACACGCGCGCGATGGCAACGCGCTGCTTCTGTCCGCCCGAAAGACGGCTGCCGCGCTCGCCCACCACGGTGTCGTAGCCCTGTGGAAGCGATTCGATAAAGGTATCGATATTGGCGCGACGGGCGGCGTCGGCGATCTCTTCCGCCGTAGCGCTCGGCTTGCCGTAGGCGATGTTCTCGCCAATCGTACCGTCAAACAGATAGACATCCTGCTGCACCAGGCCGATGGCGCGACGCAGGCTCTGCTGCGTCACATCACGCACGTCCTGGCCGTCGATGCTAATGGATCCGGTAGCCACGTCATAAAAGCGCGGCAGCAGCGAACAGGTCGTGGACTTGCCGCCGCCCGAAGGGCCAACCAAAGCGATGGTCTGCCCGGGCTTGATGGACAGGTCCATATGGTCGATAACGGGACGCTCGTCGGCATCGCCCTCGCCCAGCTCGACATCCTCGTAGTTAAAGCACACATCGTGATACTCCACGGCGCCGGCAGTCACCTGCAGATCCGTAGCGCCCGGCTTGTCCTGGATATCCGGCGCGGTCGAGAGCACCTCGTCCATACGCTTAAAGCCGGCGATAGCCTTCTGATACGTTTCGGCCGAATTAACGAGTGTCTCGAGCGGCGTGCAGAACAGCGAAATATAGAGTGCAAAGGTCGCCATATCGACCGCCTGCAGCTGTCCCTTGGCGACCAGCCAGCCGCCCAGCAGCACCACGATCACATAGAGCACACCCGAGAGCAGGCCATACGTCGCGGTATAGACGCCCATGGCGTGATACATGTTCTCCTTGGACGAAAGATAGCGATTGTTGGAGGCGCGGAACTTGAAGCGTTCGGTCTCCTCATTGGCAAAGCTCTTGACCACGCGCATGCCCGCCAGCGAATCCTGCAGCTGCGCATTGATGCCGCTGATTTTTTTGCGGTTGTCGCTGAAGACCTCGCGCATGCGCATGTTCTGCCAAAACATGATGACCGCAAACGCCGCCGTCACCACGGCCATGGCGAGCGCCAGGACCGGGGCGATGGTAAAGAGGATCACAAACGAGCCGATGATCTCGATGCCGCAGATGATGATCCACTCGGGCACGTGATGCGCCGCCTCGCAGATATCGAACAGGTCGTTGACCACGCGGCTCATCATGTCGCCCGAGCTGTTGCGGTCGAAGTACGCAAAGCTAAAGCGCTCATACTGGTCGAACAGGTCCTCGCGCATCTTGGACTCCATGCGCGCGCCCATCACGTGACCCCAATAGCTCACAAAGTAGCGGCAGGCGCAGCGGACGGCATACATCAGCACCAAGCCCACCGCGATCATGCCGAGCGCCTGCATAATGGCAGCCTGACCCTGAGTAAATAGCCCACCGGTCAAATTACGCAGAATAATAGGAAAAGCAAGGTCAATGGCGGCAAGCACCAGAGCACAAACAGTATCAGCAACAAAAAGCCCCATCTGGGGCTCGTAATACGAAAGAAACCTCTTAAACATAATCACCTTACGCGGTTTTACCAAACCGCGTTTCGTCTCGACGCTGCAAGTGCTCCATTTGGACAATCTGGCCTTCAATCGTCGGTCGCGTATATCCATACGCTTCCCTCCTCTTTTAGGCCACCTTGTCTCAAATGGAGCACTTTCGCTGACTTACACAAACCTGCGGGATCATCCCCGCTCGTTAAAGCTCCGCTCCGCCTAGTCGGTGCGCGATGCTATCGCATGCCAAGGCGCCCACGACGGTCTTGGCGTCTTCGATCTTGCCGTCGAGCACGGCATCGATCAGCTCGTGCAGCGGCACCAGGTCCACGTTGACAAACTCGTCATCATCGGGGTTGGGCGCATCAAACTCGAGCTTGGTAGCCAAGTAGATGTGGATGATCTCATCGCAAAAACCGCAGGACGTGACAATCGACGTCAAAAAGCGAATACGACCGGCCCTAAAGCCCGTCTCCTCGTGCAGTTCGCGTTTGGCGCAATCGAGCGGGTCCTCGCCTGGATCGAGCTTGCCGGCGGGAATCTCGACCGTCACGCGGTCGATGGCGGTGCGGTACTGACGCACCAGTACGATCTTGCCGCTCTCGGTCAGTGCCACAACGGCCGCCGCACCCGGATGGCGAACGATATCGCGGGCGCTGCGGTGACCGTTGGGCAGCTCAACCTCAAGACGGTGGACGTCGAGGATCTTGCCCTTCCAGGCGCATTCCTCCGAAAGAATCTTCTCGTGCAGCTCGGCATCGTGCGGGTCGTCATCGCCCAGCACCAGCGCCGGCTCGTCAGAGACCTCGCCACCAGGCTCGCCCTCGGCGTGCCCATACATGCGGCTGTCCTCTTCGACGATCTGCGCGTCCACGAGCTCTTCGTTCTTCTCGTCCATCCGTCTCATTCCTCTCGGACTTTAGGCATCCCAGGCGTCGCGGCCGCGCAGCGCGCGCAGGCCGATGTCGTGACGCAGGGTCTTGCCCTCAAAATCAATCTTCTCGCAGGCCTCGTAGGCAAGGTTGCGAGCGTTCTCGAACGTGTCGCCCAGAGCGGTCACGGCAAGCACGCGGCCACCATTGGTCACGAGCTGGCCGTCCACCACGGCAGTGCCCGCGTGGTACACGGTCACGTTCTCCATGGCCTCGGCATCGGCGATACCGGTGATGACCTTGCCCTTCTCGTAGCTGCCGGGGTAGCCCGCGCTCGTCAGGACAACGGCCACGGCCCACTCGTCACGCCAGTCGAGTTCAATCTGATCGAGCTCGCAGTTGGCACAAGCCAGCATGACCTCGACCAGGTCGTTCTTAAGGCGCGGAAGCACGACCTGCGTCTCGGGGTCGCCAAAGCGGGCGTTGAACTCCAGCACCTTGGGGCCGGCGGGTGTGAGCATAAAGCCGCCGTACAGGCAGCCGCGGTAGTCGATGCCCTCGGCAGCGAGCTCGGCCACGGTCTGCTCCATGACCGCCACCATGGTGGCGTGCTCCTCGTCAGTCACGATGGGCACCGGGCTGTAGACGCCCATGCCGCCGGTGTTGGGACCCTGGTCGGCGTCCAAAAGACGCTTGTGGTCCTGCGAGGTCGCCATCGGGAGGATGTGCTCGCCGTCGACCATGACGATGAAGGAGGCTTCTTCGCCGTCGAGGAAGTCTTCGATGACGACGCGCGCGCCCGCGTTGCCGAACTCGTGCCCGGCCAGCATCATGTCGATCGCGGCGTGGGCTTCGTCTTCGGTCATCGCGACGACGACGCCCTTCCCGGCGGCGAGGCCGTCCGCCTTGATGACGATCGGCGCGCCCTTCTTCGCGACGTAGGCGTGGGCGGCTTCGGCGTCGGTGAAGCTCTCGTAGTCGGCGGTCGGGATGCCGTGGCGCTTCATGAAGGCCTTGGCGAAGTCCTTCGAGCTCTCGAGCTGCGCGGCGGCCTGCGTCGGCCCGAAGATCGCGAGACCGGCTTCGCGGAAGCGGTCGACGATGCCCGCGGCGAGCGGCGCCTCGGGGCCGACCAGCGTGAAGGCGACGTCGTGCTCGCGCACGAACGTGATCAGCTCGCCGATGTCGGTGAGCGGAACGTTTTCAAGACCGGGTTCGAGGGCCGTGCCGGCGTTGCCCGGGGCGACGTAGACCTTGCGGACGCGGTCGCTCTGAAGAAGACGCCAGGCGAGTGCGTGTTCGCGGCCGCCGCTGCCAACCACAAGAAGATTCATGGGAAACCTTTGGGGGTAATCGGGACGGGGACGCAGGCCCCTTCGACCCGTAGATGAGAAGAACGGGAGCCGGTGGGCTCCCGTCGATGCCGGACCGTCTTCGGTCCAATCAGACTTCGGTCATTCCTCGTCTTCGTCGTCGAAGACCGCCGAAGTGTAGACCTGCTGAACGTCGTCGAGGTCTTCGAGCGCGTCGATGAGCTTGCGCATCTTCACCGCGTCGGCGCCTTCCAACTTCGTTTCGTTCAGAGGCTTGTAGGTGATTTCGGAGAGGGCGGGCGTCATACCGGCGGCTTCGAAGGCCTTCGAGACGGCGTCGAACTGTTCGGGTTCGCACGTCACTTCGATCGAGCCGTCTTCCGGATCCGTCACGACGTCGTCGGCGCCGGCTTCGAGCGCCACTTCCATCACGGCGTCTTCCGTCGCGGTGCCCGGGGCGAAGAAGAATTCGCCGGCGTGCTTGAACATGAAGGAAACGCTGCCTTCGGTGCCGAGGTTGCCGCCGTGCTTCGAGAGCGCGTGGCGGACGTCGGCGACGGTGCGCACGCGGTTGTCCGTCGTGCAGTCGATGATGATGGCGGCGCCGCCGAGGCCGTAGCCTTCGTAGCGGATTTCCTCGTAGGAGACGCCTTCCAACTGGCCGGTGCCCTTCAGAATCGCGTTTTGGATCGTGTCCTTCGGGACGTTGCCGCCGCGGGCCTTCACGAGCGCGAGGCGCAGACGGGAATTCGTATCCGGATCGCCCCCGCCCATGCGCGCGGCGACGATGATTTCACGAACCAGCTTCGTCCAGAGATTCGAGCGCTTGGCGTCCTGACGGCCCTTGCGATGCTGGATGTTGGCCCACTTGGAATGACCGGCCATGATGCTTCCTTCGAGTGTGTGAGATACGGGCGGCGGAACGTGCGCCGCGGACTGATGGGGCGGACACGCTTCCACGCGGAGGGCCGACCCCGGAAAAGGACTGCGTATTCTAAACGATCGTGCCGGCTCCGTTGCGGAGCCGGCACGCGGAAAACCTTTCGCGCGAAGGCTTCGGAGAGCCTCCGCGCAGGGTCGGTCGGTTATTAAACATCCTGATAAATACTTCAGGTTTTTCCTCCAAAAAACGGCCTCCTCATGAGGCCG
>ENA-OPAA01001821-OPAA01001821.1-human-gut-metagenome-genome-assembly--contig:-NODE-1821-length-11652-cov-5.128223_pt1 | contig 11652 bp, 9 predicted proteins | sample MGYA00241049_ERZ501414 | MGnify/ENA primary metagenome ERZ501414 (study PRJEB25962, sample SAMEA2042520) | human gut metagenome | biome: human gut; feature: human-associated habitat; material: faeces... | reverse complement strand
GTCCGCCGTGAGGAGTTCCCGCCCGCCCACGCGGTAGAAGGAGCCGCTGCTCAGCACCCGCAGAAGCCTCGTCTGAAGTTCCATCGGCATGTCGCCGATTTCATCCAAAAAGATCGTCCCTCCGCGAGCCTGCTCGAAGCGCCCCTGATGCGTCGCCACCGCGCCCGTGAAGGCGCCCTTTTCGTGCCCGAAGAGTTCGCTCTCCAAAAGTTCCTTCGGGATCGCCGCCATGTTGATGGCGACGTAGGGTCGGTGGCTTCGGGGACTGTGGCGCCAGATTTCCCGCGCGACCACTTCCTTACCGACACCGGATTCGCCCGTGATGAGTACGGTCGCCGTGCTTTTCGCCAAGCGCCCGATCGCACGGTAGAGCTCCTGCATGGCGGGGGCCGCCCCCACCATGTCGTCGGACCACGCCGGGGTGGACGAACGGTCGGCCGAGGCCTTCGTCGTCGGTTTCGATGCCGGAGCGGCGGGAGCGGCAGCCCCGGCTTCCGCCGGACGCCCCGTGGGGCGGCGACGCCGCCCCTCGGCCATCGCGCGGCGGATCAATTCCACCGCGCCCTCGATGTCGAAGGGCTTGGTGAGATATTCGAAGGCGCCGCTCCGATACGCGGAAACGGCGCTCTCCAGGTCGGAGAAGGCCGTCATGATGATGACGGGCATCTCGGGGTGCGCTTCCGCAACCTTGGTGAGAAGGTCCGTGCCGGAGAGCCCCGGCATGCGCACGTCCGAGACAAGGACGAGCGGCGCCTCCGCACCGTCCTCCAACGCCTTCAGGACCGCATCCCCTCGGTCAAACGCCCGGACCGTGATCCCGGCCCGCGTGAGCGCCTTTTCAAGCACCCAGCGGATGGAGCGGTCGTCGTCGGCGATCCAAACGGGGCCCTCGGCACCTTCGGTGCGGTCGTCGGTCATGTCGGTCCTTTCATTCATGGCGGGTTCCGTTCGGGGTGGATGAAGGGGTGGCTGCAGAGGTATTGGTTTCGGGAGCGTCGGAGCTCGAGTCGCTCAGGTCGGGCGGTGCCAGGGGCAGGAGCACCCGGAAGACGGTCCGTCCCGGGCGGCTCTCCAACTGCACGGCGCCGCCGCAACCTTCAACGCAGCTCTTCACCAACGCGAGCCCCAGCCCCGTCCCCTCGGCGCGGGTCGTCACGAGCGGGTAGAAGATCTGCTCCTGGAGGTCGTCCGGAACGCCTGGACCGTCGTCCTCCACCTCGACCGATGCGGCCTGACGGACGGGACCCTCAAGGAGCCGCGCATCGCGCACGATGCGCGTACGGATACGCACCGTCCCGCCTGCGCCCTGCCGGGCGAGCGCTTCGAGGGCATTCGTCGCAAGGTTCAGGAAGACCTGCGTGAGGCGCTCTTCGTCGCCCTTCACGGCGGGCAAGGAAATGTCGTAGTCGCGCACGAGCTCCACCGAGGCGGGGAGATCCTTTTCGACGACGCGACGCACGCGCTCGAGGACCGGGAGCAGGTTCGCCCTCGCGTCGGCACGCTGCGGCCGGTAGGGAGAGAGGATCCGTTCGGTGAGGCGCATCAAACGCTCGGTTTCTGAGAGCACCACGCCGACGCATTCCAGATCGTCGGGGTTCGTGAGTTCACTGCGAAGAAGCTGCGCCGCGCCGCGGATGCCGCCCAAAGGGTTCTTGATTTCGTGCGCGAGGTTCCGGAGGAGCGTCGCGTTCGCGGCGCGCACGTCGCGCTCGACGCCTGCGCGGGCTTCTTCCAAAACGCCCTGCAGGTCGGTGAGCTCCAAGACGCGCATGCCATCGTCCGTCAACGCGGAGAGCGCCGCCGCCATCGTGCGGCGGGTGCCCTCCGCCGTCTCGACGGCGATCGTGCCGCGCACGGCACCCTCTTTCCCGAGCCACTCCGCAAGCTCGGGAAAGAGCGCCGCGGCGGGGGTTTCGAGCGCACTCTTTCGCGTGCGCCCCGTCATCGCCTCCGCGGCGAGGTTGAGTTCGAGAAGCCGCCCTTCGCCATCCACCCAGACCATCGCCGCGGAGAGCGCGTCCGCCCAGGCCTTCGCCGCGGGCGAAAGCAGTGCGGGATGTGCGTCGCGGACCGGACGGTGATTTTGCGGAGGAGTCATGGCGGCCTTCTTCAGGATGGGGAAGGGACTGAATGGGGCTGACGGGACGGGCGGGAAGTTTTGGAAGGCCCCCCTTCTGCGCAAAACGGCGGTCCGCCGGACCGCCGTTCGCTTACCCTGCGTGGGGTTCGATCCCTTCCCGGGCGCCCGTCCGGCCCCGACGTCTGAAGCGTCGGGGCCGACCCGGCATCAGTGCGAGAAGTAGAGATCGAAGTCGAGCGGCGTCACGGCCATCTGCGCACGGAGGACTTCCTTGCGCTTCAGGGCGATGTACGCGTCGATCATGTCGTTCGTGAAGACCCCGCCTTTGAGGAGGAAGTCGCGGTCGGCGTCGAGCGCGTCGAGCGCAACTTCGAGCGACGGGGCGACGGTCGGGATCTTCGCGTTTTCTTCGGGCGGCAGATCGTAGAGGTTCTTGTCGGCCGCTTCGCCCGGATGGATCTTGTTTTCGATCCCGTCCAAACCCGCCATCAGCATCGCGGCGAAGCCGAGGTACGGATTGCAGAGCGGATCGGGGAAGCGCACCTCCACGCGGCGGGCCTTCGGGCTCGTCACGTGCGGGATGCGGATCGAAGCGGAACGGTTGCGGGCGGAGTACGCCAACTTCACCGGGGCTTCAAAGCCCGGCACCAGACGCTTGTAAGAGTTGATGCCCGGATTCGTGATGGCGTTCAAGGCACGGGCGTGCTTGATGATGCCGCCGATGTAGTAGAGCGCCAGGTCGGAGAGGCCCGAATAACCGTTCCCGGCGAAGAGGTTTTCACCGTCCTTCCAGATCGACTGATGGACGTGCATCCCGGAACCGTTGTCGCCTTCGACGGGTTTCGGCATGAAGGTCGCCGTCTTCCCGTAGGCGGCCGCGACGTTCCAGATCGTGTACTTCGTGATCTGCGTCCAGTCGGCGCGCTCGACGAGCGTGCTGAACTTCGTGCCGATTTCGCACTGGCCGGCGCCGCCCACTTCGTGGTGGTGGATTTCGACCGGGACGCCCTGCTGCTCGATCAGCGTGCACATCTCGGTGCGGATGTCGTGGAGCGAGTCGCACGGCGGGACCGGGAAGTAGCCGCCCTTCATGCGGTTGCGGTGGCCGAGGTTGCCGCCTTCGAGGTCAAGACCCGAGGACCAGGGGGCTTCTTCGGAACCGATCTTGAAGAAGCTGTGGCCCGGCTTCAGATCCCAGGCGACGCTGTCGAAGATGAAGAATTCGGGTTCGGGACCGAAGTAGGCCGTGTCGCCGATCCCCGTCGACTTGAGGTAGGCCTCGGCGCGGCGCGCGCACGAGCGCGGATCGCGCTCGTAGCCCTTGCCGGTCGTGGGCTCCAGCACGTCGCACGTGAGAACCAGCGTGTTCGCCTCGCGGAACGGGTCCATGCGGGCCGTGGCCGGGTCCGGGAGAAGCATCATGTCGGACGCTTCGATGCCGCGCCAACCGGCGAAGGACGAGCCGTCGAAGGCCTGCCCGAGCTCGAACACGTCGTCGTCGACACGATGGGCGGGCACCGTGAGGTGCATTTCCTTCCCCAGCATGTCCGTGAAGCGGTAGTCCACGTACTTCACGTCGTTGTCCTTAATCATCTGCAGCACATCAGCGGCGGACGTCATCTTGCGTACTCCATAAAGGCCGACCCGGTCGTGTCGGTGGTCGCCGGTCGGCCGAAAACAAATTCCGGTGGGCGGAAGCCCTTACGCCCAGAGTCAAGCAACCCGCATGCCAAAAAGCGGGCCCGGGCCTTCGCACCCGAACCCGCACATTATGCCGGGGTTTGCGTGCCTGCGCCCATATGGCGCAGGGGTTTCACGAGGCATGCGCACCAAATTGGTGCACATGCTCATCAATCGAAACTCTCCAGGAAGCGTTCCTGGACGTCGGAGAGGAAGGCGAGTCCCTTGGGCGTCGTGCGGATCCGCGTCGGGTCGTCGACCAAGAGCCCATCGCCCCGCAGCCTCACCAACGTGGGTTCAATGGTGGAAAGAGGTAGCCCCGTGCGCGCCTCGAAGAGCGCCGCCTCGACCCCTTCGGTGAGACGAAGCGCATTCAGCATGAATTCGAAGGGCAGCGACTCCGCGTCGACGGTGAGCGCCGCCTCCGTGCCGGTACCGTCCAAGTCGCCCGAGCCGCCGAGCTCCACCGCCTCCATGTATTTCGCGGGCGACGCCCAACGCTGCTCGCGCCGGATGAGAAGATCTCCGGTGGGACTCAGCAACGTCACCTTGGAGTGCGCCCCCGCCCCCAACGCCAGGTAGTCGCCGAAGGTCCAGTAGATGAGGTTGTGGCGCGTACGACGCCCCGGACGTGCGTAGCCCGAAACTTCGTAGTGCTCAAACCCTGCGGCGGCCAACTTTTCCGCCACCATCTCGCCCATATCGGCCGTGAGGTCTTCGTCGGGAAGGTTCTCCGGCGTACGCTTCGCGAACGCCGTCCCGGGTTCGATCGTGAGTTGATAAAACGACAGGTGCGTCGCTCCGGAGGAAACGGCTTCGTCCAGCTCGCGGGCGAGCTCCCCGACCGATTCGCCGGGGAGCGCGAACATCACGTCGAGGTTGAAGTTCTCAAAGACGCGCCCCGCCGCGCGCACCGCTGCGCGGGCGCGCGCCGCATCGTGGATGCGGCCGATGGCGCGGAGTCTTTCGTCCGAGAAGCTCTGAATGCCGAGCGACAGGCGGTTGACGCCCGCCTTTCGGAAGGCCTCGAACTTCGCTTCGTCGGACGCCCCGGGGTTCGCCTCCAACGTGACTTCCACATCGGGCGCCAAGTCAATGCGCGAACGGATGCCGTCCATCAGTCGTTGAACCGCCTTCCCCGACATCAGACTCGGCGTCCCGCCTCCGATGAAGATCGTCTCGACGGTGCGGCCTTCCACCGTTTCATCGCGGCGCTCAAGTTCCGCAAGAAGCGCGTCGACGTAGCGGGCTTCCGGCAACACCGCGGGCGAGCGGTGCGAATTGAAGTCGCAGTACGGGCACTTCCGCACGCACCAGGGCCAGTGGACGTAGAGCCCGAGGGGAATGTCAAGGATGCGTTGCGGCACCGGGCTCACCACTGCCAACGGTCCTTCAGAAGCTTCGCCATGACGGCGAGCGCGCGGCCGCGGTGGCTGCGCGCGTTCTTCTCTTCCGCCGTAAGTTCGGCCGCCGTGCGGCCCAATTCCGGCACGAGAAAGTGCGGGTCGTAGCCGAAGCCGCCCTCACCCTTCGGTTGGTCGACCACCTCACCCCACCAAACGCCTTCGGCGACCAACGGCTCCGGATCCTCCGGAGACCTCACCGCGACGAGCACGCACATGTAGTGCGCGCGGCGGGAGGCGGTGCCTTGGAGCTTCTCGACGAGAAGCCGGTTGTTGGCGGCATCGTCCGCGTCTTCGCCCGCAAAGCGCGCGGACCAGACGCCGGGGGCGCCGCCAAGCGCATCGACGCAAATTCCGGAATCGTCCGCCATGGCGGGCAACCCCGTCTGGGCGGAGGCGTGGCGCGCCTTGGCGAGGGCGTTTTCGAGGAAGGTCCGGAAGGGTTCCTCCGCGCTCGTCACGCCGAAGGCGCCCTGCGGCGCCACGTCGACGCCGAGCGGCGAAAACATCGCCTGAAATTCGCGGAGCTTCCCCTTGTTGTCGGAAGCGAGGACGAGTTTTTTCTGCGGTTGTTCCATGAGGGTTCCTTGTTCGTGGGAGTTGAGGGCGTCAGCGGCTGAGCGCTTCCGACTGAAGACGGGCGAGTTCCGCATTCCCCTTCTTCGCAAGACGGATGAGTTCCGTGAGCTCCTCATCCGTAAAGGGCGCACCTTCGGCCGTTCCCTGGATCTCGACGAAGCCGCCCGCCGCCGTCATCACGACGTTCATGTCGGTGCCGCACGCGCTGTCCTCAACATAGTTGAGGTCGAGCACCGGGTGCCCGTCCACGACGCCTACCGAGACCGCACTCACCTGCGCGACGATCGGATCACTTTCAATTTGGCCTTTCGCGAGCATCCCGTCGACGGCGTCGCGAAGCGCCACCCAGGCGCCCGTGATCGAGGCGCAGCGGGTGCCGCCGTCCGCCTGCAGGACGTCGCAGTCGATCTGGATCGTCCATTCGCCGAGACGCTTCCTGTCGACCGCCGCGCGGAGGCTGCGGCCGATCAGGCGCTGAATCTCCTGCGTGCGGCCGCTCTGCTTGCCGCGGGTGGCCTCACGGTCGCAACGCGTACCGGTAGATCGGGGGAGAAGTCCGTACTCCGCCGTCACCCAGCCTTCGCCCTGGCCACGGAGGAACGCGGGGACACCCGGCGTCACGCTCGCGGTGCAGAGCACCTTCGTGTCGCCCACGGCGATGAGGACGCTCCCTTCGGCGTATTTGGTGAAGCCCCTCTGGAAGGTGACGGGGCGGATCTCATCGGTTTGCCGTCCGTCGGCGCGGGGCGCACATGCGGTCGATTCCATCTTGTCTGTCTCCGGCTGATGCCCAATGGTTGTCGATTGGTGGGGTTCATTCTAATCACTGAGCGTCCTTGCCCATTACAATGCGGCCCAAGCGGCCGGCCGCAGTGCCGACGAAGCGTTCCTGCGGTGCCGCAAGCGTTGAGAACAACCCTTTTTTAAGGATTCACCCCATGCATGCCGTTTCGAGCATGACGGGCTACGCCGTCGCCGAAGGTCTCTCCCCTTTGGGGAAGATTTCGGTCGAGTGCCGCGCCGTCAATTCACGATTCCTTGACCTGACGCTCCGCATGGACGAGTCGCTCCGCTTTGCGGACGGGCTCGTCCGCGAACAGATCCAAAAGCGCGTCGCCCGCGGCAAGATGGAAGTCCGCATTTCACTGAAGGCTTCCGAAGCGGGCCTCCCGACCTCGCTGAACGAGGCGGCGCTTCGCCGCATCGCGGAACTTCAGGCGTCCATCCGGAAGGTGATCCCGGAAACGCCGCCCCTTACCGTGGCCGAACTTCTCGAAATGCCCGGGATCGCCGAAACAGCCGGAGCCGACCGCGACGAGCTTGCGGCCAGCATCCTCAAGGTGTTGGATGAGGCGCTCACCGCCTTCTCGGCGGCGCGCCGCCGGGAGGGCGAAGCCCTCGCCAAGGTGCTTCTCGACTACTGTGCCCAGATGGAGGCGACCGTCGAAGAGGTCCGCGCCGAAATCCCCCGCATCATCGCGCACGTCGAAGGAAAGCTCACCGAGCGTCTTGAAGACGCTCTCGCCTCGGCGTTGACCGAGAAGAGCACGCTCACCCGCGAAGAAGTGTCGGATCGCATCCGCCAGGAAGTGACGCTCTACGCCATTCGATTGGACGTCGACGAAGAGATGAACCGTCTCGTCACGCACCTCAACGAAGTCCGCCGCATTTTGGAAAAGGGCGGCCCCGTCGGGCGACGCCTCGACTTCATGGCGCAGGAAATGAACCGTGAGGCGAACACCCTCGGCTCCAAGGCCGCCGCCATCGAAATGACCAACGCCTCCATGGCGCTCAAGGTCGTGATCGAGCAGCTCCGCGAACAGATTCAGAACCTCGAGTGAGTACCACCATGACAGAAAACCACCGTCAGGCCGACCACGCCGGCCGCCTCTTTTTGGTGACGGCGCCCTCAGGCGCCGGGAAGTCCACCCTGTTTGGGGCCATTGCCGGGAGCTTTTACACCGACGAGGGGCGTATCCTGCTGGACGGTACGGATCTGACCTTCCAGCCGGAGCACCGGCGCAGCCGGGTCATTGGGCGGCTGTTTCAGGACCCCATGCGGGGGACCGCCCCCCACATGACCATCGAGGAGAATCTGGCGCTGGCCTATCTGCGGGCCTCTCACGGAAGTCCTTTCCGCCGCATCACAGCCAAGGACCGGGAGCGGTTCCGCAGCCAGCTGGCCCAGCTGGACATGGGGCTGGAGGATCGCATGAAGCAGCCTGTGGGGCTGCTTTCCGGCGGGCAGCGGCAGGCGCTTACCCTGCTTATGGCCACCCTTGTCACCCCAAAGCTGCTGCTGCTGGACGAGCACACCGCCGCGCTGGACCCCGCCACCGCCGAAAAAGTTCTGGCACTGACCAAGAGCATCGTGGCCGAGAAAAAGATCACCTGCCTGATGGTGACCCACAATATGCATCAGGCGCTGGAGCTGGGCAACCGCACCCTGATGATGGACGCCGGGCGCATCGTGTTTGACGTAAAGGGCGCAGCACGCAGCAAGATGACAGTGGACGATCTGCTGGAAAAGTTCCGCGAGAATGCTGGCAAAACCCTTGATAACGACCGCATCCTGCTGAGCAAGGTGGAGAAATAAGCCTGCCGTTTTTCTCCTCTTGTGAAAAGTCGAACAGCCAAGCCCGCAGGCTTGGCTGTTCGTATATTATAAATAACAATTCCGCTGATTATGGCCAAAGCGCACGCGGCGGCCATTCTGAATCGTTCTGCTGACAAAAGGCAAAAGGTCTGCTGCACCGTGCGGTGCAGCAGACCTTTTCACTTTTATTCTTTTACCACAGGCGGATGACCTTGATGACGCCCTCGGCTTTATCGCGGGCCAGCTCCAGATGGTGCTGCAGCGCCATGGCAGCGCCGTCCCAGTCCCCTGCCAGAGCAGCATCCAAAATCTGCAGATGCTCCTCACAGGTCTGCTCCTGATTGATCATGCTCACCTTGCCGGTCATGATGCGGAAACGGGTGTTCAGGCCGGTGATGCGGTCGTAGGCAGAGCGCAGATACTTGTTGGGCAGGGTGCTCATCAGCAGTTCGTGGAAGTCGTCGTCCGACTTGCAGAAGTCCTCGATGCGCTCGCTGTGGTGCATCAGCTCGGCGTAGGCCTCCAGCTGCTCCCGGGGGATGGCATTGCCGTAAGTACGCAGGGCGTAGGGCTCCACCAAAAGACGCATCTCAAACATGCTGTGCACGTCCTCTTCGGTGATGCCGGAGACCATCAGACCCTTTTTGGGCAGAATGGTGATCAGCCCCTCCTGCTCCAGACGCCCCAGCGCATCCCGCATGGGGGTGCGGCTGATGTTGCCCATCTCGGCGCAGAGTTTCTGCTCGTTCAGAAACTCGTTGGGGCGGTACTCGCAGTTCAAGATCTTGGTTTTGAGGTACTGGTACGCCTGCAGCTTCAGGCTGAGCTTTGCCTGTGCGTCCTGCTCTTTCATAAGCACATTCTCCTATTCTTCTTTGTCTTCTTCTCCAAAAAACGTTCCAAAACGTCCGAACCGGCAGCACAAACCCACCGCTGCCGGTTTCTTCTTCATGTTCAGCCAGCTTGTATCCCGGCTGCAATCCAACCACTTTATCTAATACATTATTTCACATCAGGGCATTTTTTACAAGACTTTTTGCTTAACTTTGGAGTGTTTTCCGTTTTATACAAAGATTACGCCTCGATTTTGCTACTTTTTACAATGTTTTTTGTGCTTGTCGCCAAACAGGCCGACTTTCCGCCCGCTTCTTTTGCATCCAAGCGCAAACTGTGCTACAATAGGGATAAAAAACAACACATCTACACCGGAAAGGACCGAAACTCTCATGGCACGAAGCGATGGCTACAACACCCGCACCCGGCAACTCATCTTAGATTACCTCATCAACAACTGCCAGCACGCGGTAAGTGCCTCCAACATTCTGGAGCATCTGGAGGCGCAGGGCGCAAGCCCCAACCCCACCACTGTATACCGCTATCTGGACAAGCTTGCCGGCGAGCAGCGCATTATGAAATATGTAGCCGATAAAGGCGAGCGGGCGGTGTTCCAGTATGTGGACGAGGGGCGCCATTGTCGGGAGCACCTGCACCTCAAGTGCGTGCAGTGCGGGCGCATCTATCACTTGGACTGCCATTTTATGGATGAGGTGCGCGCCCACCTGATGGCGGAGCACGGCTTTACCCTGCAATGCGAGGGCAGTGTGCTGTACGGGCTGTGCCGTCATTGCGCGCAGAACGCGGCACCGTCCGCAACGGAAGAACAGCCTGCAAAAAAATGCGCCTGCTGTGTTGACACGGACAAAAACCCGTGATACAATGCAGACAATAAAAGCGTTGACCGGGAAAAGTAAGGTTTCAGGTTTTTCTTGCAGAGAGCGCGGGACGGTGGAAACCGCGCAGAAAACGAAGCCCGAAGAACACCCGTGAGCCGCTCCCTGAACCTGCATGCGCAGCAGTAGGGGCAGACGTGCGCCGCTCGTTATCGCGGCAGTGCTTTCAACGGGGAGAGCGCACAAAAGTGACCGGTGTATTGCGTATGCCGGTAATTTAGGTGGCACCACGGATACGGCAGCATATTCGTCCTAGGACTATGGGATGAATGTGCTGCCGTATTTTTTTATTTTAAGAGGGGTAAGAAGTATGTGTTGTGTTATGGGTTATACGGGGCACGACCTGAGTGCCGAAAAATTCAAAGAGTATCTGCTGCGCACCGTGGACCGCGGGCCGGACGACCAGCGAGTGGTGGAGGGTCCCTACGGCCTGATGGGCTTTGGGCGGCTTGCCATCATGGGACTGACCCCGGAGGGGATGCAGCCCTTTTACCGGGGCGCTGACTGCGTGGTGTGCAACGGCGAGCTGTACGGCTTCCGGTTCGAAAAAGAGATCTTAAAGCGCCGTGGCTACAAGTTCTGCTCCGACTGCGACTGCGAGATCCTGCTGCCGCTGTACTACGAGTACGGGCTGGATATGTTCCGCCACATGGACGCGGAGTTTGCGCTGATCCTGTACGATTCCCGCAAGGATCGGCTCATCGCCGCCCGCGACCCCATCGGCATCCGTCCGCTATTCTACGGCTACTCCAAGTCCAGCCACAAGATTGCCTTTTCCTCCGAGATGCGCAACCTCATCGGCTGGTGCGATGATATCCGTCCCTTCCCCATTGGCAGCTACTACTGCGACGGCCGCTTTGTGCGCTACGAGGACATTGCCGATGTGCCCGCCCCCATGCAGGACGATATGCCCACCATCCTGCAGAACATCCGCGAGAAGCTCATCGCCGGTGTGGAAAAGCGGCTGGACGCCGATGCACCCGTGGGCTTTCTGCTTTCCGGCGGGTTGGATTCCTCGCTGGTGTGCTCCATTGCCGCCAAAAAGCTGGTCAAACCCATCCGCACCTTTGCCATCGGCATGGACACCGATGCCATCGACCTGAAATACGCCCGGCAGACTGCGGACTATCTTGGCAGCGAGCACCACGAGATCATCATCAACCGCGAGATGGTGCTCAGCAGCTTGGAAGAGGTCATCCGGATGCTGGGCACATGGGATATCACCACCATCCGCGCCAGCATGGGCATGTACCTGCTGTGCAAGGCCATTCACGAGCAGACCGATGTGCGTGTGCTGCTGACCGGCGAGATCTCGGACGAGCTGTTCGGCTACAAATACACCGACTACGCCCCCACCGCCGATGCTTTCCAGCAGGAGAGCCAGAAGCGCATCCGAGAGCTGTACATGTACGATGTGCTGCGGGCAGACCGCTGCATCTCCTCCAACAGCATCGAAGCCCGCGTGCCCTTTGGCGATTTGGATTTTGTGCGCTACGTCATGGCCATCGACCCGGAAAAGAAGCTGAACCGCTACGGCAAGGGCAAGTACCTGCTGCGCAAGGCCTTTGAGGGCGACTGGCTGCC
>ENA-OPAA01001813-OPAA01001813.1-human-gut-metagenome-genome-assembly--contig:-NODE-1813-length-11672-cov-3.571576_pt1 | contig 11672 bp, 8 predicted proteins | sample MGYA00241049_ERZ501414 | MGnify/ENA primary metagenome ERZ501414 (study PRJEB25962, sample SAMEA2042520) | human gut metagenome | biome: human gut; feature: human-associated habitat; material: faeces... | reverse complement strand
GCTCTTCTTTATTACCGGTACTCTGGGCCTGTTCAAAGCTGTCCAATATCTGGTTCGGTTGAACAAGGCTTCCGAAGTATTCAATTTTCGTACTAGCTTTAATCCATCGAAGCCACCGCCTACGATTACCCATCGTTTCTGCCCCTCTTTATCGAGAATGTTCATTGCTGTTTTCATTAATTCAATATCATGTTGTTCTTTGTAATATTAAAATAACAGTATAACTGAGGAAAGCTCTATAAATGATGTGGTCAAAAAGAGTGAACCCCACATGCAATGTAGAAATGAACATAAAAGAGAAAAATAGGAAACAAAAAGAAGGGTAACATTGTTGTAATGAAGAACATAAAACAAACTTTGCCACGGAAGTTTTCTACAAGCAAATGGACACTAAATTGACAAAATGGATATTACCAATATTGATGCTGATTACAGAAACGGCTGTTCATGCACAAACACACCCTGCAGAAGCAAAAAACTCTGTGGACTCAATTTCTACGTATCCGATAGACTCGCTTCTCAAGAAACGCAGTTTTTTCGAAAAAATTTTGAATTACTTCAACGATGCCAACAAAGAAAAGAAAAACAAAAAATTTGATTTCAGCATTATAGGCGGGCCTCATTATTCCAGTGACACCAAATTTGGAATCGGACTGGTGGCGGCAGGACTCTACCGTACCGACCGGAACGATAGTATTCTCCCTCCGTCCAATGTCTCTCTGTATGGGGATGTCTCCACAGTGGGATTCTATTTGCTGGGAGTACGTGGAAACCATCTGTTTCCCCAAGACAAATACCGGTTGAACTACAATCTGTATTTCTATTCTTTCCCAAGCCTTTACTGGGGACAAGGATATGACAATGGAGCCAATGATGACAATGAGAGTGAATACGATCGCTTTCAGGCGCAGGTTAAGGTGGACTTCATGTTCCGGATGGCACGTAACTTTTATATCGGTCCGATGACAACATTTGATTACGTGTATGGACATGACTTTGAAAAACCGGAATTATGGAAAGGAATGAAAGCGCGTAGCACCAACGTGAGCTTGGGGTTTTCCTTGTTGTATGATTCACGCGATTTTCTGACAAATGCCTATAAAGGATATTACCTACGGATAGACCAGCACTTCAGTCCGGCCTTTTTGGGAAATAAATATGCATTCAGCAATACGGAACTGACGACCAGCTATTACCAGTCCGTGTGGAAGGGTGGGGTGTTGGCAGGCCAGTTCCATACTCTGCTGAACTACGGAAATCCGCCCTGGGGACTGATGGCAACATTGGGAAGTTCCTATTCTATGCGTGGCTATTATGAGGGGCGCTACCGTGACAAGTGTGCAATGGATGCCCAGCTGGAACTACGCCAACATGTATGGAAGCGAAATGGAGTTGCCGTATGGGTAGGGGCGGGAACCATATTCCCGAATTTCTCGGAATTGGAGGCCAGGCATATTCTTCCTAATTATGGTTTCGGCTACCGCTGGGAGTTCAAAAAGAGAGTAAACGTACGTTTGGATTTAGGTTTTGGCAAACACCAGACCGGATTTATATTCAATATCAATGAAGCTTTTTAGAGACATAAAAAAATGGTTCGACAATCAGGAACATTTGTTCTATCTGTTTCTGGTCATTCTGATAGTGCCCAATGTAGTGCTATGCTTTACAGAACCCATATCATGGACGGCAAAGATATGTAATATCCTGCTACCCCTTTCTATATATTATGCTGTAATGGCTTGGTCGAGAAACTGTGGCAGGACATTCTGGCTGCTATTTCCGTTCATCTTCTTCGGAGCCTTCCAGCTTGTATTGCTGTATCTTTTCGGTCAGTCCATTATCGCAGTGGATATGTTTCTGAATCTGGTGACAACCAATTCGAGCGAGGCGCTGGAACTGCTGGACAATCTGATACCTGCCATCGTTATTGTGGTAGTGCTCTATATACCTGCATTAATTCTGGCAACCATATCCATTGTACACAAACGCAGACTGTCCGAAGCATTCATCCGGCAAGCTCGCCGTCGCACTCTGTATGTGTTGTCTGCCGGAATATTATCCTTAGGCACTGCTTATTTGACAGATAACCGGTATGAGCCGAAATCCGAACTGTATCCTGCCAACGTATGCTACAACATAGCACTTGCTTTTCAACGGACGGCCCAGACGCGGAATTATCACAAGACCTCTAAAGATTTTACCTTTCATGCTAGAAGTACTCATCAGGCTGATGAAAGGGAAGTATATGTAATGGTGGTGGGAGAAACCTCACGGGCATGCAACTGGGCTTTGTACGGCTACGAACGGGAGACTAACCCGGGACTGTCGGGCATTGGCGGACTGACAGCTTTCAGCCATGTGCTGACAGAATCAAACACTACCCACAAGAGTGTTCCGATGTTGCTGTCACCGGTCAGTGCTTCCAGTTTTGATTCCATCTATTATCAAAAAGGGATTATCACAGCATTCAAGGAAGCCGGTTACCAGACCGCCTTTTTCTCGAACCAGCGCTATAACCACTCATTTATAGACTTCTTCGGCAAAGAAGCCGACACGTATGATTTCATTAAAGAAGATGTGGGGGATTCCAATTACAACCCCTCTGATAACGAACTGTTGAAACTGGTAGCAAAAGAACTGGGCAAAGGAGTTTCCAGGCAATTTATAGTTCTCCACACTTACGGTTCTCATTTCAATTATAAAGAGCGCTATCCGGCAGAGCAGGCTTTCTTCCTGCCGGACATGCCCGTTGATGCGGAAGTGAAATACAAAGACAACCTGATTAATGCCTATGACAATTCTATCCGCTACACGGATAATTTTCTGGTTCGTCTGATAGATATGCTTCAAGAACAACATGTCAATTCTGCCCTGATATACACTTCAGACCATGGAGAAGATATTTTCGATGACAACCGGCATCTCTTTCTGCATGCCTCACCGGTACCTTCCTATTATCAGATACATGTGCCATTCTTTATTTGGATGTCCGACAACTACCGGCAGAGATACCCATCGTTATTGGAGGCCGCACAAGCCAATAGGCAGAAGAATGTATCTTCCAGTGCCTCATTCTTCCAGACAATGCTGGAAATAGGTGGAGTGGAGACCCCATACCGGAATGACTCTTTATCTGTCACCAGCGCTCTGTTTATCGAAAGACCCAGAGTCTATCTGAACGACCACAATGAAGCCCGCACACTGGATGATGTCGGTATGCTCAAGGAAGACTTCAAGATGCTGGAAGAGAAAGGCATCAGGTAATCAGGGAAAGAGAGCAGGCTGTTGCTATTTTGCCCTGATTCTTGATATAAAATTCTGAATCACCGGATACATCTCCTCTACCGTATTCAGCTCCATGCAAGCCGTCTCCAACGGGCACCAGCCGGTCTTGTCACGGTTAATGATATGGGGAACCTCTTGGGCAAAAGTCGTTTCAATTCCTGCTTTGCACAGCAATGCCAGCGCAGGAGTGCTGATTATATCGGCATAGACCGTTTTAAAGCCTCCCAGTACCATCAAAGCAGCGGCACCTTTCCCTATAACCTTATCGGCAATGGCAGCCCCCTTCATAAATGCAGAATCTGCCTGGTACAAATCATACAAATCCGCTACTCCCCGTTGGGTGAAAGTACGGACTTCCTCCCGGTTCTTCATAACACAAGAGTATCCTCCCTTGTGCAGTATGTCAATGATACTCTCCATTTTATAAAGTCTCTTGTTTCAACTGTTCTACAAATTTGTCAATACGATGCAGTTCTTTGGGAATATCAATCGTTTGCGGGCAATGCGGAGAACACTGGTTGCACCCGGTACAATGGTCGGCCTGCCTCAGTTTGGGTACACTTCGGTCATATCCTACGAGAAAAGCACGGCGTGCTTTCCGATAATTCTCATCCTGGCTGCTTTCCGGCACATTTCCTTCATTGACACATTTATTGTAATGTATCAAGATGGCAGGAATGTCAATTCCATACGGGCAAGGCATGCAGTACTTGCAGTCGTTGCAAGGTATGGTGGGGTACTCCATCATCAAATCTGCCGTATCATACAGATACTGAGTTTCCTCTTCTGTGAGTGGTACCAATGGAGAGTAAGTACGGATGTTATCCTGCAAATGTTCCATATAAGTCATGCCGCTCAGCACTGTCAGTACATCCTGGGGAGAACCGGCATAACGGAATGCCCAAGACGCCACACTGCGTTCGGGTTCGCGCTGCTTCAGCCGTGCCACAATATGGTCGGGGACATTGGAGAGCCGCCCACCCAGCAGAGGCTCCATAATGACAGCAGGGATCTTACGCTTGGCCAGCTCGTCATACAGATACTCTGCCTTGAAGTTGCTGCCCGAAGCATGTTTCCAGTCCACATAATTCAACTGTATTTGTACAAAGTCCCAATGAACTTCACCACGGTCATGCATCTGCAAGGCATAGTCATAGACTTCGATATCTCCGTGGAACGACCATCCCAAACGGCGGATGCGTCCTGCTTCACGCTCCTTGACAAGAAAATCAATCATACCGTTGTCTATGTAGCGTTTGCGGAATTGCTCCATGCCACCGCCACCAATCATGTGTAGCAGATAGTAGTCTATATAGTCCACCTGCATATCCTCGAATGACTTACGGTACATGGCAATGGAACCCTCGCGAGTCCAGGTATCAGGATGAAAATTGGATAGTTTGGTGGCAAGATAGAACGATTCGCGCGGGTGGCGTTTCAGAGCTATTCCCGTAGACTTCTCACTCCATCCTTGTACATACATCGGAGACGTATCGAAATAATTCACACCATGGGCAATGGCATAATCCACCAGTTCGTTCACAGCATCCTGGTCTATCATTTCCCCTTTTCCATCCGGAGCAGGAACGGTAGGCCAGCGCATACAACCATATCCTAAAATAGAAACTTTGTCACTCCCCAAACCGGGAAAACTACGATAGGTCATTTTATCCGTCGGAATGGGACCCAACGCTTTACTACCTTCACTGCTCCCTTCCTTAGAACCACATCCATAGAGGGCAGCAGTAGATGTGGCGGCTGTAATCCCCACTATCTTCAAGAAATCACGACGGTTCATATTGTTTTTATGATGTTCTTCCATACTTATAGAAATTCTACTTTGTTATATAATCCGATGTCTTTCATGCCCTTCCACATAGATGGCACTGAACGGACGGGCCGGACAAAGATTCTCGCATGCCCCGCAGCCGATACAGCGCTCCACATTGATTACCGGAATCTTTGGAGAATCCTTGTCTTCAGGTATACTCGGCACCATTTGTATGGCTCCCGTCGGGCAATGGCGTGCACAGTTGCCACACTGCACACCATCCGTCAGTGGTATGCAATTTTTCTTTACCCACACGGCATGCCCTATCTGAACGGATGATTTATCAACTTTGATTATCGGGCGGATAGCTCCTGTAGGACATACCTCCGAACATTTTGTACATTCCGGTCTGCAATAGCCGCGTTCGTATGACATTTCCGGCTGCATCAATTTCCTTAAGTCCGCAGAAGGACGAAGAACCTGATTGGGACATGCCGACACACAGAGCTGGCAGGCCGTGCAGTGTTGCGCCATATTGCGGGCACTCAATGAGCCGGGAGGAGTGAGGGGAGTGCTTCGCTCGGGAATCTTCTTATCCTCAATGGCTGCCAGTCCTCCGTCTACTTTCTTTTCCTGCGCTTTTAAAACAGAAGTGGCTGCAACCAGAGCCGTTGCTGTGAAAAAACTGCGGCGGGTTTCGTTTATCTGTTCCGAATTAGCCTTGCCCGCAGCAGGTTTGCCGAAAGGATGATACTTGTAGGAAATGGCTCCATGCTTGCACTTCTCAATGCAGTTCATGCAAACCACACACCGGCTTGCATCAATCTGATGCTCCTTAAAGTTGATGCAGGCTGCCTTGCAGTTGCGTGAACAAAGACTGCATTGGTTGCACTTTTCCGAATCTATTGTGATGCGGAAAAAGCGAATAACGTGAAAGGAAGCCCAAGACCGTTCCTACCGGGCAAATCGTATTACAATAGGTTCGTCCGTTGCGTCCGGCCAGAACAACAAGCACAGCCAAAGTAGCGGCAGCAATAATAAAAGTCGGCAGGCTCTTCAACCATACATCCGTTTCATAAAAGGCATAACTGTCTGCCCGTTCAGCCAGATAAGCAAGCAGATTGTTGCCCCATTGCCATATAGGTTGAAAAAGATTATTGGCAATACGTCCGTATGCACTATAGGGTGCAAGTAGAGCAGCCAATGAACCAATTCCGGCAATCAAAGCAATGATAAACACACCCAATACGCCATAGCGCAGCCAAGATAAGGCCGGAGAATAAGAGTAAGGAAGCTTCCTGCGTTTTTTAGGTTGCCGGCCCAGCCATGCCAGTATATCCTGAAATACCCCTAAGGGGCAAATCACAGAACAATAGATACGCCCGCATACCAAAGTGAGAATTACAAGAAACAATATCACTCCCACATTTAGCGCCAATACAGCCGGCAAAAACTGGATTTTGGCCAACCAGCCGAACCACCCATGCAACGTTCCCGTAAAATCAAGGAACAACAAGGTGATGAGTACAAAGCAAATCATTGCAAAAGTCAGTCTAATCTTCCGTAACATGATAATCCTTTATTTTGAGTTCCTAAACTATATCAGCGATATGAGTACAAAACAACTGCCGAAATAGTGAAATTTTATTTATGCAAAAATACATAAAAAAAGAAAGGTATCATCATTCAATGGAATTAAAAACGAAAGAAAGAAGGACAAATACAAAATGCTCCCATTTGCAGTATTAATTAAGTTCCCCTCCTCGTTACGGCCGGATAAAAGCCAATCTCTTATTTTCTTCTGCAAACAGAATAGCCGTATTGACTAATGCCAAATGCGAATAAGCTTGTGGAAAATTCCCCAGTTGTTCCTTCGTATTAAAATCAATATCCTCACTGAATAACCCCAAATGATTGGAATATGTCAGAACATCATCAAACAAACAACGGGCTTCTTCCTTTTCTCCGATAACAAAAAGTGCACGTATCAGCCAAAAAGTGCAAATGGTAAAAGCCGAAGAAGGAAGCCCGAAATCATCTTCGCTGTTATACCGGTACATCAATCCCTTATGCAAAAGAGCTTTTTTCACAGCCTTCACTGTCTTATGGTATCGGATATCGTCTGCTGCAATAAAACCGTAAGGTTCCATCAACAGCAAAGAGGAATCCATTGCCATATTATCATAAGTCTGCGAGAAACTTTGAAGTTCTTCCTTCCATCCATATGTCATTACATCCTGCCATACCTTGTCAGCTTCCTTTTGCCAACGTTCACTATAACCGTATTTATTGAGCATGGAAGCTATCTTTGCACCACGGTCCAAAGCCACCCAACACATCACTTTGGATGAAACAAAATGGCGGCTTTCTCCTCTGATTTCCCATATCCCCTTATCTGGTTTCTTCCAATCTTCCATTACCGTGGAAAGAATGCTCTTTACCATTTCCCACATATCCTCTATTTCGTCTAATGTACCGGGCATCAGCCGATAGTACTGGTAAATCAAATCCATCAGATAACCGAACGAGTCATTCTGCTTTTGATGGTAAGCATCATTACCTATCCGTACTGGTTTGGAATTCTTATATCCGGACAAATGCTCCAGAATAATCTCGGTCAGCTGCCTTTCTCCCCGAATGCCGTACATTATCTGATAGGATTCGTGCTTGGATACGAAAGTGGACTGTATGAACTTCATAAAACGTCTTGCTGCTCCTATATGGCCTATCTGGAACAAAGTTTCGATAGACATGGAGGCATCCCTTAACCAACAGAACCGATAATCCCAATTACGTACTTCGCCGACGGATTCAGGCAAACTGGTAGTAAGGGCGGCCAGTACGGCTCCGTTATAGTAAGACATCAGTTTCAAAACCAGCATGCTTCTTTCTATCACATCATTATAGAGAGAATATTTCTTAGTACGGTTGGTCCAATTAAGCCAATAAACCAAAGTACGGCAATATTCAATTTTTTCCCGTTCAATATCCACCGGAATGACCTTTTCATTGTATGACAAAAGAAAGAACTCATCTTTTTCCAATATAATTTCTTTTTTCTGTTCGATGTCCTGCAAAGGAAGGGAAGAATACAAATATTGTCTATCTTTATTATCAGAAGAACAATAGCTTTCTATAAATTCAGAAGTGACATTATGAATCACTTTACCTTGCGCATAATTGGGAGCAGGGACATAGTTTACTTTGAAACGGGGCTTACCTTTTATCCACCTCACATATCGATACAATTCTGCCGGAAGATAATGGGCATTTTCGCAGGAACGGTAATAAGGCATGTAATCAAGTACGACAAATTCTCCCTCTTTCGAAGAAAAAGAAGTAGACAATATGTTAGTGTGAGGAACGTAAGATTGTGAGATATGATGGTCTTCTGTAACGTCAAATCCAAAACTTCCTCCTCTTTCCCGATCAAGTAGTGATGCAAAGATAGACGAAGAATCAAAATCGGGAAAACACAACCAGTCTATGCTGCCTTTTTCGGATATAAGTGCGGCAGTCCGACAATTGCCTACTACCCCATAATTTAAATTACTCATTTTTACTATTTTGTTTTTAACAAGTCTCTGAAAAAATCGAATACCCCTTTCAAGCTCGTTTTGACATTCTCGCCAATGGGTTGTTTCATGTCTTTCTTGTTCGCCAGAATTTGAAGAAAAGGCAGGACTTCCGTTTGTGATGGCATATTATAGCTTGCTGCCTCCGACACATATCCCACCTTGATTGTCACTGCATTCACCGGCAAAGCTTTGAACATATCTTCATCCGTAGTATCATCTCCCATAGCTATGATAAAGTCATAATGTTTCTTTTCCAACTGGCGTCTCACTTCGGAACCTTTATTATAATCGGGAGACTTAATCTCCACCACTTTATCTCCTTGTATGATTTGCAGCTTTTGCTGTATACAGATGTTAACCAGCACATTGATAAGTTGCTGTGCCCGCAAAGCTCCTAACCATGCATCACTTTCCCGGTAATACCATGCCAAAGTCGTTTCCTTGACTTCAAGGTGGGAACGAGGTGTCTTTTCGACAAAAAGCTTCAAGATGGACACCAATCCGGAACTCCATTCCGCTTTGTTTATGTTTTTGTGCCAGATGCCATTTTCCTTATAGAAAGCACCATGTTCCGCAGCCATTGCAATAGGTAAATTTCCCAACCATTTTTCTAAAGTAAACTGGTCGCGACCACTATTAACAACAACATGGTTGGCCGGGTCGGAAACCAGCTTCTGCAATGTGGCAATGAGTTCAGGGGCGGGCTTAGCATTTTCCGGTCGTGTCTTGAGCGACGCCAACGTTCCGTCATAATCCAGCAAGATAAGCCGTTGCTTAGCCTGGTTATATTTCATTTTGATGGCACCAATAATACCAACAGATATCCTTTTCTTACGAAGCTGTTCATTCTTACGGCACGTATCGCTCCATTCACTTACAAAGTCTGCCGCCCACTTATTAACCGTTTGTACGGAAATAATTTTCTGCATGTGTTGCAAGCGTTTCAGTTGTTCCTGTTCGGGCATCTCCAAAGCCCGACAAATGGCCTGCTTTATCTCCTCAGTGTCATTGGGGTTAATCAACAATGCATCCGTCATCTCAATAGCTGCACCTGCCATTTCACTCAAAATCAAAACACCCGGATTATTATTTTTCGAGGCTACATATTCCTTGGCAACCAAATTCATGCCATCACGAAGTGGAGTTACCAAAGCTACATCAGCTATATAGTACATTGCCACCAGTTCTTCAAATGAAAAACCGTGGTAGAAATAGCAAACCGGAGTCCAGTCCATCGTAGAATACTGTCCGTTTATAGAACCTATTTCTTCGTCAATCTTGGTTTTTAGCTCAGCATAACTATCTACATGGTCACGTGATGGAACAATGACCATTGCCAATGTAACTTTTCCACAATATTCAGGATGACATTCTAAAAAGGCAGCAAATCCCCATAAACGGTGCAGAATGCCTTTGCTATAATCCAAGCGGTCTACAGAAAGAATCAACTTATGATTTCCGAAAAATTTCCGTGTACGGTCTATCGCCCGCCATACTTCCGGTCTGGAAGAAGCATTGTGATACAGTCCGTAGTTGATTCCCATAGGAAGAGCATCGGTCCTAACTACTCTATTCCCGAGTTGTGCTTCGTCCAGTTTAAAGTCAATACGCAATACCCGTTCGACAGCACTGATAAAATGCCGCATATAGTCATGAGTATGGAAAGCTATAAAGTCAGCACCCAATAATCCTTTCAGGATTTCTGCACGTTCCGGTAATATCCGGAAAAGTTCATAGGAAGGAAAAGGGATATGATGGAAATATCCGATATTTAAATCCGGGTAAACCTTCCGAAGCATTCCGGGAAGCAGCATTAACTGATAGTCTTGAATCCACACCTTATCACCTGGACGTATCACGCGGCAAATGGCATCGCAGAACAACTGGTTCACTTCCTGATACGATTGCCAGAAAGAGTTCCGATACAGCGTATAAACAAAAAAGTAGTGACATAATGGCCAGATAGTACTATTACTATAGCCTTCATAATAATTCTTTATCTGTGTTTCGGACAAGAATACTGGGTGGAAATTTATTCCTTCCAATCTAGAAGTGATTTCCTCTTTACTATCTTCGTTGTCAACGCATATTCCAGGCCATCCAATCCAATGTTTTTCGTAGGAAATCTGAAGTGAGTCCAAACCGGTAGCCAGTCCGCCTTCACTTCGTGAAAACACGAACGTTTCATCCTCTTTGGTAACCTTAACGGGTAATCTGTTTGATATAATATAAAGTTTCATGTATGAGTTAACACAAGAAATATGCCAACTCATACAATATTTTATTTATTGCTTAAAATCAGGATTTTAGAAAAATATGAAGAGAAAAACAAACATTCAAAAATGAAAAAGATGTTCCATTTCGATATGGTCCTACTATTACCAATTATCACTGGAAATGTCTTTCTTCACCAATGCTTCAATTCTTTGCTTATAGCAATTTATCCCTTCTGCTATATTTTTACTAGCTTCCGAGGTCCCCATTCCATAGACTACAAGAGGAGTTTGCCATACCATTCCGGCATGTACAGCACTTGCTTGATAAGGTCTTAACAACTCATCCACCGTAAAACGATTTCTTCCTCCGCTTCTATAAGCATCATGTTCAGAGCCGGCAGTAGTGACCACCATCAATGTCTTACCAGCCACAGCAGGAGTTTTTGCCAGATATGTAAATACTTCATCCAACCATTTCTTCAATAAAGAAGGAGCCGACATCCAATAGAACGGAAACTGAAATACAAGCGCAGATGCATGCGATATGATAGTGCTCCATATCTCTGCATTAAAAGCATCTTCCACATGCATCTCATATAAATTGTATATGGCCACCTCTTCCATGTCACTAATAGCATCCATCAATGCCTTGTTAGCTCGCGACTCTTTTATATTGGGATGTGTCAGAAGAACCACTACTTGCTTTGAATCTTTATCCATATTGTTTTTCTTTTAGTTTAAAATCATTGATGTGTGTACAAATATATCCTCAAATCCGCAACCTATAGGGTTTAGTGGGATTTTGCTTGCAAAGCGACAAAA
>ENA-OPAA01001804-OPAA01001804.1-human-gut-metagenome-genome-assembly--contig:-NODE-1804-length-11704-cov-4.628723_pt1 | contig 11704 bp, 10 predicted proteins | sample MGYA00241049_ERZ501414 | MGnify/ENA primary metagenome ERZ501414 (study PRJEB25962, sample SAMEA2042520) | human gut metagenome | biome: human gut; feature: human-associated habitat; material: faeces... | reverse complement strand
GGACGCGTCCGGCGTCCGGTCCGCGGCCTCCGTGACGGCCTCCGCGGCCGCCTCGGACGGAACCTCATCCGACGCGCGCTCGCAGGCGCGGTCCGCGACTTCCGCGACGCGTCCGGTCGCGAACGGTGTGACAGTCGCCGATGAGACGGCTGCCGACGCGATGCCGGACAATCCGGATGCCGAGCTGCCGGACAAGGTGTCCGCCGAGATCTCCGATGACGCGACGGTGGTGTCCGAGCAATATGCGGCTACGCCGGAAGGCGAGTTGAAGGACATCGAGACGGGCGAGACGGTCACCGATCCGAAGATCGTGGGCACGGAGAGCAAGCAGCCCGATCCGTTGGCGAAGACGGATGGCGAGTCGTTCATTCCGGTGAGTGCCGCGGATGTGAAGGAGAAGGTCGCTGCGAACGGCGGTGACGTGAACGCGGTCTCCTCGAAGACGCGCGCGGCCAACGCGTCGGTGAAGCTCGCCGCGTTGCAGAACAACGAGTACGGTGCGCACTGGGGCACGTACAACGGTACGCAGGCGTTCTTCGACGCGCGCAACAACCTGTTCGCCCAGCAGGCGAAGGGCGTGATCGACGTGTCCGCATGGCAGAACACGATCGACTGGCAGGCGGTGAAGAACGCGGGCGTCGAGGGCGCGATCATCCGTCTGAGCTACGGCTGGGGCAATGGCTTCGACGTGCAGGCGAAGCGCAACATCAGCGAATGCAAGCGTCTCGGCATCCCGTTCGGCGTGTACGTCTTCTCGTATGCGGAAAGTGCGGCCGACGGCGCATCCGAGGGTGCGGACGTGGTGAACCTGCTGCGCCAGGCAGGCGTGAATCCGGGCGACCTGAGTTACCCGGTGTTCTACGATCTGGAGAACTGGACGTACACGGGGCACAGGAGCCCGACGAGTCCGAGCGTGTACGACGGCATCGTCAACTCCTGGTACGGCAAACTGCAGGCGGCCGGTTACAACAATCTGAGCGTCTACTCGTACACGAGCTACCTGAACAGCGCGCTCAACAGCTCCAACATCCACGGCAAGACCCGTTGGATCGCCCAGTATGGCTCCACCATGCAGTACACCGCGTTCCCCACCAACGACCGCGGCTGGCAGTACACGAGCGGCGGCTCCATCAACGGCATTTCCGGCCGTGTGGATATGAACGCGTTCGGTAACTGGGAGTATCAGGCCGGCTATGACGTGCGTGGACTGGAAAAGCTGTCGCTGCCCAAGGGCACGTTCTATGTCGATGCGGTGAAGCGGCTGAAGTCGTCGTTGCTGATCGAGAATGGTTCTTCATCCGCGGGCGCGGTGGCTCGTCTGCAGTCGGGTACGCAGGATGCGATGAAGTTCCAGTTCATTCCTCAAAGCGACGGCTCGTACGAGATCGTGAACGTGACGTCGGGGCTTGCGTTGGATGTGAAGGGCGGCAACGCCGTCGTGGGTGCCGCGATTCAGCAGTGGACGCGCAACAACACGTCCGCGCAGCGCTGGTGGCTTCGTGTGGCGAACGAGGGCGGCGTGTACATCCAGTCCGTGCTGGGCAATTGGGTGTTGGATTTGACCGGCGGCAATACGGCGGACGGCACACAGGTGCAGCTGTATGCTCCGAATGATTCGGAGGCGCAGCGGTTCGTGATTACCGACGCTTCGGCCGTCATGCCGGAAGGTTCGACGCGTTTGGCCTCGTCCGGGCAGAGCGCGATGACGCTCGGCGTTGCCGATGGCTTGTATGATGATGGCGCGAAGCTTGAGGTGCAGGATTGGTCGAATGCGGATTCCCAGTTGTTCCGCTTCAGTCGTGTGGGCAACGGGCTGGTCGAGATTCGCAGCGTGAATTCCGGCAAGCTGGTGGAGGTCGCGTCCGGTACCATGACGAATGGCGCGCGGATCCAGCAGTGGCCGTCGAATGGTTCGTTGGCGCAGCGTTGGTCGTTGCGTGACGCGGGGAACGGCAATGTCGGTTTGGTGAACGCGAAGTCGGGTCGTGCGATCGATGTGACCGGCGGCAATATCGCGGCCGGTACGGCGGTTCAGTTGTACGGGTGGAACGGTACGGCCGCGCAGTCGTGGAAGACTTCTGTCGCGGAGTCGAAGCGTGGCGGGTTGTCTCGTCTGGCGGGTGCGACTCGATATGAGACGGCCGATGCGATTGCAGCTACCGGTTTCAAACAGTCGGATTGGGTGGTGATTGCGTCTGGCGAGTCGTTCCCGGATGCGTTGTCGGCTTCGGCGTTGGCCGGCGCGTTGGATGCGCCGGTGCTGTTGTCGCGTCCGGATGCGGTGAGCGAAGCTCTTGCGGCGCGTATCAAAGCGCTGGGCGCGAAGCGTGCGGTGTTGGTCGGCAGTGAGAGCGTGTTGTCGTCGTCGTTGGCATCGCAGGTGAAGGACCTGGTGTCGGAGCATGAGGTGCGTCGACTTGGCGGCGCGAACCGATATGACACGTCGCTGAGTGTGTTGCGTGATGCGCCGGGGAAGCTTGGTTTCGAGAAGTGGTCGGATACCGTGATCGTGGCGAGCGGCGAAGGCCCGTATGATGCGTTGTCGGCGTCGCCGGTGGCGTACCGGTTGCAGGCTCCGGTTGTGTTGACGGGTACGGATGGTCTGGATAAGGACATGGTGAAGGAGCTGCGTGCAGCCGGGTTCAAGTCGGCGCTGCTGATCGGCGGCGAGAATGTGATGCCTGTGAAGGTGGAATCGCAGTTGAAGTCGTTGTCGTTGACTCGTCTTGCTGGCGCGAACCGGTATGACACGTCCGCCGAGGTGGTGGATTATGCGTTGCGCAAGAAGATTCTGAAGGCCGATGGCGTGGTGTTGGCGTCTGGAGAGAATTATCCGGATGCGTTGGCCGGCGGCGCGTTGGCCGGTTCGACGGGCAATGTGCTGGCGTTGGTGAACGGCGCGGACGCGCGTTCGGTTGCGCTGGCGGCTGCCGCCCAGTCGGATGGGAACACGACGATCGCGTATGTGTTGGGCGGGACAAGAGTATTCGGTCAGTGGACGGCCGAGCGCATCGCCGCCAAACTCAACAAGCACATCCAGTAAGCGGAAGACCCCCGGGGTGCAGTTCATGGCATCCCGGGGGTCTTCCACACTGCGGCGTCACCGTCAAGGACGATTCCGGTGCATGTAGCTGATTGTGTTGGCGTCCACGAGGAAGGTCTTGCGGTCGTTTTTGGCGATCACGTCGAGGATGATGCCGGTGACGATGAGCAGGAGCCCGACCATGCCGGTGTGCACGAATTTCGCGGTGACGAAGCCGCACAGCGCGAGTCCGATGACGCCGATGATGAGGCCGAGCCCGCCGAAGAAGGGGAGGGGCTTGTATTCGCGGATCATGCGGAAGATGGTGCTCATGACCCTGATGCCGTCGCCTACGGTGTCCAGCTTGGATACGGAGCCTTCGGGCCTGTCGCGGTACTGGATGGGCATTTCGAACAGACGCAGGTCGTTGTTCGGCGAGTGGATCGTCATCTCGGTCTCGACCTCGAAGCCGCGTGACAGCACGGGATAGGTTTTGACGAAGGTGAAGCTGAACGCACGGTAGCCGGTCATGATGTCGGTGACGTGCGCACGGAACAGGTGGTTGATGGATCCGCGTACGAGGCGGTTGCCGAAGTTGTGGAACGGGCGCTTGTTTTCCTGGAAATAGGTGGAGGAGAGGCGGTCGCCGATCACCATGTCGTAGCCTTCGAGAACCTTGGCGACCATCGCGGGCGCCGCGTCGGCCGGGTACGTGTCGTCGCCGTCAGCCATCACGTACACGTCCGCGTCGATGTCCTCGAACATGGCGCGGATCACGTTGCCCTTGCCTTGCCTTGGCGTGGCTCCTTGCGTACCACCGCTCCCCCAGCCGCGGCGATTTCGGCTGTGCGGTCGGTGGAGTTGTTGTCGTACACGTACACGACCGCGTCCGGCAGCGCCGCTCGGAAGTCGCGCACCACCCTCCCGATCGTTACCTCCTCGTTATAGCAAGGAAGCAACACGGCAACGGAAGGGGCAGCAGTTTCACGCATGCGCCCCACTATACGCGTTGACTGGTATGGAGACATCCCATAAGGTCGACTGATTTCATCGCCGCTCGTTGACCGATTGCCGGTCTATAATGCGTATATGAATACTGAGGCAATTTCGCAATTGGATGTGCATCGGTTCGGTCCTTTCGACAATGATTATGAGCTGACGTTCGCCACCCCCCTCGATCAATCTGATTGTGGGAGATAACGGCACCGGCAAATCCCAATTGTTGAAATTACTGTACTCATGCACGGCGGTTATGCATGATGCGGTTGATGATTCCGAACTGACGAAGACGAACCTGCAGAAGAAGCTGGCTTCCAAAATCGTGGGAGTGTTTTCTCCGGATTCGTTGGGACGACTGACGAATCGTCAACGTGGGCGGTCCAAGGCCGTCGTCGGCATCACATATGACGGCAAGCAGCATCCACTTCGGTTCAGTTTCGCCACGAATTCGAAAAGCGAAGTGAAGATCGACAGTTTGCCGGAGTCCCGCGTGGAATCCACGCCGGTATTTCTTCCTTCCCGTGAACTGATGTCGATTTTCCCGGGGTTTGTGTCGTTGTACGATTCCCGCCAGATCGCATTCGATGAGACATGGCGGGATACGTGCAATCTGCTGGGCAGGACACCGCTGCGTCGTACTCCCGGTAGCGATGTGGATAAGGCATTGCAGCCTATCATGGGTATTCTCGGCGGGAAAGTGGACGAGTCCGCCGGCAAGTTCTATCTCCATCGAAGTGAAGGCACGTTCGAGATGCCGTTGGTGGCTGAAGGCTTGCGCAAGCTTGCCACCATTTACCGTTTGGTACAGTCTGGCGTGCTGTTGAATAGCGGCTTCCTGTTCTGGGATGAGCCGGAGGCGAACTTGAATCCGGCCAGTCAGAAAGCCATCGTACAGATGGTGATCGAGCTTGCCAATGCCGGTGTCTAGGTGTTCATGGGCACGCATAGCGCGTTCCTCTTGCGTCAGTTCGATTATGAGTCCCGTAACAATGCCGACGTGGCGCAGATCGGCTATACGGCATTGCGGCGTACCGGCACGTCGATAGACATTGCTCAAGGAGCTTCCTTGGACGATTTCGATGAGGAGCATCTGCAGACGTTGAAGGCGGAATATGAGCAGACCGCCTTGCTGCTGGACGAATGATGGGCGCCCCGATGGATGATATGAGCGGCAGGTGATTGCGGTGCAGACGTTCGAGCAGGATACCAACGTGTATGAGTTTCCGGACGAGTGCGTTGTAATGCCGGATTTCGATAAGAAGCCGTTCTTTACCAAGCTTTCCGGCGCACAGGCGATTCACGCCAAAGGATGCGACATCATCGCCATTCCTGATGAAGTGACGTTGTATCTGATAGAAGCGAAGGATTACTCCCATAGCAATCCATCGGAAAAACCTCCGAAGGCTCCGAAACTGGCGTGGACCATAGCCAGTAAGAGCTTTGATACGCTGGCGTGTCTCATGGTCGGAGCCACGCGGTCTGAGGATGTCGAAACAACGGATTTCTGCCGCAAAGCGCTTGCCTGCACGAGAATCGTGGTGTGTGCTACGGTCGAGCCGTCACGTAGAGTGGACGTTCAGAACAAGGCCGATAACCGCTATATGATGCAATTGCGGGAATGCCTGCGTCGTGAGGCCAAAGGGCTGGTGAAGAGCGGGCGGGATATTTTCGTGACGCGGAATGCGGAAACCGACAGGAAAGGCAAATTCTGGACATCACATTGGGCGACATCTCACGACTGATCGTTGTGTTGTGAACTACAAGCAGGCGATTGATGATGAGAATCAGCGAAGTCGAGGTGTTGAGAGGAGATGTTGGTGTGTAGAGTGATTGCGCTGGCGCGGTCGTCGCGGCGTGTGATATGGCTGCCGGTGTGCTTGGGGCTGGTGATGGGCGTCGGCGGGTACAGCGCCACGCGTGGCGCGGTCGCGTTCGGTGATCCTGCGTTGTACGTGCAGTGTCTCGTGTATGCGGCGGTGTTCTGCCTGGTGTTCCCGTTGCTGTTCTCGTTGCAGGAACGATTCAAGGAACGGTGCGTAGAGCGGACAGGTGAACCGGGAGCGGAGCCGTCTGCGGGAACTGTCGAGACGGTCGCCGAGACCGGAGCGGAGACGCGCGCCGTACCGCGTCGTGCGTTGGTGCGGTTCGAGCATGTGCTGCATGCGCCGAACCTGCTGCGTGATGCGTCACGCATGTTCGTGTGCTGGGTGCCGTATGTCATTCTGTTGTATCCGGGGATTCTGTACTGGGATACGGGCGACCAGGTGGCGCAGTTCTTCGGTATGGCTGTGTTCGGTCAGGAGCCGGGGCAGATTTGGAATCATCATCCGTTCCTCGACACGTACTTCTATGGTTCGGTGATTTGGCTGGGACATGCGGTCAGTGGCCATTACGAGGTGGGTGTATTCCTGTTGTCGGCGTTGCACGCGTTTCTCGCATGCGTTGCCGTAAGCGCGTTGCTCGCGTATCTTCGCGGGCGTGGATTGGCGCGCGGGCCGCTGTCCGGAATCACGGCCGCGTTCTGTTTCTTCCCGGTGTTCCCGATTATGTTCGCATCGATCGTGAAGGATACGACGTTCACGATCGCGTTGGTCGCATGGTTCGTCATGTATCTGCTGCTCGTGGATTCCCAACTCGCAAGAATCGTCCGTCCCGGGTTCCTCATCGGTTTCGTCGTGCTGTTGCTGCTGGTGGCGCTCACGAAAAGCGTGGGCATGTATGTGATGGTCGTCGCCTTGCTGCTGCTGGTGGTCGGCCGGTACAAGGCGCGGTTCAAGACGGTCTGCGTGGCCGTGGCGATTGGCTGTTTCGCGTTCGTCAGCGTGGTCTTGCCGAAGACCGTGTTCCCCCGGTTGAACATCGTTCCGGGCGAGCGTCAGGCCGCCATCGTCGTTCCTATCCAGATGGTGGCCCGTGTGGCTCATGCGAATCCGTCTGATGTGATCGATGGGGAGAAGCAGGCGCTCAACGAGTATCTGCCCATGAGCTGGGATGAGATGGGGGAGAAGTATGTGCCGTTCACCACGGATCCGGTGACCGGTTATGCGATCAAGGACACGGGCAGCGTCGTCGATTTCGCGAAGGCGTGGCTGTCCATTGGGCTGAAGCATCCGCGTGCGTACGTGCAGGCGTTCATCAGCGTGGAATCGGGTTGGCTCGCGTTCAACGGCGCGCCGGCGAACAATGTGGAGCCGCAGGCGCCGTACCCGGAGATCGCCCTGCAGTACCAGCCGCTTACCTCGAACGCGTTGAATCCCACGACGTTCGGCAAGCTCATGCCCAATGTGGAGCCGAGCAGGGCGCAGGCGGCGGTCAAGGGGCTGGTTCGCGTGTTGCAGGACATTCCAATCGTCAACGTGCTCATGTACCTCACGGTGTGGGCGCTGATTGTTCCCGTTTACCTGCTGTACGCGTTGATACGCCGGAATCTTAGACGCGATGATGTCATGCGGTTCGTGCCGTATTGGCTGGTCATGGCGTTCCTGTTCCTATGCCCGGTGACCATCCAATTGCAGAACGACCATTCGTCTCCCACTCGCTACGCGTTCTCGATGCTGGTGATGGGCGTGGCCATGATCGGCGTGAGTCTGCTGGGAACGAAAGCAGACGGCAACGGACCGCAAATCCAGCAGAAGCGAGGCTTCTGTTGTTTTCGTGGGTTAGATCGTGGGTTGTGGTAGTCGGATGTCGAGTCCGCCGCAGCGGAGCACGACGAGGGCGATGAGGTTGCTGACGTGGTGGAAGCCGTAGGCCATGCGGATGGTGCCTTGGTTGTGTTGTTGAAGGCCTCGAGCCTGGCGTTGGAGTAGCCCAGCTGGATCGTGCGCAGGATGTCCGGCCGGCGGCGTCGGATTTTCTTCGCGAGTTCGACGATCTCGGGGATGCGGCTGTGGGACGCCCGGAACACCCAGTGGTTCAGTTCGGCCCGGGCCTGTTCGAGCGGGTGCTTGAGCAGGGTCCTCAATAGTTCCTTGAGTTGCCATGCGCGGTAGAGCTGGCCCTTGGGGTCCGTGTCCTGCAGGTTCCCGAAGGCCTCGGACTGTCTGTCGGTCAGGTCGCCGGGGTTCTTCAACACGGCGTATTTGACGCCGCGCATGCGCTTGACGGATTTCTCGTCGCCGTCGCGGCGCGCCTGGTTCCACAGGCGTTTGCGGACCTTGTCGAGCGCGTCGCTCATCCAGCTGACGATGTGGAACCCGTCGAGCACGCGTTCGACGTTCGGACACCACCGGTCGACGCATGAGTCGATCCACCGGGCCCCGTCCCCGGTGACCAGCCTGATGGAGGCGCGCTGTTCGGGCGTCAACGCCTGGAAGAACAGGCCGAACACGTCCCTGCCGTACCCGTCGTGATCCCATGTCACCCGATGCCGCTCATGGTCGACGACCACGGTCAGGTACGTGTGGCCCTTCCTGTGGCTGGTCTCGTCCACGCCGATCGCGTGCAGTCCGTCGAACGGCGAGGGCATCGACGCCTTGACGCGTTCCGCGACCCGATGGGCGACGGCGCCGGCGGTCCTCCACGACACATGAAGGGAACCGCTGACCGTCCTCTGGTTCGCGACCGTCATCAGCCACGCGCACTCCGCCTCGAAATCCTTGGTGAACCGGCTGCCCGGTTCCGCCCACGGCACCCGGGCGACCACGACGCCGCACTTCGGGCAGTCCACGCGCGGCATGGCGGCGACCAATTTGACCCCTCCAGCAGCCGAAATCCTGGCCACACCAGCTCCGCACGCCGCCGCCCTGGTCATACCCGCGGCGCCTCCTTCCGCAGCGGGAGCATCGGAGCATGCCCCCGCACGTGGGCGCACATGGACCTCGAGGACGGGTCCGGGGCGCAATGGCGAGTCGATGATGCACGCGTCCTCGACCACCGTGTTTTTGACGTTGAGAAGCCGGTTGAATATCCTGTTCATCAGGCGCTTTGCGGTTGTTTGTTTATCTTGGTCGAAAACATCCTACCCGGAAAGCGCTCTTCTCTTACTCCCTCAACAACTCAACGGAGAAACCCACCCACGAAAACAGCAATAGCGCCCCATAAGTCGTATTCCGGCGACGAGCGCATCGCCTATGTGGAGCCCGTCTCGTGGCGTATCGCGGAAGCGGTGTCCGCGCTGTCGATCATCGCCATCGTCGCCACCGTTGCGGTGCCGCGCATCAGCCGTTAGCATCGTCAGCGCCGTCAGCATCGTCAACATAGCGCACGGCACTAAACGCCAACGCATACGAGTCTCAGCGGCGAATCGCGTTACGCGCCACTGCGATAAGCCGCTTCACCGCGATCACGATGACCACCGTCACCGCGTAGATCACGACGAGCCGCAGCAGCGGGTACCGGGCGAGCGCGTCGCCGAATGCACCGTGCACGTTCGCCGTCAGCCAGTTGATGACCGGCAGGTGGAACAGGTATACGCCCCAGTACCGCGCCGGACAGTACGCGGATCAATCCGCGTGCACGTTCCGGCACCGCGCGCAGGCGCGGCTCGCATTCACGCAACAGCATGAACACGGCCACGGACTCCACCACGCGCACCGGCGAACCGTTGACCGCATAGTTATGGTATTCGCCAGACAGTCCGCCGCTGAAATACCCGTTCGTCCACAACGCCGTGCCGAACATCACCGCCGCGGCGGCACCGGCGACCAGCAGCCACACCCACGCCGGAACACGCCATTCGACATGATGGATGAGATAGTAGCCGAGCAGGAAGTACAGCATGTCCTGCGACATGTACAACGGCCAATGCAGCAACGATTCGAGATACCGCTCGGCCACGCCCAACCGTTCCAGCAGCGGCACTCCCCACGCGATGGCGAAGTCCACCACGATGAGATATTGCATGAGTCGTTTGTCGTCGGCCGCCAACGACAGCAGCGGCGTGATCATGTACAGGTAGATGATTGAGTACAGGAACCAGTAGAAGCTGTTGATGTCATCCGCGAGGAAGCGCTTCACGAAATCCACGGGCCCGAACGAATCGGCGACGGCCTGCGTGCCGAACGCGGATGGGAACAATCCGAACAGCAGGTAGCAGACAAGACTCGCCAACACCAGCGCCTTGCCCACACGCCACAGGCGCTTCCGGAAGAACGTCCTCGTGGAGTATCGCCGCTGATAGCCGAGCAGGTTCATACCGCTGATCATGAAGTACACGGGAACGGCGAAGATGCCGACCGCCTGGAACGCGACCGCCTCCACCCACGTGCGGGATGGCTCAGGCGAGAACGCGTTCAACGACACGTGCAGCAGAATCACCGCGAGACACGCCACCACGTTGAGCACATCAACGAACACCCAGCGTCGTTGGGTGTCAGGCGCGGTGTGCGCGGAACCTGCAACGGTCTTGTCGTCATCCACGACCATGACGGCACCGGTATCGGGCATAGTTACCATACGCACTCTTCCCAATCCTCTCCTATTCATTCCAACTCGTTGTGCGGCTCAGTCACGCATCAGCAGAGTCGCTCCGCTCGGGGTCGTAATCGGCTCTTCGCATTTTGGTGTGTATGGGCCGTGCGGTTTGATTCGGTGTGTGATTGAAAAAAGTGAATGAAACCGCGCGGCTTGGTATTGAGTCTAGCGTGTTCGATGGTCGGGTCTTGCTTGGCTTGGATAGGCTGCGTTTGAATCCCGTCTCGCAAAGGCACGTGACCGCGGGTTCGTGTGCCGGAGTGTGGCTGATCGGCTGCGAGCCGGTGGACGGGACCGTCCGGTATTGCCGGGAATGCGGGGGCATGGGCCGGGTTCGCTCCTCGTGGCGGCGGCGGTTCGTGCACATGCCCGTCGGCCAGCACGCCGTGCACCTGCTGGTGCGGGTCAGACGGTACGAGTGTATGGCATGCGCCCGCTCGTGGACCGACGACCTGACCCATATGGCCGACGAGGGCAGACGTTTGACGGACGCGGCCGTGTGGTGGGCCGTTGCCGAGGTCGTGCTCAAGTCGAAGAGCGTGCTCGCATGCGCCCGTGACCTGCACTGCTCGTGGGGCGTGTTGAACCGGGCCGTGCTGGAGAAGGGCGCGGACGTGCTGGCCGCCGACCTGCGCCGGCTGGACGGCGTGGAGGCGATCGGCGTGGACGGGCACGTGTGGCGGCACACCCGTACGGGCGGCCGGTACGTGACCGTCATCGTGGACCTCACCCCGCGTAGGCATGGTCGGCCGGCCTGACTGCTCGACGTGGTCGAGGGCGGAAGCGAGAAGGCGTTCGCCCAATGGCTCGCCGAGCGCCCGCAGTCGTTCTGCGAGAAGGTGGAGGCGGTCGCGATGGATGCGTTCGCGGGCTACAAGAAGGCCGCCGCACGTCAGGTGCCGCATGCCGTGGAGATCCTCGACCCGTTCCACATCGTCAAGCTCGCCGGCGACAAGGTCACGGCCGTGCGCTGCCGGCTCCAACGCGAGGCCACCGGCCGGCGCGGCACCAGGACCGATCCGCTCTATAGGGGCAGGAGGATCCTGCTCAAGACCGCCAGTCTCAGGACCGACAGACAGAAGAAACGCGCCGACGAGCTGCTTGGCGACCCGTCCAACAAGCCGCTCGCCCTCGCGCACGGCGTCTACCAGAAGATCATCGCCTGCTACGCGCAGGAGGACCGTGTGTATTTCGTCAAGTCGGTGTTTCGTGTTGGGGGTGGTGCCGTTTTCTTGGACTGTGATCCGAGGAGGAGACGGCCATGGCGAA
>ENA-OPAA01001802-OPAA01001802.1-human-gut-metagenome-genome-assembly--contig:-NODE-1802-length-11721-cov-3.275416_pt1 | contig 11721 bp, 7 predicted proteins | sample MGYA00241049_ERZ501414 | MGnify/ENA primary metagenome ERZ501414 (study PRJEB25962, sample SAMEA2042520) | human gut metagenome | biome: human gut; feature: human-associated habitat; material: faeces... | reverse complement strand
TTTCGTACTTGGTTATGTTGAGAATCCGGTAGAGGAAAAATGGGTTGGACGTGCTGAGGATGGAGTCATCAACCGCAAACGTGCCGATGAACTTCTCTCCCGTTTTGATACCGCAGAAAAAGCAGACGCAGCACTCGTCAAATTAAAAGATTACTGGAACGAACTGCTGTCCCATTTTACCATTTCTTCCAGTGAGGAGAAATTAGACCGTATGGTAAACATCTGGCACCAGTATCAGTGTATGGTTACCTTTAACATGAGCCGTTCCGCATCTTACTTTGAGTCCGGTATCGGCCGTGGCATGGGATTCCGTGATTCCTGTCAGGATCTGCTCGGTTTCGTACATCTGATCCCTGACCGTGCGAGAGAGCGTATCTTAGATATCGCAGCTACCCAGTTCGAGGACGGAAGTGCTTATCATCAGTATCAGCCGCTCACCAAAAAAGGCAACTCTGACATCGGAAGCGGCTTTAACGATGATCCGTTATGGCTGATCGCCGGAACTGCAGCTTATATCAAAGAGACCGGCGATTACTCAATTCTCGACGAGATGACACCATATGACAGCGATGCTTCCAAAGCAACCACTTTCATGGAGCATTTGCGCCGTTCCTTCCATTATACAATGGAACATCTGGGACCGCACAATTTACCGCTGATCGGACGTGCCGACTGGAACGACTGTCTCAACTTAAACTGCTTCTCGACTGAGCCGGGTGAATCTTTCCAGACTTTTGGTCCTTCCGAAGGCCCGAATGCTGAATCCGTATTTATCGCAGGTATGTTTGTCCGCTACGGAAAAGATTATGCAGCAATCTGCCGCCATCAGGGCATGACGGAGGAAGCAGAACTTGCAGAGAAAGCAATCGCAGAGATGGAAAAAACCGTTATGGATGCCGGCTGGGATGGCGAATGGTATCTGCGTGCTTACGATCATTACAAAAATAAGATCGGTTCAAAAGAATGCGAAGATGGCAAGATCTTTATTGAGCCACAGGGCTTCTGTGTTATGGCTGAGATTGGTTTAGAGGAAGGCTGCTGCTTAAAGGCAATGGAATCCGTCGAAAAATATCTCGACACGAAATACGGTATCGTACTGTTACAGCCGCCTTACCACAGATATCATGTGGAACTTGGTGAGATTTCTTCTTATCCACCAGGATACAAAGAAAACGCAGGTATCTTCTGTCACAACAACCCATGGATCTCTATCGCGGAGACTGTAATTGGCAGAGGCAACCGTGCCTGGCAGGTATATACAAGAACCTGTCCTGCATACATTGAGGATATCAGCGAGATCCACCGCACAGAGCCTTATGTATACTCCCAGATGATTGCCGGAAAAGACGCCCCGAACTTCGGTGAGGCAAAGAACAGCTGGCTGACAGGAACCGCCGCATGGACCTTCCTTGATGTTTCCCAGTTTATCCTTGGTATCCGCCCGGATTATGACGGTCTGACTGTTGATCCTTGTATTCCATCCAAATTAGATGGATTTACCGCAAAACGTGATTTCCGCGGTGTCAGCTACCATATCACCGTAAAGAATCCAAATCATGTAGAAAAAGGTGTGGTTTCCATGATCGTGGATGGACAGCCGGTAGAGGGAAATACGATTCCATTCTCGGCTGAAAAGAAAGATGTAAATGTAGAAGTAACGATGGGCTAACCTCCCTGCCTGTCTTTACCTGCCAAAAGAAGCCTTCTTTTAATGAAGGCTTCTTTTGCATCCCAAACTAAAATGTTTCATTTTTTCTGTATTTGCGTGGTGATATACCTTTTATCTTTCGAAATGAATCCCCAAAATAGTTACTGTCATTAAATCCACATTCAAAAGCAATATCTGTAATAGATTTATTCGTTTCCAGCAGCAGCCTGCATGCATTCTGTATCCGGAGATTAATAATATATTCTTTAAACCCGAACCCCGTCGCTGTCTTAAATCTCTTAGACAAAAATGACTTACTCATGTCAAATTTATCCGCCACATCTTCCAGTAAAATATTTTCTGTATAATGTTCAAAAATATATGTTGCAACTTCCTGGATTTTTCGGTTATCAACATCAATCTCTTTTATAACATTGTCCTCATACTCCTTGCATCTTATGATAAACAGCAAAAGTTCAACAAGTCCTGCTTTTATAAATGCCGTTGATAATATGTCCGGCGTATCATTTTCAAACATTAACTTATCCAGCAGGGAATCCACATAGTTTCTGCGTTTTTCCGGTATATTGATTACCCCCGGAACCATACAGTTCTTAAAATATTCCGCTCCGATCTGTTCTTTGATCCAATCCGTAATCTCCTGCCGGAAACTGATAACAATCCTTTCATGAATTCCTTTCCCGGTATATACTGTCTTATGCAGACAGCCACCCGGAACGATTACAAGATCACCTTTTCCAAACTTATAGATATTGTGATCAATAAAGCTGGTGCACTCTCCACTGGAAAGATAAAAAATTTCATGAAATGGATGTACATGTGGCTCGCAATTACTTTCAGATATCGTATTACTTCTTCTGATCTTCTTAATATCAAAATCTTTTGACATATCCTGAAACATATAATTCTCCATTTTTCTGTACTTTTATGCGTTTTTATCATTTTTTTCAAGGAATATACTGTTTTTTTGTCATATTATGAACCATATGAATACAACCTGTCAACATATTTTATAAATCCACAAGGAGATCCTATGCCAAAACAAATATCTGAAAATAAACGAAATATGATTCTAAATGGAAACCTGTCCCAGACAATCCTTATGCTCGCCGTTCCGGTCATGATCAATAGTTTTATCCAGTCGATGTATAATCTTACGGACACATTCTGGCTTGGACGGATCGGAACAGAAAACCAGTCTGCCATAACGCTCGTATCACCATTTCAAAATATCCTTAACAGTTTTGGCAGCGGCATAACAACCGCAGGTGCAATTCTTATATCGCAATACCTTGGTGCCAGAAAAGATGAACAGGCAAACAAAATGGCAAATCATATCTGTATTACATCCCTTGGTTTCTCCCTCATCTGTGCATTACTGTGCTGGCTGATATCCCCGGCATTAGTCACTTGGCTCGGTGCCAGGGGAGTGGTCTATGAGTACGGTCTTACTTATTTAAGAATTGTGGTCCTTGATATGCCATTTCTGTTCATGATCAATTTATTCACAGCCGTGAAACAGGCGCAGGGGGACACTGTAAAACCCATGCTTCTCAATCTGCTTGGTATCATGATCAATCTGATATTAGATCCTCTTTTCCTCATTGTGTTCCACTTTGGAATCGGAGGCGCAGCATTTGCCACGCTTATAGCAAAAATCCCCTGCGCTCTCATTGGACTGATCCTTCTTACAAAATCAAATCAGCTCATACGGATTTCTTTTAAAAATTTTGTCTTTGACCAAAAAATGATACGCGCCATTATCAAAATTGGTCTGCCAACTGCGATTGGCGGCAGCACCATGCAGCTAGGTACGCTGATCATGACCAGAAATGTAAATGTTTATGGTTATATTGCAACCAGCGCCTATGGTATTGGCAACAAAATCAACAGTCTTATCACAATGCCAGCCAGTGGTGTCGGTTCCGCCGTTTCTACTATAGTTGGACAAAATATGGGAGCCGGAAACACAGAGCGGGCGAAGAAAACCTTCCATTATTCATTAAAAATGTGCACCTTATTTTTACTTATTCTGGGATTCATTTTTTCAAGACGCCCTGTTTCCCAGACTATGGTATCATTCTTTTCAACAGATGCCAAAGTCATCCCTCTGGCTGCAGACTATTTATCCATTATTGCATTCTGGTGCTTTACAAACGCTTTTTATAATGTATCACAGGGATTGTTCCAGGGATGTGGGCATACACTGATCACAATGCTCGTAGATGCTTCCCGGATATGGCTATTCCGTCTGTTGTCTCTTTGGATATGCGCAAATGTATTTCATATGGGAGTGGCATCCGTCTGGTATTCCGTTGTAATCAGTAATGGAACCTCTGCCATAATCCTGTATCTGCTATACTGGACCGGAATATGGAAAAAAGGATATGCAGACCCTCTCTAGAGCCTTTCATATCCTTTTCTCTTTCACTTTAATCTTCTATTTCCAGTTAACAAAATTTGTTGCAAATTAATTTGCTGTCACAAGTCCGTTCTCACAATCCAATTCTACATATGCACTGGATTTTAAGACATCAAGCGCATGTTTAGCACCTATCAGAACCGGAATATCAAGGCTTAATCCTGCGATTGCTGCGTGGCAGTTTTCACCGGATGCTTCCACGATGAGTCCGGATGCCTCACGCATCTGTGTCATCATGGCATTGCTGGTATCTTTTGCAACAATGATGTCCCCGACTTTAAAGTTTTTAAGATCTTCTTCATTGTGACAAACGCAGAGATTTGCAGAAATCTTCTGTGTTCCGATTCCTTGTCCCTCCACTAAGATATGTCCTGCCACCTGCACCTTGATCAGGTTGGTCGTACCGGATACACCAAGAGGAACTCCTGCGGTTAAGACAACAACATCTCCTTTGGAAATGATTCCTGCTGCTTCTGCTGCATCGACTGCATAGTCAAACAGTTCTTCTGCCTGTGTCTTTTCCTCGATCATAAGCGGGATCACACCCCAGGATAATGCAAGCTGACGGTAAATCTTTTCTGTCAGACATCCTCCGATAATCGGACAGTTTGGACGATATTTGGAAACCATGCGGGCGGTACGTCCTGATTTTGTTACCGTGATGATTGCTGCCGCATTCAAATCTCCCGCCATTGTACATGTCGCATGGGAGATTGCATTGGTCACATCCGGGTTGCTCATGGTTTTGCGCATTTTAAAACGCTGTAAGTAATTGATATCCTGTTCCGTACGGACTGCAATACGCACCATGGTCTTTAAAGCCTCGATCGGATACATACCTGCAGCTGTCTCTCCGGAGAGCATGATCGCACTGGTTCCGTCGTAGATTGCATTTGCAACGTCAGTTGCCTCTGCTCTGGTCGGACGCGGATGTTTCATCATGGAATCAAGCATCTGAGTCGCTGTGATAACCTTCTTGCCTGCATCGTATACTTTTTTAATGATCATCTTCTGGATCACCGGTACATCCTCTAACGGGATCTCAACACCCATATCACCACGCGCTACCATGATTCCATCGGAAACACGGATAATATCGTCAATATTCTGTACACCCTGCATATTTTCAATTTTTGCAATGATATTGATATCCTCGCCGCCTTTTTCTGCAAGGATCTTGCGGATTGCAAGCACATCATCTGCGGTACGGACAAAAGATGCAGCAATAAAATCATAATCATGCTCTACCGCAAATACGATATCACCATAATCTTTTTCGCTGATATATGGCATGGACAATTCTACATTCGGAACGTTCACGCCTTTTCTGTTGGAGATCACACCGCCATTTAACACCTGGCAGATGATATCTTTTGGCTTATTGCCATCTTTATCTGCCTTTGCACCAGATGTCACCTTGATTTCTTTTACTTCCATTCCGATCAGACCATCATCGATCAGAATGCGATCTCCCGGTTTTACATCCTCCGGCAGGTTTTTATAAGTAATGGAAACACGTTTTGCATCTCCCATAATCTCATCGGTTGTCAGGGTAAAAGTCTGTCCATCCTTAAGCTCGACTTTTCCGTCCGTAAAATCTCTCAGGCGGATCTCCGGTCCTTTTGTGTCAAGCAGTGCTGCGACTGGACGCTTTAATTCCTTACGAAGTTTCTGTAACATCTGAAGGCGTCCTAACTGCTCCTCATGGTCACCATGGGAAAAATTAAAACGGGCAACGTTCATTCCCTCTTCGATCAGGCGTTTTAATACACCTTCCTTATCTGTTGAAGGTCCTAAAGTACAAACAATTTTTGTTTTTCTAAACATCTTTTTTCCTCGTAAAAAAATTTATTTTCGGCAATCGATTCAGTCTTATTATTACCATAAAAATGGCAGTTTATTTCGTGATCATCGTACCCGGTCCACCGCTCACATAGGTGCCGTCTTTGTTCAGCTTTGTAATAAGTACGGAACGGATTGCGGAATCTCCAATAAAATCAATGGCCGCCTGAATCTTTGGCAGCATGTCATCCTCTCCGAACTGACCTTCTTCCATATACTGTTTTGCTTCTGCAACAGTCATGGTCGAAAGAGGTTTCTCATTCTCTGTGCCGTAATTCAGACATACATTGTCCACACTTGTTAAAATGACTAACATGTCAGCATCTAAAAGTTCTGCTAATTTTCCTGCTGCAAGGTCTTTTTCAATGACTGCACTCGCACCTTTTAAATTATTGTCCTGTGCAAGTACCGGAATACCGCCACCTCCGCAGGCAACAACAACCTGATCTGCATCCGATAATGCACGGATCGCATCGATTTCAACGATATCCATTGGCTTCGGTGCTGCAACGATACGGCGGAATCCTCCTTCTACTGCTGTGACATGATTTCCTTTTTTCTCCTCTGCCTCAGCTTCTTCTTCTGTCATCACACGTCCGATCACCTTACCTGGTTTGTAAAAAGCCTCATCATATGGATCGACAACAACCTGTGTCAGAACTGTGGAAACTGTCTTATAAATTCCCTTATTCAGCAGCTCGGCACGGATAGCATTCTGTAAATCGTAACCGATATATCCCTGACTCATTGCAGAACATACAGACATTGGCGTAGCGGTATACTCCGGATATAATCTGCAGAACTCATTCATTGCTGTATGGATCATACCAACCTGTGGCCCGTTACTATGTGTAATGACTACCTGATAATCATCACGGATAAAGTCAGCAACCGCTTTTGCAGTGCGTTTTGTTGCCTCTTTCTGCTCCGGTAATGTGGTACCAAGTGCTTCATGACCAAGTGCTATTACGATTTTTTTCTTTTTCATGGCTATCCTCCGATACTGACTCTTCGTCATAGTGATTATTTTAGCATGAACCTCATACAGGCGCAATCTGATAAGAGTTTGCTTCCTGTTAAGATTTTCTGCTTTTTGTAAATTTTTATAGTTTCAGCATACCATATTCTGACATATTTTTAAACAGGCTATTTTTCTTCCTGCGGCAGCACGAAAGAATCGATCAGCTCCCAGATCTCGTCACGCCCCTGCTTCGTCTCTGCAGAAAACGGAATGATCGTGGTTCCCGGCTGTACATTTAAGCCCTCGCGGATCGCTTTGACATTTTTCTGGATCTGGCTTCGTTTGATCTTATCGAGTTTGGTCGCAATAATGATCGGTGCAAATCCCTGATACACCATCCACTCATACATCATTCTGTCGTTTGCAGACGGATCGTGGCGGATATCGATCAAAAGAAAGACTGCCTTTAACTGCTTTGAAGTGTGAAGGTAATTCTCGATCATTTTTCCCCACTTTGCCTTCACTTCCTCGGATGCCTTTGCATAGCCGTATCCCGGAAGATCGACAAGGTACATGGCATCGTTGATATTGTAAAAGTTGATGGTCTGCGTTTTTCCAGGCTGTGCGGAAGTACGTGCCAGTGCTTTGCGGTTCATCAGCGCATTGATCAGAGATGATTTTCCAACGTTTGATTTTCCTGCAAAAGCCACCTCCGCATATGCGGTATCCGGCACCTTGCTGGTCACACCGCAGACAATTTCCAGGTTTACATTTTTTATTACCATGTTTTTCTCCTTTTTACAAATGCCACTTCCAGCACTTCCTGCATTTTTTCCACAAATACAAGTTCAAGACCTTTTTTGATTTCTGAGGAAATTTCCTCCACATCCTTCTCGTTTTTCTTCGGAATGCAGATCGTTTTGATTCCGGCATTCTTCGCTGCAAGGATCTTTTCTTTTAAGCCACCAATCGGGAGAACTCTGCCGCGCAGTGTGATCTCTCCTGTCATTGCGACATCCGCACGGACCGGAGTCTGTGTGATCGCAGAAAGCATTGCCGTCGCCATCGTGATACCTGCGGACGGTCCGTCTTTTGGCACTGCCCCCTCCGGGATATGGATATGAATGTCATTTTCCTGAAAAAACTTCTTTGGAATATGATATTCTTCCCCTACCGAACGGATATAACTTAAGCCTGCCTGTGCGGACTCTTTCATCACATCTCCGAGTTGTCCGGTAAGCTGTACTTCGCCTTTGCCCGGCATCACGTTGACCTCGATCTCCAACGTATCACCGCCGACGCTCGTCCATGCCAGACCGCGCACGATTCCGACCTCATCGTTCTCGTTTTTCTGATCAAACGTATATCTCTCTTTTCCAAGATATTTTTCTACATTCTGACCTGTAACTTTTACGCATTTGACTTCGGATTCGTATACTTCCCTTGCAGATTTTCTTGCAATTTCAGACAGCCTGCGCTCTAAATTACGCACACCTGCTTCCCTTGTATAACCGGAAATGATCTTTTGCAGCGCACGGTCACTGATCTTTAACTGTTCCGGCTTTAAACCGTTTTTCTCTTTTACTTTCGGCAGCAAATGCTCTTTTGCAATATGGAACTTCTCATTTTCCGTATAACTGCTCACCTCGATCAGTTCCATACGGTCGAGCAGCGGACGTGGAATATCCTGAACAGAGTTTGCTGTCGCAATAAACAGTACCTCTGACAGATCAATCGGAACCTCGATATAGTGGTCGCGGAACTTACAGTTCTGCTCTGCGTCGAGCACCTCAAGCATGGCAGATGCAGTGTCGCCCTTATAATCGCTGCTCATTTTATCGATCTCATCAAGCAGCATCAGTGGGTTTTTCACGCCGGCACTGCGCAGACCATTGACAATACGTCCCGGCATCGCACCGACATAAGTTTTCCGGTGTCCACGGATCTCCGCCTCGTCACGGACGCCGCCTAAACTGATTCGAACATACTTTTTATCAAGTGCACGCGCCACGGAACGGGCAATGCTCGTCTTTCCGGTACCAGGCGGTCCGACTAAACATACGATCGGGCTCTCGCCCTTTTTCGTCAGATTGCGCACAGCAAGGAACTCTAACATACGCTCTTTTACTTTTTCCAATCCGTAATGATCTTCATTTAAAATGCGCTCTGCATTTTTCAGATCCTTGTTATCTTTGGATGCCTTATTCCACGGCAGTTCTAACATGGTCTCGATATAACCGCGACTGACTGCACTCTCCGAAGAACTTCCACTGATATTTTTAAAGCGTAAGATCTCTTTTCTGATCTTTTCTTTGACTTCTTTGTCTGCCTTTAACTTTTTCAACTGTTCTAAATAGGCATCCGCATCTGACTCCGCATTATCCTCGCCGAGTTCTTCCCGGATCAGCTTCATCTGTTCACGCAGGATATATTCCTTCTGGTTCTTATCCACACGTTTCTTTACTTTTGCCTGGAATTCATTTTTGATCGCAGTGATCTCAATTTCTTTTAAAAGAAGCGCCATCAAAACTTCATAGCGCTCCGTCAGTGAAACTGCCTCTAATATTTCCTGCTTCTGTTCATAATAAAAAGGAAGATTGTTGGCGATCAGATCCATGATCTTCGGCAGATTCTTTTCTTCCCTGACCTGTCTGCGCATTTCACCTCCGACACGCGGGTTGACAGTTACATATTTTTCAAATGTGTCCTGTACACTGCGCACCATAGCCATTTTTGCCTCGTCCGACAATCCCTCATCAATTTCTTCACACCGCGTGAGTTCCACCTCTAAAAAGTCCGTTTGGGAAACAAAAGCGGACAATTGTGCCCGCTCTGTTCCTTCCACTAAAACTCTGACGATGTTGTTTTGTAATTTTATGACCTGCCTGACCTCTGCAATAATACCGATATGATATAAATCTTCGATGCCAGGCTCTTCCTGCTCCACATCACGCTGTGCAACAAGGAAGATCTTCTGTTCATCCATCATACTCTGTTCTACTGCATGGATCGACTTTTCACGGCTCACATCAAAATGTGCGATCATCCCCGGAAGGATGACCATTCCGCGAAGTGCCACCGCAGGCATTTTCATCGCTTTATTATCCAACCTGTTTTTCCTCTATCTTTTCAAGTTCACGTTCTTCGATCGCAAGCTGTTCATCCACCATCTCTTTTGTGATCTGGCACTGTGTAATAGATTCATCCGATGGAATGTGGTACATCAGATCTAATGTAACAGCCTCCATGATCGCACGAAGTCCACGCGCTCCTGTCTTGCGCTCTAACGCTTTATCTGCAATCGCCTCAAGTGCTTCTTTGTCAAAGTCAAGCGCTACACCGTCTAACTCAAACAGCTTCTGATACTGTTTGGTCAGCGCATTTTTCGGCTCCTGTAAAATGCGGATCAATGCGTCCCTGTCAAGCATATCCAAAGATACCGTTACCGGCACACGTCCGATAAACTCAGGGATCAACCCGAACTTTACAAAATCCTGTGGAAGTGCATGTTTTAACACATCACCGATATTGTAATCTCTCTTGTCACGGATATCTGCATTAAATCCGATCGTCTTCTGATCCATTCTGGTCTCAATGATCTTCTCAAGTCCGTCAAACGCACCGCCGCAGATAAATAAGATGTTGGTCGTGTCAATCTGGATCAGCTCCTGCTGCGGATGCTTTCTTCCCCCCTGTGGCGGAACAGACGCAACAGTTCCCTCTAAGATTTTTAATAATGCCTGCTGTACACCCTCACCGGATACATCTCTGGTGATGGATACATTTTCAGATTTTTTGGAGATCTTGTCGATCTCGTCGATATAGATAATTCCGCGCTGTGCACGTTCAATGTTATAATCAGCCGCCTGGATGATCTTTAAAAGGATATTTTCAACATCCTCTCCAACATATCCTGCCTCCGTCAGTGTGGTCGCATCTGCGATTGCAAATGGAACGTTTAAGACTCTCGCTAATGTCTGTGCCAACAGTGTTTTTCCGGAACCGGTCGGTCCTAACATCAGAATGTTGCTCTTCTGAAGCTCTACACCGAGGTCATCTCCGGCCATGATTCTTTTATAATGGTTATAGACAGCCACAGACAGCACTTTTTTTGCCTGATCCTGTCCAATGACATAATCATCCAAAAATGCCTTTAACTCTTCCGGCTTTAACAGATTAATCTGCTCTTCCGGCTCTGCCACTTCACCTGCTGCCTCATCATTTTCTAATTCTTCATCGATAATTTCAGCACAGATATCCACGCACTCGTCACAGATATATGCACCGTTTGGTCCTGCAATCAGCTTGCGAACCTGATCCTGCGTCTTCCCGCAAAAGGAACAACGGAATTTATCGTCATTTCTTCCTGCCATAATTGCTGTTTCTCCGTATTCTATCGATTTGTGATGACATCATCAATCAGACCATATGCCTTTGCTTCTTCCGCAGACATATAATAATCACGCTCTGTATCTGCTGCGATCACATCATATGGTTTTCCGGTATTTGCAGCAAGGATCTCATTCAAACGTTTTTTCGTCTTTAAGATATTCTCTGCTGCAATCTGGATCTCTGTCGCCTGACCTTTTGCTCCGCCGGACGGCTGATGGATCATGATCTCTGCGTTCGGAAGCGCAAGTCTCTTTCCTTTGGTACCGCCGGAAAGTAAAAATGCTCCCATACTTGCTGCAAGTCCGATACAGATCGTGGATACATCACATTTGATGTACTGCATTGTATCATAAATTGCAAGTCCTGCTGTTACCATTCCACCCGGGGAATTGATATATAACTGGATATCTTTTCCAGGATCTTCTGACTCTAAGA
>ENA-OPAA01001789-OPAA01001789.1-human-gut-metagenome-genome-assembly--contig:-NODE-1789-length-11786-cov-3.071690_pt1 | contig 11786 bp, 10 predicted proteins | sample MGYA00241049_ERZ501414 | MGnify/ENA primary metagenome ERZ501414 (study PRJEB25962, sample SAMEA2042520) | human gut metagenome | biome: human gut; feature: human-associated habitat; material: faeces... | reverse complement strand
CCTCAGATTGCTGTCTGCCACAGGCTTACCGTCCACAAAACAGTTCGCCCATTGGCACCTTGCGTGCCCCCACGGGTCAGAAAACCCGGACAGTGGTGCCCCGAATAGCCGTCGGTCTGTGCATAAATCGGCTACAGTCTGGATATAATGTACAATAAGTTTCGCAAATTGAGAAGAGAATAAAAAGAGACATGGTTTGCAGAACTCTGGTAGAATGAAGTTACGACACACCATTCGAAAGGAGACAGCAAACCATGCCTGAGAAGATTGTACAGCTAAACGAGGAAGTAATCAAGGGGCAACTCAAAGAACTCGTACGAGGCAGTGTAGAGGAGACGCTCAACGAACTGCTGGAGGCGGAGGCCAACAAGCTGACCCAAGCTGCCCGGTATGAGCGTAATGAGCAGCGTCAGGGGTATCGCAGCGGCCACTACAACCGCAATCTCACCACCACTTCCGGAGATATCACCCTCAAGGTGCCCAAGCTCAAGGGCATCTCCTTTGAGACTGCAATCATTGAGCGGTATCGCCGCCGTGAAAGCAGCGCGGGAGAGGCTCTCATTGAGATGTATTGGCTGGCATATCCGTCCAGCACGTGGAGGGAATGTTACCGAGGCACTATGAGGAAGCAAAGTGTCACCATCCACCATTAGTGAACCGAACAAGAAAGCGTATATCCACATTGAGGATTGGCGGAACCGCTCTTTGCTAGGCGGGCGGTATCCGCTTTGATCAATTTCAAATCTTAACATTACCCACATCCAATGGAAAAGAAATCATTAATTTATAGACATCTTCCTTTTTTACCAAATATGTACCATTGTATTTTCTAATTACTCTTTTAATGTTTTGTATTCCATAATTATTCTCCTATTGTGATGATTCGGGTGCAGTATTCGAGCGAGCTTTCGCGGTGGGCGATAACCACCAGCGTCAGCCCCTCGTCGCGCGCCGCCAGCTCGGCGATCGAACGGTTGATCTCCCCTTCGGTGCGGCTGTCGAGCGCCGAGGTCGCCTCGTCGAAGAAAAGCACGTCGGCGCGGCGGTAGAGGGCGCGTGCGATGCCGATGCGCTGCCGCTGTCCGCCGGACAATTCTCCCGGATATTTTTTCAGATATTCCGGATCCAGCCCCACGTATTTCATCTGGAATCTGGCTTCCTCCTCATAGCTTCCCCGCAGCGGCCGGATTTTCTGCACGCGCATCGGCTCCTCAATAATGTCGCGGACCTTCATCTTCTGATTCAGACTGGAACCGGAATCCTGAAAAATCATCTGGCGTGTCGTCTGCAGCATTTTTTTATTTTTCCGGAACTGGCCTCTGTCGCAGGTATCAATCCCTTTATAATAAATCTGGCCGGCATATGGCTGATAAATATTCATCACACAGCGTGCAGCGGTAGATTTTCCGGAACCGGATTCTCCTACCAGTCCAAAAATTTCTCCTCTTCGAATCTGAAACGATACATCATCGACTGCCTTGACTGCTGTTTTCCGGGACAGTGGAAAAATATGGGTCAGATGACGCACATCCAGCAAAATCTCATGTTCCATCTGTGTTTCCTCCTATCGGCGGCACAACCTTCGGTGCTCTCTCATCCAGCAGCCATGTTGCCGCATAATGGCTGTCTGTGACCCGGAACATCGGCGGCTCCTCCTCAAAATCAATTTCCAGCGCATAAGCATTGCGGCTGGCAAAGGCATCGCCCTTCGGCGGATGGAGAAGAGACGGCGGCATTCCCGGGATAGACGGCAGGCTTTCTTTTCCCCTCGAAAACGCCGGTATGGAACGCAGCAGTCCCCACGTATACGGATGACGGGGATCATAGAAAATCTCATCCACGGTTCCAATCTCTACTATTTTTCCCGCATACATGACCGCTACCCTGTCTGCGATCCGCGCTACAACGCCAAGGTCATGTGTGACAAAGACCGTTGCCGTTCCCAGTTTTTTCTGAATTTCCCGAAGCAGGTCCAGAATCTGTGCCTGAATCGTCACATCCAGCGCTGTCGTCGGCTCATCAGCAAACAGAATTTCCGGATTGCCCGCCAGCGCAATCGCCAGTACGATCCGCTGCCGCATTCCGCCGGAAAAGTGATACGGATATGCCTTTTTCCGCTCTTCTGCCTGCTCGATTCCCACCAGCTGCATCAGTTCTGTCACTCTCTGTTCCACTTCTTCTTTTCCCATGTCTTTCTGATGCGCCCGCACTGCCTCTGCAATCTGCGCTCCGACTGTCATCGTCGGATTTAAGGAAGTCATCGGATTCTGGAAAACCATCGAGAACAGTTTTCCCCGCAGTTCCCGCATTCTTCGCTCCCCGTATCCTGCAATTTCTTCTCCATTGACCAGAATTTTTCCGTTTTTGATCTTTGCATTCTCCGGCAGCAGCTTCATAATGCTTTTGCAGAGCACACTTTTTCCGCAGCCTGACTCGCCTACAACAGCGAGCACCTCACCTGCATTCAGGGAAAAGCTGACATCGCGGACCGCCTGTACTTCCCCCTCATCCGTAAAAAAGCTGACGGAAAGATGTTCCACTTTTAATCGTTCTTTCATTCCGTTTTTCTCCTGTACAGACAAAAAGGAGGTAACCATACCTCCTTCGTCTGCTTTTTTGTTTTTATTCTTCGATTGTCCAGTCCTGAATATTCCAGAAAATACCAACGCCGTGGTGGCCCAGCACCGTGTCTTTGGAAATTCCCTGAATACCGGAATCTGCCACATAATTTGCATCAATATAACAGATGAATGCATAGGCCGGATCTTCTGCCAGTTCTTCCTGGAATTTTCCGTAATATTCTTTCCGCACTTCCGGATCGTCACTCTGGCGGGCAAGAGACAGATACTCATCTACTTTTTCATTGGAATAGCTCGAATAGTTCGCCCCTTTGTCCGTGCCGAAAACCTTATATGTATGATCGTCCGCATCGAACGGGCTTCCCCAGCCGATCAGGCAGGCCATCTGTCCGCCCCAGTCCATCTGTGCCGGAATTTCTACGGTACAGTTGATACCAGTTTCCCGGAGCTGCTGTGCTGCTGCCTGGGCAATATCAATGCGGTCCTGCTCACCGGACATCACGCTGATGACAAAACCGATTTCTTCGCCGTCCCGCTCATAGAAACCATCGCTGTTTCTGGTGCATCCGGCCGCTTCCAGAATTTCCTGTGCTTTTTCCGGATTGTAATCATAATGTTCTACGTTTTCGTTATTGTAAATGTTCCGCTGCAGCGGACTGTATGCCGCCATTCCCTCGCCAAGAAGCACAGAATCGATAATGGCCTGGCGGTCAATCGAATAACAGACGGCCGGAATGATATCCCTGTTTTTCGTCCAGTAATCATTCGCAAAGTTAAATAAGATTCCGCGGTAATCTGCCGTTGTCATATCGTAGCAGGTAAAACCGTCTTTTTCTTTGAAATTCTGCGCATTTTTCGGGTCAAGCAGCGCCAGATCCAGTTCGCCGGATTCCAGCTGCATCGCCTGTGCATTATCATCTGGTACAATTTTGAAAATGACCTTGTCAATCTTTGGTGCCCCAAGGTAATAATCTTCATTTTTTACCAGAACAATCGACTGGCCTTCGTCCCAGCTCTCCAGTTTATACGGGCCGGTTCCAACCGGTGCACGGAAGAAATCCGATTCCTGCATATTTTCACCTTCCAGCAGGTGCTTCGGCAGGATGGCCATCGTCATGTATTCCAGGAAAGCCACGTTCGGCTCGGAAAGGCGGAAGGAAACGGTGCTGTCATCTATAACTGTAATCTCTTCTACATCCTCATAATTTGGTGCATTTTCAGATCCGTTTTCCGGATCCATGATCGCTTCGATGGTGAATTTCACATCATCCGCCGTAAATTTTTCTCCATCATGCCATTTGATGCCGTCCCGGATATGAAAGGTGTAGGTGCAGGTTTCTGCATCGTACTCCCATTTTTCTGCCAGACCCGGAACAATGTTGTCATCCGCATCGTGTGCGGTCAGTCCGTTGAACAGCAGCAGATTAATTTCACCGTGCTCATCCATCGCCGGATTAATCCTGGTATAATCAGCAGAACCGTAAACCAGGGTCGTCTCTTCCTCCCCTGTCTGGCCGGAAGAAGCTTCCGTCTCTGTTTTCGACAAATCTGTATTGTTGCTGTTTTTCCCGCTGTCCTGACCGCATGCCGCAAGGGATGCTGCAAGAGACACCATCAGCATCAAAGATAATATTTTCTTTTTCATCCTTTTCCTCCCATTTTCAGACCGTTTTTACCCGGACTGACCGCTTTTTTGCTTTGTACTCCCATGATCTGCGCGCCTGATCCATGTACTGTTCGTTCATTATATTTGATATTTCAGGCTCTCACAAGCCGGGTGGGGGGATATTTTTTTCTTTTCTCGTAAAGTTAATCGTCTCATGCAGAGGGAACTGCTCCGCATGCCAACATAAAACATGACCTTGATCAGGGGACTCTTCCTCTGCATCAAGGTCATGTTTCTTTTCCTATGATTTTAAAATTTTACAGCATATTGATAACAAATCCAGCCAGCATCGTGGACAGAACCGTAATAACCGTAATTCCTCCCACGACATACGGCACGTTTAAGGTATCTTCGATAAACGCTTTCTCCTCCGGTGTCTCTCCGACCGCATCGCCGACCTCGCGGCAGATGACCACGTTGCTCGGGAATCCGAGGAACTGCTCGACACCGATGCCGACAGCCAGATCCTTGTCGCCGACAAGTTTCCAGGTCGGGAGAACCCATCCAACCAGTGCAACACCGATCAGCGCTGCGGCAAACAGAACGATGGTCTGGAATGCCATGGTACCGAGATCACTTAAGGAAACCTTCGCCAGAGACGGGATGATGGAGCCAAAGACAGCAACCATCATAAGGCCGTAGGAATTCGATTTCTGCAGCGGTTTTGTCGGAACGAGTCCGGAAGCGGCACAGACAACGCCGAGAAGCAGCGCCCAGATGCTGTAGTTGATCGGAGTCAGATCGCCAAGGATGTGGGCAACCCAGGAACCGGCTGCAACGAGCGCCATCATGACGTTGGCGGAATACCATTCTTTGTGTTTATCTGCAAAGGAAACTTTTGCGGAAGCACCGTTTCCGGTCTCCTGCTTTTTAAACTGCGCCGGATTCTCGCGGTATGCTTTCAGCAGTTTTTTTCCGTAACGGATACCCATGGCAGATGCGATCGGCGCACCGACGAATTTCTGTACGGAATAGATAACTGCACAGAGTGCTGCCGCCGTTGCCAGTCCTTTTTCTGCTGCGGCGCTTGCCATCAGCGAAGTTGCCATTGCCGCACCGTTGATAACCGGCATGCCGACGAGCATAGTGTCAAATCCGATGATCGGGGATACCAGAAGCATCACAAGGCAGGACGCCAGCATACAGAGTGCCGCCATTAATACGGTTCTCCACTCCTCGATCAGCTGTTTCACGTTCAGGGTAGTACCCATGTTGAACAGTACCATCGCAATTGCCAGTTTTGATAACGCCGTAAGGCCTCCCTGGTCGATGATGTCCGCCGGGATCAGTTTCGTCAGAAAGCCTACCAGGAACAGGAGCATGACGACCATCATTCCGGACAGCTTTCCTTTTGTAATTTTACCGACAATGTCGCCAAGTGCAAACACGATCAGAACAATCATGAAGCTGGAGAACATTGCGTTGTTTGTTAAAATCTCAGCCATTTCTTTTTCTCCCTTGCTCTTTTTAATTTGAAATTATACATAATTTTCTTTTATTTTGCAAGTTTTATCCAGTTTTTATTTTATATTTTGCATATTTATGCAATCCTTCCAATTATCCGCGCCACAAGCTCTCCGGCATGATAGAAGTCATCGAGATGCAGATATTCTTCGGTCGAATGATTCTTGAAATATCCTGTTGCGATACCGACACAGGTGATTCCCTTCTGATTGAAAATATTGCCGTCCATACCGCCGCCTCCGCCGTTGATCTGCGGTTCGATTCCCATCTCTTTCAGGGATTCCGTGACGATCTGAATCATCTCGGAATCCTCCGGGATGAAGAACGGCAGGAAGGTGTTTTCTCTTTTAAATTCCACACGCGCACCGCGCTTTTCTGCGATTTCACGGCAGTGCGACTGGAAATACGCTTCATAGCGGTCGAGTTTTTCTCCCGACCGGCTCCGCATCTCTCCGCGCAGGATTGCGTGGTCGCAGACAACGTTCATTGCCTCGCATGTTTTGGACCAGAGGTGAGAAAAGTTCGACGTTGTATTTTCATCCAGTCTTCCCGTCTCCATCGTTGCGAGCATTTCCGCCATAATTTTTGCCGCATCAATGCCTTTCTCCGGCTCATTTCCCGCATGGGCTGCCTTGCCGAAAACCTGTGCTTCCAGAAGGGCACGGCCCGGCGCACCATTTACAATTCGGCCGATGCGTCCCGGGGAGTCGAGCACATACATCGTTTTTGATGTCAGCAGGCTTACATCGAATGCTTTCGCACCGTACAGACCGGCCTCCTCGCCGACCGTAAAGAGGATCTCCAGTTTCGGAAGCGCCTTCCCGGATTCAATCGCCTGACGCACGCCCTCTAAAATGGCTGCCACACCGGACAGATCATCCGCCGCCAGAATCGTGTCGCCCGAAGAACGAAGGATTCCATCCTCCTCCACCGGTTTGATTCCAATGCCGCCCGGCACACGGTCCATATGGGAACAGAAACAGACAACACCGTCCCGCTCTCCTTCCCGAACCGCCAGAATATTGCCGCACACGCCGCCAAACGTAGCCCCGGCCTCATCCCGCGTAATCGCAAATCCCATCTGCTCCAGTTTTTTCACCAGATGCTCTGCAATCTCCGTCTCCTGACCGCTCGACACATCAACCCGCATCAATTCGGTCAGTTCATCTAACATACGTTGATTTTTCATTTCTTTTCCACTCTCCATTCTTGAAAAAAATTTTCAAAAACAATTCTTCTACATCTTACCATTTGCCTTTCGTCCTTAATAGGTGTAAAATTATGCCATAATTCATTTTTATGTCTTTAATTCTCGGAAAGGAATTTTATATATGAAAATCGGCGTAACAGGTTCTGACCATATCTGCGACAGGATTCAGAAAACGCTGGAGAAGCGCATGCCGGACCTTGAAGTGGTCTACCGGCGTTCCAACGATTACCGGTACGGTCTGGAAGCGGCTGCCCAGTTTCAGAAAGGGAAAGTATCCGGCATTATTTTTACTGGGCCGACCAACTATCACTATGCTTTAAAGCGGCTGGAGCCAAACGTTCCCTGGACCTTTCTTCCGCACAATCAGGCTTCCATCTTAAAAGCGCTGGCGGAATCTGCTGTCCGTTATTCCTGCGTGCCGGATGTCATCAGTATCGATATGTATGAGGAACAGCTTGTGCAGGAAACGCTGGAAGAGATCGGCATTTCCAATGGCCGCGTCCTTGTGGCACACGGCTCTTCTCCCGATCAGGGCGATTTTCAGGATGCCCTCACGGATTTTCACCGTTACAACTATTTTCACAACGGGGCAAAAATCTGCTTTACCAACATGGAAAAAACGTATGAGGCACTGTCGGCAGAAGGCATTCCCTGCATCCGCATCTCGGTTTCCGAGGATGTAATTCTGGAACAGGTTTATCATCTTCAGTTTCTGGAAAATACGGCGCAGAAGAACCGCGGGCAGAGTGCTTCCGTGCAGATCTATTTTGATTATTCCTTTGATCAGGAGACGGATCTTTCGCTCCGGGAATGGGAGAAGATTCATTATCAGAATGAGATGCGCGAGCTGATCTACTCTGCCGCCCACCGCATGGGGGCTGCTGCGTTCTCCGAGGGCGCTTCTATTTTTTATATCATGTCATCCCGTCCGGTTCTGATGCGGGAATTTATTCAGAACGGGGAATATCAGAAGATTCTGTTTCACGGACAGCAGACGCCGCACAACCGGCTGTGGATCGGCATCGGCTACGGTGATACTCCCATGGAGGCGAAATCCCGCGCGGCGATGGCACTCAACCACTCGATCGCGGACCGCTCCGGCGCGAACTATATTGCGGAGGATGAGCATCAGTTTACCGAAATTAAGATCAATGACCCGACCGATCACACGGCGTATCTTCTGCACCGGCTTCACATCAGCAGCAGTACGTATGAAAAACTGAAAGAGATTCTGCGGTCACATGATCAGGTAATCACTTCCGCACAGCTCGCTGCAGATATGGGGATCACGGAGCGGAGCGCCAACCGGCTGATTCTGCGGCTGGAACAGGAAAACTGTGTGACCACGATCGGCAAAATCAGCGGCGGCAGGGGACGACCGGCACGGATTATGAAAATCACTTTATAAAACATAAGAAATGGAGAATGTTTATGGATAAAAGAACGGAACAGGCATTTGCCTATCTCGAGAAAAACGAACACAGTATGATGGAGCTGCTGAAAAATCTTGTCTCCATTGAAACGCCTTCGGCTGATCGCGAGGCGAATGAGCGGATTGCGGCGCATCTCGATACGTACTGTGATGCGCTCGGCATGGAGCGTCAGATTCATCACTTTGAGAAGGCTGGCCCGACGTTTGCCGCGTGGACCCGGCCGCAGGAAAAGAAGCCGATTCTTCTGCTTGGGCATATGGATACAGTTCATGCGGTTGGAAAGTTCGGCCCGGAACCGTTTCTTGTGAAGGATGACCGCGTGTACGGTCCAGGCGTTTATGACATGAAGGGCGGCGATGTGATCGCGCTGTTTGTGCTCCGCGCACTGAATGCGGTCGGGTATGAGGACAGACAGATCAAACTGGTGCTCACCGGTGATGAGGAAGTCGCCCATGCATTTTCCCACGGCGAGGCCGGAAAGCTTGTCGAGCAGTATGCCAGCGGCTGTGAGGCGGCTTTTAATCTGGAATCGGGCTACACCAGCGGCGAAGTGACTACGAGAAGAAACGGCGGCGCGATCATTCGCGTGAAAGTAAAGGGCAAAGCGGCTCATGCAGGAAAGGAGCCGCAGAAAGGCGCGAGTGCGATTCTGCAGGCGGCGCGCATGATTACAGAGATTGAGAGCCGCTCGGTGTTCGGCTATCTTTCCTTCAACTGCGGCCGTATTTCAGGCGGAACCGGAGCCAATGTCATCCCGGATTCCTGTGAGTTTTCCATCGGCATCCGCTATGCGGCAAATGCTCAGTATGAGGAAGCCATCGCTTTCTTAAAAAATCTCTGCGAACACGTCACCGTTCCTGGCACAAGCTGCACCATGGAACAGAACGGCTACTACCCCGCCATGGAAATGGTCGACGGTGCCGACCGCCTCCTCTCCCTCTATCAGGAAAGCTGTAAACTCCTCGGCGAACCAATCCCGCAGGGCATCCAGCAGAGCGGCTGCTCCGACACCTCCTTCGTCACCCGCATCGGAATCCCCGCCCTCTGCAGCCTCGGTATCCAGGGCGCAGGCGCACATTCACTTGATGAGTATGCGATTCCGTCCTCACTGCTCGTGCAGTGCAAGAAACTGGTGGCCACGATTTTGGCGATGTAAAATGCTATGCGGTTCTTGACAAAACAGGAAAGTCATTTTAGCATAAAAAAAGAAACGGGTTTTTTGTCCGGTAAGCTCATCGTGAGCCGAGGGAGTTGCTCGTTTCTTTTTTATTATCTTATTTTCTTTACCCTATCACATCCGTAACCGCATTCACCGCTTTCGCCACAAAGCTGATCGTCTTTTCATTGAACACTTCCCCGTCTTTTGAGATCGAAACGTGTGCGAGTCCGATCTCATCTTTCTCGCTCGCTTCGGTGCTGCCCATGAGGGTTGTCCATTTGATCTGGACATCGTCGGCGGTGATGGCGTGGTCGCATGTTACGATGTACTGTGCTTCATCGAACAGCGGCGAATTGGATTCCGCATAGACGATGATGTCGTTGTTTTTTTCCTGATAGACGCGCACGGTGTAATTCACCAGGTCTTTTTCATCCGTGATATAGTCCTTATTCGGCGATACGGTTTCTTCGCAGATCAGGCTGGCGTCTTTTGGAATTGTATTGTTCTCTTTCTTTTTTGTCATCCCGATCATCAGCATACAGTTGCAGAGTGCTGCGATCAGAACTGCAAGCAGCAGGATTTTTATTCTAGGTTTCATTGTTTTCTCTTCCTTTTCCCATGTCATAGTTTGTCACTGATGTTTCATTTCCATTATACATGATTCCCCCAAAATAAGAAACGCAAAAATGCATCCGCCCCCGTAAAACCTTTTTGAAAAAATTTCTCAATGAAAAAGTTTTCTATTTTGTTCCAAATATGTTATGCTATACTGTCTGTTAGGCAATTCTAACTCGATGTACTCTCGTAATAAAGGAGGAACTGCATGCCTTTAAATTTAACCGATTTCAATCAGTTTTACGTCATCAATAAAATCTGCGGCCAGGAAAAGCAGCGTCATTATCTGGAGTCGCTTGGGTTTGTTCCCGGGGCCAGGATTTCGATTCTAAAGAAAAAATTTTTACGCTTCTCAATAACAGAAGCGAAGAAAAGCAGTACGCCTTTCTGATGACGGATGTCGACAATTTTCATCTGATCAACGATTACTGGGGTTATGAGATGGGTACGAACATTCTGAATTTCATCCTGAAAAAGCTGGAACTCTTTCCGCAGACACTCTTTGTGAACCGCTATCACTCCGATATCTTTGTCGGCATTATCGATATCACCGGGCAGGATCCGGCCGTGGTGCGGGAAAAGATTTCCGCCTATCACAAGCAGGCGATCCGCGAAGTGCTGGAATCGTACCCGCTGAATTACATGACGCTGAACACTGGCGTCTATTATCTGAATGACACGGACACACCAGCGGAGGAAGTCATCTCTCATGCCAACATTGCGCGGCGGCGTGCGAAGGAAACTTCCACCTGCGTCTTCGAATACAACGCCGAGCTTTCCAGCACGGAACAGAAGCGCGCGGAGACCATTCATTCCTTCCAGAATGCCCTTGCGAAAAAAGAATTTCAGATTTATTTCCAGCCGAAAATCAGCGGAAAAGCGCAGGAAATTGCAAGCGCCGAGGTGCTGGTACGCTGGCTGCGCGAGGACGGCACGCTCTGGTTCCCGGACAGCTTTCTGCCGATTCTGGAGGAGACCGGAGAGATTGAGTCGCTCGACTATTATGTGTATAATGCTGCTTTCCAGTGGCTCGCTGACCGCCGGGAAAACGAACTTCCGCTGCTGCCGCTCTCGCTGAATGTGTCGCCGGTTCATTTCCGCAAGATCGATACGTTCACACAGCGGATCACACAGCTGCTCGATCATTATCAGATTCCTTCGAAGTACCTGGTTTTTGAGATCACAGAAACAACGTACATTCATAACATTGATGCCGTCAACCAGATGATCCGCTTTTTCCACGACCGGGATATCCGCATTTCCATGGACGATTTTGGGTCTGGATATTCGTCCTTAAATTCGCTGAAGGATATTCTGTTTGATGAAGTTAAAATTGACAAACATTTCCTCTCGGCGGGCCTCTCCGAAAAAGGAAAAATTGTGCTGGAAGAGATGTTCCATCTTTTAAAACGCACAGACAAATGGATTGTCTGCGAGGGTGTGGAGACGAAAGAGATGGTAGATTTTCTGATCGCCGAAGGATGCGACGAGCTGCAGGGATTCTATTATTATAAACCGATGGAACAGAAAAAATTTGAAGAGCTGATCGCTTGACAAAGTCCGAATTCTATACTATGGTTATCTCACCCGGTAGTTACTACCGAGTGAACCTCACATGACTAAAGTCACGTGCTTCCGGCCGCTTTAGGCGGCAGACCAA
>ENA-OPAA01001785-OPAA01001785.1-human-gut-metagenome-genome-assembly--contig:-NODE-1785-length-11803-cov-4.212291_pt1 | contig 11803 bp, 7 predicted proteins | sample MGYA00241049_ERZ501414 | MGnify/ENA primary metagenome ERZ501414 (study PRJEB25962, sample SAMEA2042520) | human gut metagenome | biome: human gut; feature: human-associated habitat; material: faeces... | reverse complement strand
GGCAGCCACCGCACTACCCGTGGGGGCAGTGGTAGTAGCGTTCTTCTGCTGCTGGTCAGGCTTCTGGTTTTGCCCAGGCTTCTGCTGACCGGGCTTCTGCGGTTCAGGCTTTTCGCCGCTATCCTTCTTGGCGAGACCATCGTGTGCGGCAGTGAGTTTGTTGAGCGCAGCGGTCACCTGCGGTGCGGTTGCGGCCGGATCCTTGACTACCTGCTTTGCGGCAGCAAGTGCATCCGCATATGCCTTCCACGAATCAGCCGTGTAGTCGTTCTGGTTGAGCTTCTCACTCTCAACAGCGGCGATCTTGTCGGCAAGAGGCTTGCGCTCCTCATCGGTGGCAGGCGGAACCGGAGCCTCGGGCTTAGTTACCGTGACTTCGACGGACGCGGACTTGTTCTCGTCAACCGTGGAGGTGGCGGTGATGGTCGCCGTACCTTCGGCAACGGCGGTCACCTTGCCATCCTTGTCCACAGTAGCGACCTTCGCGTCGGAGGACTTCCAGGCCACGGTCTTGGCCGCATCACCGGTCACCTTCACCTCGGCCGACAACTGGGCAGTATCACCAGCGACCAGCGCCAGCTTGCCATCCTTGACACCATCACCGGAGACGGCAACGGAATCCACAGACGGAGTCGGGGTCGGGGTCACGGCTTCGCCCTTGCCGAGATTGATGTTGGCGTAGTCGGACTCATTTCCGGCGGCATCCTGCGCATAGAAGTGCACGTAAGTGTCGTGGTCAGCGGAGAGCTGCACCTTCACCTTGTCCTCGTCGGTGTAGGTGCCCCACATCGTGTTCTCGTTGGACTTCGGGTTGCTGGACGGGCCGGTGGAGTACAGCACACGGGTCACGCCGGAGCCTGCGGCACCGTCATCAGCGGTGAGAGAGACGACCACATCGTTGCCGTTCTTGCTCTCCTGCTTAGCGGTGACCACCGGCACGTTGGTGTCGACCTTGATGGTCTGGGAGACTTCGCGGCTGTTGTCGTTTTCATCGGTGGCACGGGCGGAAATGGTCACGGAACCCTGCGCGGTCACGCTGATCGGGCCCTTGCCACTGGTCCACTCGCCCTTGCCGATCTTGTACTCGATCGTCTTTATCGGCACGGTGGAGACGCCGCGCTGCGCGGTGATGGTGAACTTCGGGGCAGTGGTGTACCAGCCGGAGCCGGGGGCCGCGGAGTCGAAATCGATAGCAACAATCGGCTGGGCTTTCGGGTCGGAAGGCGCGACGACGAAGAACGTGCCTTCCGCCTTGATATTGCCGACACCCTCGATAGAGCCTTCCACGAAGCCGACCTGTTCGGCTTCAGCATACTCGGCGGCCGGGATACTGTCCCAAGTCACTTTGTGACCCGACTCGACCGAGCCGTCAGCGTAGGTCAGCGCCACGGTATCCTGCAATACCGGCTTGACACCGGGAGCGGTGATGGTGGAGACGTACTCCGCGTCGGTCACCTCGGTGTTGAGCTGGTCGTAGACACCAATAGTGGCCGTCGCCTGACCGGCCGCAACTTTGATGTTGTCATAGGTACCGGCAGCAGTAGTGCCCTTGACTTCGGCGGTAGTACCAGCTGTAGCATAAGCGTCGGCCGGAACGGTTTCCCAAGTCACTGGAACCTTAATGCTGGGACCATCTTGAGGTGTCGCCCACACTTCTGCAGGCAACTTCGAGGTCGGGTCCACGCCCGGCGTGGTGCGCACGGCAACTTGCTGCACGTTAAGAAAGCACCTGGGTCGCCCGGATCCACTGGTAGTGCAGCGCTGGTACCAAACACCTGCCACTCAGTGACGGTAATACCCTTGTTGTCATTGGCCTTCTTGTTCACCACAAGCTTCATGGACTTGGTGGTGACCTGGTCGAAGGTGTAGGTATACGGACCATACACCGGGTTGGTGGCGTCGAGCTCGTCGTCGGCGGGGAATGTCTTGTCCACCTTCAGGTTCGGCACGGTCTCGTACTGGCCGGAATCAGCATTGAGATACTCAATCGAGACATCCTTGGGCAGCGGCACGCCACCATCACCGGTCTTGACGTTCGTCCAGTAGTAGCCCACAGACTTGGACGTGGTCACGGCGCGATTCCATGTGTAAGTGGCAGTTTCGCTGGCACTGGTGTTGCCCCAAGTGCCCCAACCGCCATAGCTGGCGTTGCCGTCCAAGCTATCGTCATTGATGGCAGCAGTGCTGTTCCAGCCAGTGACATAGCTGACCTGAACGTCTGGTGCATTGTCGTTGCCTTTTTCTGCATTGAGCGCAACATTCGTTTCAGCGTCGTCCGCCAGTGCACTCGGCGCGGCCGATACGGAGAAGACACCGCCAGCCAGCAGCGTGGCCGCAGCTACGAACAGTGCGGCGAATCGTTTCGCCACACCGTCCTTCACGGCCGAAGTAGTGCTTTCGATGGTCATAATATTCTTTCTGTTAGGCGTTATGGTTTGTATCACTCATCTCCCGCCGTGTCGTGCACTACGGGAGACGGTTTGGTCGCAGGAAAACGTCAGCTCATCTTGGCGCGAGCGGAGGCAAGCAGAACCACCTGACGATCACGACTGGAAAGCAGCCCCTCGTCTTGATAGGTCTTCGTGACCTCCTGCACCTTCTTGATGAAGGCGGCACGGTCCTTGAACGGCGCGCCCGCCCAGATGTCATCCATCAGCGTGCTCTCGCTACGGTCCTGTGCAGCCGGGCGCTTCGGGTTCAGCACATCGGTGAGCTTGCCTGCGAAGCCCACATACTCGTCCTTGCGCTGGAAGTACATGTGGTACGGGGTGTTGTCGCCGTTGTAGGCGGGCTCGAACTCGTCGCCGTCAATGATGAAGTAGTTCTTCGTGCCTTCCTTCTTCTGTACGCCCAGTTTGATGGTGCCATCCAAGCCGTTGCGCTCGTAGAAGCCGCGTTGGATGAACTTGGTGGATGGGTTGAGCGCGTTGAGCACCGTGGGACCGTAGAACAGCGTCTGGATGTCCTTGCGGTCATCAGTCGACTCGGTGCGCAGCTGCAGCGGGATGGTGACGACGATCTTGTCCCCGACCTTCCAGCTGCCGGCCACGGTGGCGTATTCGCCAGCGGTGACGCCATCTATAGCCTTGCCGTTCACCTCGATCTTCGCACCTTTGCTCCACGCGGGGATGCGGATGCGGAAGGTGACGGCGCTCTTCGGCGCGGCCGTAATGGAAATCGTCGAGGTCTCCTCCTCCGGATAGTTGGTTTCCTGTGCGAGCTTCAGGCCGGTGTCGGTCCAGTCGAGTGTGGAAGCTGTGAACAGATTGACGTACAGTTCCTTGTTGTCCGTCGAGTGGAAGTAGATGGAATCCTGGTACTTCGAGTGGCTTTCCAAAGCGGTGCCGCCACAGCAAGTGCCGATGTTGCCATCACCATATTCCTTCTGCGTAGCCGGATTCACTGGGTACATGTAGCAGTTGCCCGGCGTGAGGGCCGTGCCGGAATCGAGGTCACGGGACTTACCTCCGAGAATATGGTTGAGAATCGTGCGCTCATAATAGTCCATGTAGGCAGGTTTTTGTTCGATAAAGAACAGATAGCGAGCCACCTTGAGCATGTTGTATGCCGCGCAGGATTCCGCGTTGCGCTTGCCGATATCGCCGGCCACAGTATGTGCCGGCCCCCACATCTCGCCTTCGCCAGTACCACCGTGAGCATACATACGGCCGGGCACAATCATGCCCCAGTACCCCTCAACGGCCTTGAGATAACGCGCACGAGCATCAGCATCGATATCCGCGTCGCCCATGGCCGCGTCTTTGGCGTAACCGACGAACTGTGGAATGTGCTGGTTGGCGTGCAAGTTGTTGAGGATATCGACACCAGCACCACAGTTGTCAATGAGCTTGTCAGTGTCGAAAAATGCGGAGGCCTTAAGAAATTCGCTACGGTCCTTGTCCTTGGAGACGTTGTACAAATCCACCAGCGAATCATTCATGCCGCCGTATTCACCACCGATGTAGATGTCCCACATCTTCTGCAGCTGGGTTTTGGTGCATTTGCTCAGACGCGCATAGGTCCAATGTCCGATGCCTTCAGCCAGGTCGAGCGCGTCGGCATTACCGGCAAACTCGTAAGCGGCAATCAGACCGGCAAGAATCTTGTGCTCCGTGTACCACGGTGCCCAAATCTCGCCATAGGGAGCATATTCCTCCAATGCCTTGAACTGCCACTCGCCATAGGCGGCAAGGAAGCCGGGGTGGCTGTAGCGGGCTTTGCCGTTATACTTCATCTCGCGCAGGGAATCTCGGCATTCCTTCAGGCCGGAGACGAACTCGTTGATCTTGTTGAGAATCGCTTCCTCCCCCGTTTCGGCATACGCTTGGGAGAGCATGTGCAATGCATGTCCGGCAAAGTGGCCGCGCAACAGACCATCAGCACCGTTCTTGTTCTGGCCACGCGTGTATTCGGCATCGCCCCATTGCTGTTCAACAGCCTTGTCTAGCGAGCCGCTGGGGAAGTTCTCCCAGCCACCGGAAGGCTGCGTCGTGTTGTCCTTAGGCAGCAGGTTCGCCTGCGCACGGAAGCAAACCAGCCAGCGGTCTACCGGATAGTTGCGTGCATAGTCGAGCATCCCTTCCTTGGCACGATCGAACACGCTGTTCGAGGTGATGGCGACGTTCCGCAGAGGGAACGGAGCTACCTTCCAGCCCGGCAGAGCGGGCGCGTCGGTAATGGTCTTCGCGCTTTTCGTGGTGCGCTGCGCTGCGGGAACGGCCACGCCGCCCGCGCCGTTCGCGCCCGTTGCACCTGCCGTGCCAGCGACGGATGGCGCTGCCTGCACCGTTGTCACTCCTGTACCCAATGCACTCGCCACGGCGATGGTGCCGCCGATGGCGGCCGCGCCTGCGAGCACAGCACGGCGAGAGATGCCGTTTGTTGCTTCCGTTGAACTCATCTTGCTCCTTCGTTGGACTGCCGCGCGTTCATTGCGAGGCATGACGGACGAAGACACTCTGCCGCATTCGCAACCATTCAATGCACTTAATCCATTCAATGGCCCGACGACGCAGGTAAGATGCGTCAGTGGATGGCACACACATACTCGGAATCGTCTGGTACTGCCCGTTTTACCATCACATCATTGTGGTGCGTCCCCGTCGTCATGTATGTATGGGAGAGATGACGGTAAAGCAAACAGTTACCATATGCGATTATTCGAGTTTTTGCGCGCCCTCCATGCCGCTTGTCTTCGTTGTGCGCGTTCACAATAACTCAAACAGACGATTCTCACCATGCGTCAAAGAAAGCGACTCACTCATTTTTTCTCTGGTTTTCGTAGCGCACAATACCAATGAAAATCAGTCTTTATCAGCATTTCCAGCCATGCTATTTTCGTAATTTTCCTTTTGTTTTCCTCTTGCGAAAACCAACGAACCCAAACACATATGCTCACCAATAACACAGTAAATGCATTCAAATTAACATGTTCCCGAGCAACTCTCACAAGCAGCTCAAACGCAACACCGCACTTCAACTTGAACAACACACCATTCCTCGCTATACTGATAAATTGGTGCGTTAATGAGGTATACCCTTCCCCTGTCACAACACAGAAATTGGAAGGACATACTATCATGCCTAATCTTCGCCCCACCGAGCTCATTATCATTCTACTTATCATCGTGCTGCTGTTTGGCGCGAAGAAGCTCCCTGAGCTAGCCAAAAGCATTGGCCAATCGATGAAGATTTTCCGTGCCGAGACCAAGACCGATGACCCGGCAACACAACAAACCGTCAATACAGTCAGCGACGCCCCTGCCCCAGCTCCGGCGGCAGCACCGGCTCCCGCTCCCGCCGGACCCCAAGCCGTCACGATGAACGCCACCGCCGCCCCGACTACAGCAACCGGAGCCGAACAGCGATGAGCACGGTTCCCGGAAACCCCGCGCTTCCGGCACCCCTTGCACCGGCGATGCATCCCGGCGATCGGGATACACATCTTGACCTCGACGATCTCATCGATCACTCACACGAGGCCACGCAGCAGGCCAGCGCGGGTGCGCAACACCCTACACGCCGGTGGAAGCGGGGTGTAGGGCGCAAGTCCAAAACGCGCAAGCCCCGCAACCCCGATGCGGTGATGCCTCTGGCCGATCATCTTGTCGAATTTCGCAAACGCTTTGTTCGGGCCATTGCCGGCATCATCATCATGTCGATAGTGGGATGGATGTTCAGCGATCAGGTGTTTCGTATCCTGCAACAACCGTTCCTGACGGCGGCCGGGCAGCAACAGGGACTGATGAGCATCACATTCAATGGCGTGGTCTCCGCATTCAACGTAAAGCTGGAGATTGCGTTCTTCCTTGGTCTGACGGCCTCCTGCCCGTGGTGGTCATACCAAGTGTGGGCATTCATTAATCCAGGGTTGAAGCGCAAAGAGCGCTGGACCGCGGTTACATTCATCGGAGCCTCAGTGCCGCTGTTCCTCACCGGAGCCGGACTGGCATGGTATCTGCTGCCCCAAGCGGTGGCGATCCTTACCGGCTTTGCCCCCGCAAACACCGCCACATTGCTCAGCGCCGACGTCTATTTTGATTTCATTCTGCGCATGACAGTCGCTTTCGGCCTCTCATTCCTGCTACCCGTAGTTATGGCGGCATTGACGATGATGAATGCGGTCGAAACACGAACATGGTTGAAGCAGTGGCGTCTCGCAACGGTCATAGCGTTTATCTTCGCGGCCGTGGCCACGCCAACCGGCGACCCAGGAACATTATGCGCACTCGCTTTGCCCATCATCGCAATCTATTTCGCAGCCATAGCCGTATGCGCAGTATACGAGCACATCCAGCTATGGAAAGTCATGCGCGCGGCGGGCGAAGAACCCAAACTTCTCAAACTTTTACATAAAATGCGCGCCGCGTTACCATTTCGCGCGGCGCGCAAAGCCAAGCGCACCGGCAAACAGGAAGCCCCTGCAACAATAACTGCAGAAGGAGAATAATATGTTGTTCGGCATTTCGGGCACGGAACTCATGGTGATTCTTGTCATCGCTTTAGTGCTGGTAGGCCCCGACAAGCTGCCCGACTACGCACGCAAGGTCGGACGATTTATCCATAGCATGCGCGTACGCGGCCAAGCGTTGAGCGAACAAAGCAACATCGACGTTCACGGCCTTGTACAGGATTCCGGCATCAATGATATTCGCAAAGGTCTGGATGATGCCACGCAAGATGTAAACCGGCTGCTGCCGCCTATCCGGTGACGTTATCAATCCAACGGCAACGTTGACTCGCGTTGGATTAGCTTCACCGGCACACGCTCCACACCATGGTGAGGATGCCCCGCAATCGCATCCAGTAGACATAGGGCAGCTTGACGCCCCAGCATTTCGTTGTTGTCATCAATAGAAGTAAACAACGGATGCGCGTACGACACATAATCCGGACTGTTGTCGTGCCCGATAACCGCTACGTCTTGCGGCACGCGACATCCGCTACGTTCCAATTCCTCGATGCAGCCACGAGCCAACACATCGTTTTGGCATATCACTGCGTCGAATGCAGCACCGTCATTGAGCAGCAGACGGGCAGCGGCGCGCCCCCATTCCGCTTCCCATGAACCGAACCGCGCTTCGCCAACCAACTGTAATCCAGCATCATGCAAGGCCTTGAGCGCACCCCGCATCCGTTCATGTGCAACCGAGCACTCGGAGTCGCCAGCAATAATCGCAATACGAGTGCGCCCGCAGGAAAGAAGGTGGCGAACGGCCAAACACCCTGATTCCACATTGTCTTGTGCCACGGAACAATCATCGGGATCACGGGACGGGCCATAGGCGTAGACCACAGGTACCGGAGAATCCACGTAGTATGGCACCGGATCCGTACGCCTGCTGATAATCAACAGTCCCGACACTCCTTGCACCAACATTCGTTCAATACCACTGTGGAACAATGCCTCATTGCCTGACGCATTGAACAGCAGCGCTGCGGCTGAGCGCGCTTGAAACGCATTCTCCGCTCCAATAAGAATGGTCGGGGAAAAGACGCCTTTCATATCAACGCCAATGATGCCAACGCGAAAATCCTGCACGCCGTGAGAATCCCTGACGCTTAACCTTGCCATCGATGCCATAGCTTCTGCAGCGCTATAGCCCAACCTCTGCGCAGCATCAATCACTCGAATACGGGTTTTCTCGCTGACGTGAGGCTTTCCACGCAAGGCCTTGGACGCAGTGGACAGCGATACATTAGCCGCCGATGCCACTTCCTCCAAACGGACTGCGCCCACATTGAGCTCTTCCTCACCCTCTGACATATCGACTCCTCTGGCAAGGGCCTCAATGCCCCTAAATGATGCTGCAAACAGCCTTTAGTCTAATAGACTGCCACCTACGGCGCCCGCATCCGGTAAGCACACACAAAATATTGTTATCAACTTGTTATATTGCACATAATCCGGATGCGGCTCCAATCAATTCCGGTTTATCTTAATCAATCCCGATCAATTAGGGCAGTGAGGGCCCAGAGGATGCTCACCACGTCGATGGCCTCCTGGAGGAAGGCACCGACGACGACCGGGATAAGGTTGAACGCGGCGGCAATCATGCCGATGGTGGCAAGCACAAGGCCCGCGATTACGGCTTGAAGCATCACGCGCTTGGTGCGGCGTGCAATGGCGATGGCGCGCGGCACGGCGGCGATATTGTCATTCATAATGACCACCTGAGCGCTTTCGGAAGCGGCGGTGGACGTGCCATCGGTCATGGCCACGCCGATATCGGCAACAGCGAGCACCGGGGCATCATTCACACCGTCACCAACCATCATCGTGACGGTTTTGCCGGCTCCTGTAGCGGCCCTGACTGCGGCTACCTTATCCTCCGGGAACAGTTCGGCGTGAACCTCGTCAATGCCGACTTCGCTGGCAATGATATTGGCGGAAGCCCGCTTGTCACCGGTAAGCATGGCGAGCTCGGTGACGCCCAACTCATGCAGTTTGGCGAGCACTGCCTTGGCGTTGGCACGCGGCACATCGCGCAGCACGATGCGCGCGATCAGCCGGCCGTCAACGGACACGTAGGACGCCATCTCATCCGGCTGCAGCAGGCCAAAGCGAGTGCGCAGGTCATCTTTTTGCTGAGCTCCCCCTCTTAGGGGGAGCTGGCCGCTTCGCGGGCTGAGGGGGGCAGCCTCGCCGACCGCCAGGAATCCATCCTCCCCGGCGGCCGCGAAAGACAGCCGGCCAACGCGCACCGCGTGTCCGTTCACCTCGCCGGAAACGCCCTTGCCGGCGTCTTCATTGATGTTCTTGACGACCGGATACTCCCGGCCATGGCCAGGCCAGCTGGCCTCCGGCTCTGGGCACAGGCGCTGGCCATCCTCGAACCGCTGGCGCAGTCGGGCCAGCGCCTCCGCGCCGGCCTTGGCAATGCCTTTGGACAGGATGTGCACCGAGTAGCTTTCCACCGCGCCGGCCATCATCAGCACATGGTCTTCGTTGAGACGGGTTGCAGCGCCGGGCAACATCTCGACGCGCACCACCTGCGGCTGCTTGACGGTGAGCGTACCGGTTTTGTCGAAGAACACCTGCGTGACGCGGCCAAGGTTTTCCAGCACGTCCTGTGCTTTGATAAGCACGCCGGCTGCGGCGAGGCGTCCGGTTCCGGCGATGTATGCCACCGGTGCGGCGATGAGCAGCGGGCAGGGCGTGGCCAGCACCAGCACCTGGGCGAATCGCGTCGGTACCCCGGACACCGCCCATGCGACGCCGGCAATCACCAACGAAAGCACGGTAAAGGGCACGGCCAAGCGGTCAGCGGTTTTTACCACGGCCGGGCGCGACTCCTGCGCGGAGGCCACGAGCTCGAGGATGCGCTGGTACTGCGAATCGGCGGCCACCTGGGTGGCACGCATGGTCAATGCAGTCGAGCCGTTCACCGCCCCGGACATCACACGGGCGCCGGCGAACACTTCACGCGGCACCGGCTCACCGTTGATATTGCTCAGGTCGAGCGTGGCCGTGCCGGACAGCAGCTCGCCGTCAACCGGCACAGTTTCGCCCGGCAACACCATGAGTACGTCGCCCAGCTGCACCTGCTCGACCGGCACCGTGTCGAAGCGGTGCGCGGCGGCGGCAGCCGATGCCAAGCCCACACGCCGGAAGCCATCGGACGAATCGCCCTTATCGGCAGCAAACCCACGCCCCACGCCAGGCAGGTTGACGACGTGCGCGGTTTGCGGCGCGGCCTCCATCAGCGCGGTCAGGCTGCGCTCGGCCTTGGCTTGAGCGTATTCCTCAATGGCCTCGCCGGACGTGATCATCAGCGTCACCGCCCAACTTGCCCAGTATTCGGCGACGGCCACGGTGGAGAGGATCGCGACCACGGCCAGCACATCGACTCCAACCTGCCCATGACGCAAATCGTCAATCATGCCGCGCACAGTGTCAATCACGATAATCAGCACCAGTGCGATAACCAGCCACTGGCCGAAGCCCGGATTGCCGAGTACCGGAATCGCCATCGCATTGCCCCACGGACGCCAATCGCCTAGTAAAGCCAACGGAATTGCGGCGATGACGACGACCGGAAGCATCGGCACAAGCTTGCAGATGTCGAGAATTTTGGTGAAGAATCTGATGAGTCTGCTCATCATTGCTCCTTACGCTCGTATACGGAGTCGATTGCGGTACGGCAAGCGTGGCCCGCGCAATCGGCGCTACGGTCACGCCTTGTTAACCCACCGGCGGCTTTGCCTGGGGCTTCGCTTTGCTCGGCTCCCGCGCAACCTTCCGATACACGGCGTAAAGAAATGTATTCAGTTTTGTATTGAATTATGCGCTGTGTTCAGGACGTCGCCCGAACTCAGTGCTTGGCCTACCCTATCAACGAGCGTTGCGCGACATGCCGGATATCGAAACTACGTTGGCGGCATGGGTGCGAGGCACAATCGCGCATACGAAAGGCCTGTGGCAGGAGTTTGCTCACTGCCACGGGCCTTTGCTTGTCTGACACGGTGTTCAGCGGTTACCGCTCAACACCGTGTGACGTTGTTGGGTCGGCTTTACCACAGGCCGAACGGGTCGGAGAAGCCGCCGCCGTCACCGGTGCCGCCATCGCTGTTGCCATTGCCATTGCCGTAACCGTTCTGGCCATTGCCGTTCTGGTTGTTCTGGTTATTCTGGCTGTTGCCGTTGGAATCTGAGCTGGACGAACCGTTCACCGACGACTCCTCCTGATCGAGCGTCACGTCCACATCCATGGTCTTGCCGTCGCGCACGATGGTCAGCGTCACCTTGTCTCCCAAAGCCGCGGCACGAACGTAACCAAGCAGCGAGTAGTTGTTGTTCACGGCGTTGCCGTTGAAGGCCACGATGGTGTCGCCCTCCTTGAGGCCGGCCTTGTCGGCCGGGCCGCCGGAGACGACCGCGCTGCCGGTGGCGCTGGACTTGGTGATGGTCGCGCCGCCGCGGGTCACGCCGTCGGCTTCAACCGTGTCGGACTTGATGACCACGCCGAGGGCAACGTGCTTGACCTTGCCGTCCTTGATGATTTCGTCGGCCACACGCTTGACGAGGTTGGACGGGATGGCGAAGCCGATGCCGATCGAACCGGCGGAGTCGGATGAGGCGGCGGTCGAGGCGATGGACGAGTTGATACCGATCACCTGGCCGGCCGCGTTGAAGGTCGGGCCGCCGGAGTTGCCGGGGTTGATGGCCGCGTCGATCTGGACGGCGTTGGTGACGATCTCGTTGTTGTTATCGTCGGTCACGGTCACCGGGCGGTTCAGGGCGGAGACGATGCCGGTGGTGGCGGTGTCGTCGTAGCCGAGCGGGTTGCCGATGGCCATCACG
>ENA-OPAA01001776-OPAA01001776.1-human-gut-metagenome-genome-assembly--contig:-NODE-1776-length-11886-cov-2.369707_pt1 | contig 11886 bp, 10 predicted proteins | sample MGYA00241049_ERZ501414 | MGnify/ENA primary metagenome ERZ501414 (study PRJEB25962, sample SAMEA2042520) | human gut metagenome | biome: human gut; feature: human-associated habitat; material: faeces... | reverse complement strand
CGGCCCTCGATGCTGCCGGCGTCGAAGCGCTCGCGGTGTTTGTGATCGTAGGCTCTTTCCTGGCGTATATGCTCTATATGGAGGGCGTCAAGGATATTGGCTCCGTACGCGCGAGTCTCATCGGAACTGTGGAGCCGGTCTCGGCAACCATCACCAGCGCCGTTATGCTGGGCACGGTGTTTTTGCCGACCGACCTAATTGGCTTTGCCATGATCATCGTGATGATGTTCCTGACGGTATAGCTCACGCCGCTTCCAAGACGGACACGGTGTTGCACCACAATTCCGCGAATTGGTGCCTGCATCTGGAGTTTAACTGACGATGCCAAATATGCCATAAACTAATAGCGTTATTGACTTTTAGTATTGCGAGGACTCCTCTATGGCTGGTAACCACTTTAAGAACGGCGACGGCGAGCGCTCTGCAGTTCCGCCGCGTTCAAATGGGGCTGGAAACGCTGGCGTACCGAGTGGATCCAGCCAAAACGGTGCTGGCAACCGTACGTCTCCGGGCGAAACGGCGATGTTTGCCGCTCTGTACGAACAGTCTCAAAAGGCAAAACAGGCTGGTCGCGTAGGCAGGCAGGCATTTCCGGGCGGGGCGGGCTCTGCGGCTTCGTCGGCCGGGGTCCGTCCGGCGCCAACGGGCGGTGCAAATGTCGCCGGCTCCACTGGCCCCGCTAACAACGCTCATCGCGCCCACAACGCCGGCCCCGTCAACTCTGCCAATCCCGCCAATAGTGCTTCTTCTGCTGGAGACGCAGGGCTTACGGGTAACCTAGGCACTATCTATACGGGCGCTTCCGAAACCGGCACGTTTGCCCGTCTCAATGACGACGGTGCCGAGTTTAAGGGCTCGGGCTCTAAAGAAGATTATTACGATTTTGGCTTGAACTACGGCGGTGATTCCTCGACGAGCCCGGCCTCGAACGGCCTGGTTCGCCATCGCCATCGCAAGGGCGAGCGCAAGAAGCGCCGCGTTGCAGCCGTTGTTGCTGTCATCGTCGCGGTGGTTCTTGTCGCTTTTGGCGTGAGTGGCTTCATGCTGTTTAACTCGGCAAAAACCGTGAAGAGCCAGGCAAAGGAAACAGTCGAGATCGTCGGCGGCCTTAAGGACAAGGTCACGTCGGGCGATTTTTCGACCCTGCCCGACGATGCGAAAAAAATTGACGAGCTCTGCAGCAGCATGAAGAAGGAGACCTCGAGTCCGGTGTGGACGATGGCTTCGTTCATTCCGGTGTACGGCGGCGATATTAACGCCGCCCGCACCATGGTCGACGCTCTGTCCGATGTTTCGAGCGGCGCGCTGGTCCCCATGGCCGATAATCTCGCTCAGGCAACGCCCGGCAAGCTGTTCCAGGACGGGACAATCAACGTGTCCGCGCTGCAGGCGGTCGCCGATTCGCTCTCCGATAGCTCGAAGGCGTTCAAGGGCGCCAACAAAAAGGTGCAGGGTATTGGCGATACGCATATCGCCCAGGTGACCGAGCTGGTCGATAAGGCAAAGGACGGCTTTGCCACCCTGGACGGTGTAGTCGACGCGGCAGAGAAGATTGCCCCCGTTCTGCCCCAGATGCTCGGCGCCAACGGCCAGACGCGCAATTACCTTATGTACGCCATGAACAACGTCGAGATTCGTGCCTGCGGCGGCTTTGGCGGTTCGCAGGGTCTGATTTCGGTCACCGACGGCCAGATGTCGATTGGCGAGTTTGTTCCCCGCATTGGACTCAGCGAGGATGAGGCAGTCGAGAGCGTCGACGAAGAGGATGAGGCGCTGTTCGGCAACCACAGTAACCTGTACAACTCGGGCAATACCTATTCGCCTGATTGGCCCCGCAACTCGCAGCGTGTCGCCGCGCTGTGGAAGTCCCAGTATGGACAGGACGTTGATGGCGTCATCGGTATCGACCCGGTGTTCCTGCAGTATCTGCTGGGCCTGGTCGGTAATGTCTCGCTGCCCGACGGAACGGTTGTCGACGGCACCAACGCCGCAAAGGTCCTCATGCACGATGTGTACTGGAACTATCCGGTCGAGGAGTCGGACGGCATCTTTGCATCCGTCGCCAGCGCTGCCTTCGACAAGATCCTTGGCGGTATCGGCGATGTCGATGTTACGAAGCTTGTCAGCGCCGTTGAGCGCGGTGCCGAAGAGGGCCGCCTGATCGCGTGGATGAGAAACGATGATGAGCAGAATGCCATCAAAGAGACGGGCATTGACGCTTCGCTGCCCAATCCGGATGACCCGAGTGCCGATCCTGTTGCCGGCGTTTACTTTAACAACCTGAGCTTCTCCAAGCTCGACTGGTACCTGAACGCTGATACGCAGATTGGCCAGGGCATCAAGAACGGTGACGGCACGTGCTCCTATCGCATCACCGTTACCCTGACGAACATCATGACGCAGGAGGAGGCTGGCAAGCTGCCCGACTACGTTGCGGCGAGCGCACCCGATGCCGCGCGTGACGACGAGCGTCTGAATGTCTCACTGTTTGCCCCGACGGGCGGCAACATTACTGATCTGACCGTCGAGGGCACCCAGTTTGGTCTCGGCGCCGCTACGTGGCATGGAATCCCCTTCTATTCGGGCACCGTTGACCTGCATGCTGGCGAGACGACGACGATCACGTATACGCTGACCACGTCGGCCGAGGCGGGGGACAAGCCGCTTACGCTGCGTCAGACTCCTACATGCCAGGCGGCTCGCGACAGCGCGTCGGCGTAGGGTTTTTCTGGTAGCGCAGATAATCGAGTACCATTTTGGGGCGGACAGGCAATCTGTTCGCCCCTATTTTGTAAGGAGAGCGCATGAAGTACTTTGGCACCGACGGCTTTCGCGGCGAGGCCAACGTTGGGCTGACGGTAGAGCACGCTTATAAGATTGGCCGTTTTGTGGGCTGGTATTACGGCGCCAACCGCGAGCGCAAGGCGCGCGTTATCGTGGGCAAGGACACACGTCGCTCGAGTTATATGTTCGAGGCGGCGCTGGTGAGCGGTCTGGTCGCGAGCGGTGCGGACGCCTATATGCTGCACGTGATCCCGACGCCGGGCGTGGCGCATCAGACCGTGGAGGGCTGCTTCGATTGCGGCATCATGATCAGCGCGAGCCACAACCCGTTTTGCGATAACGGCATTAAGCTCGTCAATAGCGACGGTTTTAAGATGGACGAGGACGTACTGGAGCTCATCGAGGACTACATCGATGGCAAGAGCGAAGTTCCGTTGGCCACGGGCAACCACATCGGTGCCACGGTGGACTACATGCAGGGCCGCAACCGCTACATTGCTTCGCTCATTGCAAGTGCGAACTTTTCGCTGCAGGGCGTCAAGATCGGTATCGACTGCGCCAACGGCTCGGCTTCCTCGGTGGCCAAGCCGGTGTTTGACGCGCTCGGTGCCGACGTGCGCGTGATCAATGCCGCGCCCGATGGCTTTAACATCAACGTCGACTGCGGCTCCACGCATATGGAGCGTCTGCAGCGCCATGTGGTGGAGCAGGGCCTGGACGTGGGTTTTGCCTACGATGGCGATGCCGACCGCTGCCTGGCCGTGGATGAGCGCGGTCGCGTGGTAGACGGCGACCAGATCCTGTACGTGTGCGGCGTGTATCTGAACAAGCACGGTCGCCTTTCGGGCGGTACCGTGGTGCCGACGATTGCCAGCAACTTTGGCCTGATCAAGTCGTTGGAGCTTGCCGGTCTGAGCGCCGTGACCAGCGGCGTGGGCGACCGTCACGTGTATGCCAAGATGCGCGAGGGCGGCTACAGCCTGGGCGGCGAGCAGACGGGCCATACGATCTTTGGCGATATCGAGCGCACGGGCGACGGCATTATGACCTCGCTGCGCGTGATGGAAGTGATTCGTGCCGAGCGCGAGACGCTCTCGCAGCTCACGGCTCCGTGCAAGCTGCTGCCGCAGGCGCAGGTGGCCGTGCGCGTGGCGGACAAGGACGCCGCGCTCGAGAACATGGGCGTGCAGAACGCCATCGCCGAGGCCGAGGTTGCGCTGGCAGGCGAGGGCCGCGTGCTCGTGCGCAAGAGCGGAACCGAGTCGGTTATCCGCGTGCTGGCCGAGGCGCCCGACCAAGCATCCGCCGATGCCGCCATGAAGCGCATCGCCAACGCGCTCGAGGCTCTGTAAGGTAGTCATTGGGGACGTTCTTAAACAACTAGGTGGAAAGGGGGCGCCGCGGATTGGTTCCGCGGCGTCCCCTTTGCGTTGACGTGTCGGTTATGCCTTACAGCTCGTAGAGCGTGGTGAACTTGTCCTGCAGGTAGCTGCAGTAGTAGCGGGCATCGAACGCCATGCCGCACGCGCCCTTGATGAGCTCCGGCGCGTCCTTGGCGCGGCCCCACTGCCAAATGTGCTCGCCCAGCCAGGCGCGGACGGGTGTCAGGTCGCCGCTCGCGCAGGCGCCGGTAAGGTCGACGCCGTCGCGGCACATGGCCGGCACAAACATGGCATCGTAGGCGCTACCCAGCGCATACGTGGGGAAGTAGCCAAACGAGCCGCCGCTCCAGTGCGTATCTTGCAGGCAGCCGCGTGTGTCGTCGGGAACGGGAATGCCCAGGTACTCGTCCATAAAGTGATTCCAAAGCGCGGGGATGTCCTTGGCCGTGGCCTCGCCGGCAAACAGCATGCGCTCAATCTCGTAACGCACCATGATATGCAGCGGGTAGGTGAGCTCGTCGGCCTCGGTGCGGATCAGGGAGGGCTGGGAGCGGTTCACCATGCGGTAGAACTGCTCCTCCGTCACGTCCACCAGCTGCTCCGGGAAGTGCTCCTTCAGCCACGGCAGCAGGACGGAGCAGAAGGCCCGGCTGCGGCCGATGATGTTCTCATAGAACCGGGACTGACTCTCGTGGATGCCCATGGAGACGCCGTTTCCAAGGCAGGTGCGAGCCAACTCCCGGCCGGTGTGGAGCTCATAGAGGGCGTGGCCGCCCTCGTGGACCACGGAGTACAGGGAAGAGGCCACCTGATCGGCGAAGTAGTGGGTGGTGATGCGGACGTCGTCACGGGAGAAGTTGGTGGTGAAGGGGTGCTCCGTCTCGCCGATGATGCAGTGGTCCCGATCGATGTCCATGACGTCCATGATGAAGTCGGAGAACTGGCGCTGGATGGCCACGGGGTAGTCCCGGTGCAGAGGGGCATCGTCCACCCGGTCGGCGTGGGCGGTGACCTGTTGGATCAGCGGCACCAGCTTCTCCCGCAGGGAGGAGAAGAAGGCGTCGCACTGGGCCACCGTCAGGCCACGCTCAAAGGTGGAGAGCATGGTTTCATAGGGGTCCTTCTCCGGCTCCCAGTAGCCGGCCATGCGGCGGCTGGCATCAAACATCTGCTGGAGATAGGGCTCGAAGAGGGCGAAGTCATTCTTCTCCTTGGCCTCATGCCACACGGCGTCGGACTTGGCGGACAGCTCCTGATAGGCCACATATTCCGCCACCGGGACACGGTGGGTGCGGTCGTAGTCACGCCACAGCTCCTCCGCCTTCCGGCGGGTGATGGGATCCAGCTCCTCACGGTTTTCCATGAGGGTGCGGAGCATCTCCACCGTCTCCGGGGCGGTGGTGAGCTCATAGCCCATGCGGGAGAGCTCACCCAGAGTGCTGCCCCGCAGCTCCGCCGTCCCCTTGGGGGCAATGGTGGCGCCATCGTAGTACATAAGGCCCGTTGCGTGGTTCAGGGCAAAGGTGGCTTTCTCATAGCCTTGCAGCTTCTCCAGTGCTTCTTGGATGGTCATTGCGGTTCCTCCTTTTTCGTTGTGGATCCATCGGCGGGCATCCGAGCCTCCGCCCAGTCAGACAGCTGTTCCAGAATGGGCAGCAGGCGGCGGCAGTCCTCGGTGGGGGCGTACTCCACCCGCACCGGCACCTCCAGATACTCCCGACGCAGGATCAATCCGTCCCGCTCCAGTTCCCGCAGAGCCGAGGACAGCACGGTGTTGCTGATACCATCCAGCTTGCCCCGCAGGGCATTGTAGCGGATGGTCCCGGCGTTGGTGACGGAGCACAGGATCTGCACCTTCCACTTGCCGCCGATGAGGGACATGGCGTAGTGCAGGGGACATTTCTCCATACAGGGGCAGTCATAATGGGACACGGTCAGTTCCTCCTTACCTGCTCAGCTTTATCTGCGCTCTTGCGCTTTGGGGAGAATGTGTTATCATTATAGCAGGTAGCAAAACCGGAGTAAATAACCAATAAGGAGAAAATCACCGCTATGAACATCTATTTGCAGGGACTGACCATGGGACTGGCGTATGTGGCCCCCATTGGCTTGCAGAATCTGTTTGTCATCAACAGCGCCCTGACCCAGAGGCGCAGCCGGGTCTATCTGACGGCGCTGATCGTCATTCTGTGGGACGTCTCGCTGGGCGTCTCCTGCTTTTTAGGGGCAGGCGCTCTGATGCAGGCTGTGCCGTGGTTGCAGAAGGTCATTCTGGGGCTGGGCAGTCTCATCGTCATCTGGATCGGTATCGGGCTGCTGCGGTCCAGGGCATCGCTGGAGGGCGGCAAGGATGTAAACGTGCCGGTGTGGAAGCTGTTCACCACCGCCTTCGTGGTGACGTGGTTCAATCCGCAGGCCATCATCGACGGCACCATGATGCTGGGGGCCTTCCGAGCCAGCCTGCCCACCGGGGGCGATCTGCCCTTCATCTGCGGCTTCGGCAGTGCGTCGGTGATCTGGTTTCTGACGCTCTCCACCATTGTGTCGCTGCTGGGCAGCAAGTTCAACGAGAAGGCGCTGAACATCATCAATAAGGTGTGCGGCGGTGTGATCATTTTCTATGGCTGCAAGCTCATCTGGAACTTTGTGCATCTGATGGGCTGGGTGAAGTAAAATCGAAACAGCAAAAGAGGCTGGGTGGACACCCAGCCTCTTTTGCTTTGAGGAGTATGGAAAAGATAGGAAGATATCAGAACAGAAGACCCCAGGCCAGGAAGCCCAGACAGGCTACCAGACCCACGAACAGCAGGACCACCACCAGATAGCCCATGATGTCACGGGCAGACAGCTTGGCGATACCCAGAGCGGGCAGCGCCCAGAAGGGCTGGATCATATTGGTCCACTGGTCGCCCCAAGCAATGGCCATAGCGGTACGGCCAGCGCCGATACCCAGCTCTGCACCGGCAGGCATCATGATGGGACCCTGCACGGCCCACTGGCCGCCGCCGGAGGGAACGAAGAAGTTCACGATACCGGCTGCCAGGAAGGACAGCATGGGGAAGGTGACGTTGTTGGAGATGTTCACGAAGAACTGGGAGATGACACCTGCCAGAGACACACCGGCCTCATTCTGCACCACCATCATACCCATGATACCGGCATAGAAGGGGAACTGCAGCAGCACCCCGGAGGCGCGGCCGGCGGCTTCCGCCACAGCGTCCACATAGCGGCGCAGGTCGCCGTGGAGCAGGATACCGAGGAACATGAAAATCATGTTCACGATGTTCAGGCCCAGCGTAAAGCCGTTGGTGACGAAGTAGTAGATGATATACACCAGAAAGGCCAGGCACAGGATGCCCCACAGGATCTTGGAGTGCTCCAGCTTCTCAGCGGGGGTGTTGATCTCGTAGGTCTTATCCTCGTCCTCCACCAGCAGGGTGGGATCGATGGTGACGGCACGCTCCCGGTCAGGGTGCATGGCGTAGTTGATGAAGGGCATGGCCAGCAGTACCACGGCGCACATGATGATATTCATGGGGTGGAAGATGGTCTCGGTGATGGCGGCCTGATAGGTGACCTCACCGAACTTGGCGCCGGTGACCAGCGTCAGGGGAATGGATCCGGAGAGACCGGCGTGCCAGATGACGAAGCCGGAATAGGCGGAGGCGATCAGCAAGGGATAGTCCACGGTGGGGACCCGCTTGGCCACCTCCTTGGCCAGCAGCGCACCGGCCACCAGGCCGAAGCCCCAGTTGAGCCAGCAGCACACGGTGGAGACCATGGTGGTGATGACGATGGCCTGCATATTATTGTGGCACAGACCAGCGGCCTTCCGCAGCACCTTCTTACAGGGCTTGGCGGAAGCCATGGCGGAACCCAGCACCAGCACCAGAGCCATCTGCATGGAAAAGGCCAGCAGACCCCAGAAGCCGTCGGAATTGCCCCATGCAGCCAGCACCTTGATGGGACCCATGCCGGTGGCGAACATGGCTGCCACATAGACCACGAAGGTCAGGATGACGGCAAACAGGAATGCATCCGGCAGCCAGCGGTTCACAACACGCACGCAAGCGTTGGTGAATCTCTTGAACATACTTTTTCTCCTTACATCTTGAATGCCGCCCGTGGCGGAACAACACACACATCGTATGTTGATATTATTCTATCTCCGTAATAAAAAAATTGCAACCGTAAAGTTGACTAAAGTTTAACAATCAAAAAACTTATCTCGTCGTATATATTAACTATTATTTAACAAAGTTCGTCCGTTTATGCTGCTTGTAGTCCTGTATTGCAGAATGATTCTGTCGACTTTTTCGTGGAAACTGCGCAGAGCAGCGGAGTGTCTTTCAAGTCATGTGGGCAAATGGTACAATTTGGCAGTTTTTTCGGGTGTGATACAAAATCCTCACGGAGCGGAGGTACTTCGGCAGGCAGGGTGCGAAAATTTTCTCACGATGGGTTTTTCCAGCCCTTCGGGGATAAAAAGGGCACCGGGTGATCTGAACTGCACCCCATTTGTTGGACAGTATACAATTACATTTTATATAATTATTCTAACCATCACACATCCAGCGAACACGGCATAGAGCGCAAGACCCCACACGCCACACGCACACATACGCGTCCCGTGCGGTAAAAGAGGGATTGTCACCGGAAATGCTGCAAAAAATACTCGGACACGCCGATTATTCCACCACCGCAAACATATATACGCACATAGACGCACAGACACTTGTGGACGCTGTTACTAACACGTTACTAATAAATAAGAAATGAGCAAAAAAAAGAAAAGTCCCGGAATCGTAGTGATTCCGGGACTTTGACGTGTGGTGCACGGTACAGGACTCGAACCTGTGACCCCATGCACGTCAAGCATGTGCTCTACCAGCTGAGCTAACCGTGCGAACAAAGGTATTTTACCGGAAAGTCCCCCGTTTGTCAACACTTTTCTTGCCAATCTGAAAAGTTTTTGTTATACTGCTGTCAAAGAACATCGTAGGCGCACAAGGAGGAACACTTCATGGAGAAAATCGCACTGGTCACGGGCTCCTCCCGTGGCATCGGCCGGGCCGTGGCCACGGAACTGGCCCGGCAGGGCTGGGCCGTATGTATCAACTATCGGGAGAGGGAGGACTGCGCCCGGTCACTGGTGGAACAGCTCACCGGGGAGGGCTGCCGGGTGATGGCGGTGCAGGCGGATGTGGCCTGCCGGGAACAGGTGAATACCATGGTCCGGCAGGTGGAGGATGCCTTCGGCCCGGTAGCGCTGCTGGTGAACAACGCCGGTGTGGCGGGACAGGCCCTATTTCAGGACATCACCGATGAGCTGTGGCACCGCTACTTCTCCGTCAACGTAGACGGCGCCTACCACGCCATTCAGGCGGTGCTGCCTGCCATGCTGCACCACCACGAGGGATGCATCATCAACACCTCCTCCATCTGGGGGCTGCGGGGCGCCAGCTGCGAGGTCACCTACTCCTGCACCAAGGCGGCCCTCATCGGCCTGACCCGGTCTCTGGCGGCAGAGCTGGCCCCCACCCACATCCGGGTGAACTGCGTGGCGCCGGGCGTCATCCGCACGGATATGCTGGATGCCCTGCCCGCCGAGGTACTGCCCCAGCTGGCGCAGGAGACTCCCATGGGCCGCTTGGGAACGCCGGAGGACATCGCCCACGCCGTGGCGTTTCTGGCCTCGGACAAGGCAGACTTCATCACCGGGCAGGTGCTGACCTGCGACGGCGGCTTTATTTTGTGAGAGCGGGAAAAAAGTACCCAGCGGAAAACCGATGGTTTTCCGCTGGGTCTTTTTTATTCCGGCAAGCCGTGGAGCATCACCCGGCCGAAGCAGGTGAGACTGCGCCCGCTGCTGGGGGGCAGGATCACGTCCGCATCCGCCCGGCGGCGGTTGAGGCTGAACAGATACACCACCCCCAGCGGATCCCGGTAGTACTGCTTACAGAGCATATCGCCGTCCACGCAGAAGATGCCCACGTCCCCTGCCCGCAGGGGGTCATGGTTCACGTACACCACCGAGCCGTCGTGGATATAGGGCTCCATGGAGTCGCCCTGGATCCGCACCGCCAACTCCGCCCCTGTGGGGACCTCACCGGTGACGGGTAAGGGCTCATAATCCTCCCCGAATACCGGGGCGGCATAGCCCGCTGCAGCCGGGGAGCAATACAGCGGGATGACACGGGGCGCAGGCTCCGGGGCGGCGGCCTGCAGCTCCTGCTGCATGGTCCCCAGCGCATCCGCCACGGTGTGGAGGGTCTGGCGCCCGGAGAGGCCCAACCGTCGGTACTTCTCCAGCAGGCTCCGCTCCTCGTCGCTGACCCCCTCTCCCCCGCCCCGGTAGGCATCCCGATACAGATAGTTGGGCTCCACATGAAGGGCATCGAACAGCCGCAGCAGCACCTCCTCCTTGGGAGCGCTGACGCCGGTCTCATAATTGCCCACCGCCGACCGGGATACCCCCAGCCGGTCCGCCAGCTCCGAGCGGGACAGGCCCAGCTCTTCCCGGCGCTTCTTCAGCTGATCGCCAAAGCTCATGGTCACGCCCTCCTTCGACTTCTTTCGACGGTTTCACTGTGATGCTACCATATTTCTTGTTTTCTGTCAAGGCATTTTAACAAGAAACTTGTTAATTCCCTCTTGACATAACAAGATTCTTGTGATAGTCTTAATTCACTCACAAGAATACTGGCATCACAAGGGTATCATATCCAAAGCTACTGGTATTTAGAACCGCTGGGCCGGAGGATCGTTCCTGCGCCCCGTCGGAAGACGGCATCAGCTTCCGGGCAAAAGGAAAGCCGACGGGTCTTTTGCAAGACTCGTCGGCTTGGTGGGGGATGGTGGATTCGAACCACCGAAGGCGTTGCCAGCAGATTTACAGTCTGTCCCCTTTGGCCACTCGGGAAATCCCCCATATCAAATTGGAGCTGGTGGACGGATTCGAACCCCCGACCTGCTGATTACAAATCAGCTGCTCTACCAGCTGAGCTACACCAGCATTTGACCAGCGAATCTATACTACCAGATGAAGGCCCGTTTGTCAACAGTATTTTTGCGTTCCCGGCGAATTTTTTCGCCGTACATAGGAGGAACATGGGGAGATCGGAAGGAGGAAGTTCTATGACCTTGCAGGAAATGTCCCACGACTATGCCGCCAGCGCCGACGCTATCGGCGAGCGCATCCGGCAGCTGCATCAGCGGGCGCTGACGGCCCCGGACCCGGAGGAGGTGCTGTGTCTGCAGCGGCGCATCCGGGAGCTGATGCCCCTGCGACGGCAGGCCCGTGAGCTGGCGTATCACACCGCCCACTACTATGACAGGGGGTGCCACCGCTATGCGGCATACCGTATCTGACGGCTCCGGCCGCTATGACCCGCTGGATATCGCCAGCCTGCAGCTGTGGCAGCAGGGACAGCAGGAGGACAACCGCCAGCAGATCCGGCGTCTGCTGGTGAATCTGCCCTTGGCGGTGGAGGAGGAGCTGACGCCCCGGCAGCGGCAGCTGCTGCGGATGCACTTCACCCAGGGCAAACGGGTCACGGACATCGCACAGGAGCTGGGGATCAGCAAGTCCACGGTATCCCGGACGCTGGCCCGGTGTACCCAGCGGCTGTACCGCACGCTGCGGTATAGTCTGTAACAGGAAGCCCTTCGGGGCGGCACAAAGGAACAGGGTCTGCCGCATAGCGGCAGGCCCTGTTCC
>ENA-OPAA01001772-OPAA01001772.1-human-gut-metagenome-genome-assembly--contig:-NODE-1772-length-11907-cov-6.040331_pt1 | contig 11907 bp, 10 predicted proteins | sample MGYA00241049_ERZ501414 | MGnify/ENA primary metagenome ERZ501414 (study PRJEB25962, sample SAMEA2042520) | human gut metagenome | biome: human gut; feature: human-associated habitat; material: faeces... | reverse complement strand
AGAAAACTTTGAAGCAGAAGTAGTCGGTGCAAAGGTGCCGGTCGTGATTGATTTCTGGGCATCCTGGTGCGGCCCTTGTCAGATGCAGTCACCGGTTGTGGATGCAGTTGCAGAATCAATGGGAGATCAGGTGAAAGTATGCAAAGTAAATGTGGACGAGCAGCCACAGCTTGCATTAAATTACCAGATTGTGAGTATTCCTACGCTGGTATTCATGAAAGATGGAATGTTTCAGAAGAAGATGGTAGGGTTACAGACGCAGGATGCGATTGAGGATTACCTGAAAACACTTCTTGACGCGTAGTAGGATACAACGTATAATAAAAGGCAGTTGCAGGGCGACTGTCTTTTTTTATTTCCCCATTTAAAATTTTGCATTGACAATACAAACAAAATATACTACTATTAGAACATAGATACGAACATAAGTTCGATAAGAAGGAGAATATTATGGCAAAGGACGATAAATTAAAAGCACTGGATGCGGCAATCGCACAGATCGAGAGACAGTATGGCAAAGGTTCTGTGATGAAGCTGGGGGACAATTCCGCAAATATGAACGTGGAAACGGTTCCTACAGGATCTCTCAGTCTGGATATTGCATTGGGACTCGGAGGACTTCCGAAAGGACGTATCATTGAGATTTACGGACCGGAGTCCAGTGGTAAGACTACCGTTGCACTGCACTGTGTGGCAGAGGTGCAGAAGCAGGGCGGAATTGCCGGATTCATTGACGCAGAGCATGCGCTTGATCCTGTCTATGCAAAGAATATCGGTGTTGATATTGACAATCTCTATATTTCCCAGCCGGACTGCGGAGAGCAGGCACTTGAGATCACCGAGACCATGGTGCGTTCCGGAGCAGTCGATATTGTAATTGTCGATTCGGTAGCAGCTCTTGTGCCAAAGGCGGAAATTGACGGAGATATGGGAGATTCCCATGTGGGCCTGCAGGCACGTCTGATGAGTCAGGCGCTTCGTAAGCTGACTGGTGTGATCAGCAAGTCAAACTGTATTGTAATCTTTATCAACCAGCTCCGTGAAAAAGTTGGTGTTATGTTTGGAAATCCGGAGACGACGACCGGTGGCCGTGCACTTAAGTTTTATTCTTCTGTTCGTCTGGACGTGCGCCGTGTAGAACAGCTCAAGCAGGCAGGAGAAGTCATTGGTAACCATACCCGTGTCAAAGTCGTAAAAAACAAAGTAGCACCTCCATTCCGTGAAGCAGAGTTTGATATCATGTTCGGAAAGGGGATTTCCAAAGAGGGAGATATTCTGGATCTGGCAGCAAATGTCGGAATTATCAGCAAATCCGGTGCATGGTATGCTTATGAAGGAGACAAGATCGGACAGGGACGTGAAAATGCAAAGACGTATCTGCGTGAAAATCCGGAATTCTGTAAGATGATTGAAGAAATGGTGCGTGAACATTATTTTGCACAGGAGGATGAGACCCCGGAAGGCGAAGAAGAGACTCCGTCATCTGCAGATGAGGAAAGCAAGAATGAATAAGATATGGTTACAGTGACAGAGTGTACGACTCTGGGAAAGGGCAGGCTTCGTTTCCATCTGGATAATGGAACGGAGCTTGTTCTTTACCGGGGAGAGGCAAAACAGTTTCGGATGCGGGAAGGAAGCACACTTTCGGATGAAGAGGAGCATCAGCTGATTTATGAAGTGGTGGGAAAGCGTGCAAAGAGAAGAACCATGCATCTGCTGGAACAGATGGACCGTACAGAGCAGCAGCTGCGGGAGAAACTGAAACAGGGTGGATATCCGCAGGCGTGTATTGATCTTGCACTTGAATATGTGAAATCTTTTCATTATGTCGATGATTACCGCTATGCATGTACCTATATCAATTATCGTCAGGATCGTATGAGCCGCTATCAGCTGAAAGTAAAACTGTATGGAAAGGGAGTTCCTGGAGAAGTGATTGATCGTGCCCTTGAGGAATGTTATGAGGGGGACGAACAGGAGCAGATCATACGTCTGCTGGAAAAGAAAAAGTTTGACGCGCAAAATTCTGACCAAAAAGAATTTACACGTGTTTACCAGTATCTGATGCGCAGGGGCTTTCGGAGCAATGATGTGCTGCATGCTATGAAAAGTAAACAATGAAAGCACGTATTGCTTGACATATTTAAGCAAAAAGGATAAAATTATAATGTTGTAGAAGTATGACATGGAAGACTAATATTTCTTTTTGTTATATGTACAATGAAAACTTAATAAAGGAGGTGCTCCTGTGCCACAAGTAATTATTGCTGTTGTTATCACACTTATAATTACTGCGGTTGCTGTATGGTTTATCTCGACTGAATATCACAAGAAGGTAGCAAATACCAAGATTGGAAATGCAGAAGAGCAGGCCAGAGGCATCATCGACGAGGCCGTGAAAAATGCCGAAGACAAGAAGCGCGAAGCTATGCTTGAGATCAAAGAAGAAACCATTCGTTCCAAGAATGAGATCGACAAGGAGATCAAAGAGCGTAGAAATGAAATTCAGCGTAACGAGCGTCGTATTGTGCAGAAGGAAGAAAATCTGGACAAGAAACTCGAAGCGATTGAAAAGCGTGAGGCAAGTTTCCGTGCCAAAGAAGAAGATTTAAAGAAGCAGAAAGTTGAGATAGCAAAGCTCAACGAACAGCGCGTACAGGAACTGGAAAGAATTTCAGGATTAACCTCTGAACAGGCAAAAGAATACCTCTTAAAGACCGTGGAAGAAGATGTGAAGATTGACACTGCGAAGATGATCAAGGAAATGGAAGCGCAGGCGAAGGAAGAAGTCAACAAGAAGGCAAAGGACTATGTAGTTACTGCAATTCAGAAATGTGCTGCGGATCACGTTGCTGAAACCACAATCTCTGTTGTACAGCTTCCGAATGATGAGATGAAAGGCCGTATCATCGGTAGGGAAGGACGAAATATTCGTACACTTGAAACGATGACAGGAGTAGATCTGATCATTGATGATACGCCGGAAGCAGTTATCCTTTCCAGCTTTGATCCGATTCGAAGAGAAGTTGCAAGAATTGCACTTGAAAAGTTGATCGTGGATGGACGGATTCATCCGGCTCGTATCGAGGAAATGGTTGAAAAAGCGCAAAAAGAAGTAGAGACAATGATTCGTGAAGAAGGCGAGGCTGCTGTATTAGAAGTCGGCATCCACGGCATTCATCCGGAGCTTGTCCGGCTTTTAGGCAAAATGAAGTATCGTACCAGTTATGGACAGAATGCATTGAAACATTCGATTGAGGTCGCACAGCTGACAGGTTTGCTTGCCGCAGAAATCGGTGAGGATGTCCGTATGGCAAAACGTGCGGGATTATTACATGATATTGGTAAGGCTGTAGATCATGATATGGAAGGTTCTCATATCCAGCTGGGTGTGGAACTGTGTAGAAAGTACAAGGAATCACCTCTTGTCATCAATGCAGTGGAAGCACATCACGGTGATGTGGAGCCGGAGAGTCTGATTGCATGTCTGGTGCAGGCAGCCGATACCATCAGCGCTGCACGTCCGGGTGCGAGAAAAGAAACTTTGGAAACATACTCAAACCGCTTACAGCAGCTTGAGGATATTACAAATAGCTATAAGGGTGTAGAAAAATCTTTTGCAGTTCAGGCAGGTAGAGAGGTTCGTATCTTAGTTGTTCCTGAGCAGATCAGCGATGCGGATATGGTTCTTTTAGCCAGAGATATTTCAAAACAGATTGAGACTGAGTTGGAATATCCGGGTCAGATCAAGGTAAATGTGATCAGGGAATCGCGTGTTGTTGACTACGCTAAGTAATTGTGAAAATGAACTTAAAAAGGCTTAAGACCGCGGAAAGCGGGATTAAGCCTTTTTTTATATTATAATGTGTTGTAAAATAAATACATTGGGATTTCACGGGACGTATAGAATAAAAAGGAGGGACCAGTACAGCACGGCTGCACTGGCCAGATTATGAAAAAAATGATCGAAAGGTTTTGGTTCCTTTTGATGATTTCACTATACCGGAAAAGTGTGAAATGGATATGTTACAAATTTGAAGAAACTGTGAACGATGAAAAATATCCGGGGATGATGTCCGGACAGGAAAGAGAGGTTTGAAATATGGTAGAGCATGTAAAACGATTGAAGAGAGAACTGGTATACAAGGGAGCAATTCTGGATATCTACAAAGATACGATGGAACTTCCGGATGGAAACAAAGCAGAGTGGGATTTTGTATCCCATCGTATGGGCGCAGCCGCCATTCTTCCGGTTATGAAGGATGGAAGAATTGTGATGGTGCGTCAGTACCGCAATGCGCTGGAGAGAGAAACACTTGAAATTCCGGCCGGCTGTCGGGACAGTAAGACGGAAGATACGGCGTATTGTGCGGCACGGGAGATGGAAGAGGAAACGGGATACCGCAGCACGAAAGTGAAACATTTGTTATCCCTGCGTACGACGGTGGCATTTTGTGATGAGGCGGTTGATATTTTTGTAGCTACCGATCTGGAAGTGGGAACCCGGCATCTGGATGAAGCGGAATCCATTGATGTGGAAATTTACACACTGGAAGAGTTGTGCGATATGATCTATGAAGGGAAAATTCAGGATGGAAAAACCATTGCTGCAATTATGGCATATGCGGCAGCAAAAAAAGGTGGAATGGGAAAACATCTGGATTTATAAAAATGGAATAAAGAAAACGGACAGGGCATAGGCTGAAAAGAAAAGAGTTTTAGGAATTTTTATGAAAAAGGAACTGGCGATTGGAATCTGTTTTGGTCTTGCGGGAATTTTATGTACCTGTCTGTTTGGATATGAATATTTTACGACTTATGGATTTTTAAATGCGTATCATATGAAAGCATTTGCGGCATCGGATACCGGGTATTTGCCGCTTCTGGCAAATATTTTATGGGAAAGGGGAAAAGTGTTTGTGATTATTGCAATCCTTTCCCTTACTGCTTTAAAAGCAATTCTGCCATTATTATTGCGCTGCCTGATTTATTTTACCGGCGGGGTATTTTTTGCTGCCTGTGTGATGAATATGGGGATTCTTGGAATTGTTTTTTTTCTGGTATCGTGGCTGCCGCATGGAATTTTGTATCTTGCAGCGCTTGCGCTTTTACTGCTGGTAGAACCGCACAGGTTTTATAACCGGAAAAATCCATGGCTGCTGCGGCTGGCATGGGGGATGGGAGTTGTGGTACTGGTACTTGTTGGATGTGTATTGGAGGCATCTGTTGGAATCCGGCTGTTACGTTTTGTTGTAGAAAAATTATAAAAAAATTATAAAAAGATGGAGTGCAAAAGGAACACTTTTTACACTCCATTTTTGTTTTCAGACAAAAACTGTTTACTTTGCGTTCATCTCCGCAATGTCATAGATCAGCTGTTTGGAATCTTCCCATCCGAGACAAGGATCGGTAATGGATTTTCCGTAAATATGATCTCCGATAGACTGATTTCCCTCTTCAATGTAACTTTCAATCATCAGACCTTTTACCAGAGAACGGATATCGGAAGAAAGCTGGCGGTTATGCATCACTTCTTTTGCGATACGGATCTGTTCCTTAAACTTCTTTCCGGAGTTGGAATGGTTGGTATCAATGATGGCTGCCGGATGGATGACATCCATTTTTTCGTACATCTCATGAAGACGGATCAGATCTTCATAGTGATAATTCTGGGTGGTATTGCCGTGCTTGCTGACTGCACCGCGAAGAACCACGTGAGTCAGAGGATTTCCGGTTGTCTCCACCTCGTATCCGCGATAAACGAAATGATGCGGATGCTGTGCCGCGTATACAGAATTGAGCATAACAGAAAAATCACCACTAGTAGGATTTTTCATTCCGGAAGCGACATCAAAACCACTGACCGTCAGACGATGCTGCTGATCTTCTACCGAACGTGCTCCGATGGCAACGTAGGAGAGAAGATCCTCGACATATCCCCAGTTTTCCGGGTAAAGCATTTCATCGGCACAGGTAAGACCGCTTTCTTCGATTGCACGGATGTGCATTTTACGCATGGCGATCAGACCCTCGATCATATCCGGAGCTTTTTCCGGATCTGGCTGGGAAGCAATACCTTTGTAGCCTTCGCCGGTTGTACGTGGTTTGTTGGTGTAAATACGCGGAACTAAGATGACCTGATCCTTGACATCTTCCTGGATTTTGGTCAGACGGCTCACATAATCACATACAGAATCTTCGTTATCTGCAGAACACGGTCCAATGATTACGAGGACACGTGAATCTTTACCTGTAATTACATCAGAGATCATGAGGTCTCTGTGTTTTTTTAATTCACGAAGCTCCGGGGAAAGCGGATAATCGCGCTTAATGTCTGCCGGAGTCGGTAATTGGTTTAAAAATTCAAAACTCATTTTTTTCTCCTATCTCTTAAGTTCGGATATCACATACCGTGACTATCTTAATGGAAAACGGGAAAATTGTCAAATAACAGGAATCGGTTGTTTCTTTCGGGCTTTTAGAATATAATAACAGAGAATTACAACATAGCAGGAGGTGCAGAGATGGAAAATCTGCTTTGTATAAAAGGAAAGATTATAGGAAAAGGGAAACCGCTCGTGTGTGTGCCGGTCATGGAGTCTTCGAAAGAAGAAATTTTAAGAGAAACCAGAAGGCTGGAAGAAGCACACACGGAAATGATTGAGTGGCGTGTGGATGCGTTTGAAAACGTGGAAAGTCCGAATGCGATCCGCGAAATATTAAACGAAATGAAACATATCATAAGGGAAAGTATTCTGGTGTATACCTTCCGTTCTAAAAATCAGGGAGGGTGCAAAGCACTTTCCGCGGCGGATATTTATGATATTCATCAGGTGGCGGCAGAATCAGATGTCGTGGATTTTATTGATGTGGAATATTTTGAAGCAAAAAATCCGCAGAAAGAAATAGCGAGGTTGCAGGAGATGGGAGTATATGTGATTGCTTCCCATCATGATTTTGAACAGACGCCGGACCCGGAGGTGATCCGCATGCTGTTGGAACAGATCCGTGAGAGTGGCGCAGATGTCGTGAAACTGGCAGTTATGCCGCAGAATATGTGGGATGTATTGCATTTGCTGGAGGAGACCAACCGCTTTCATGAAAACCATCCGGATCATCCGCTGATTACCATGTCCATGGGTGCAAAAGGGGGGATTTCCCGCGTGGCCGGAGAGTTTTTCGGATCGTGTGTGACATTTGGCGCAGGCGGGCAGGCGAGCGCACCGGGGCAGCTTCCGGTAAAGCAGCTGGAAGAAATACTTCATATTTTACATCAAAGTGTGGATTGACTCTAAATTTGAAGTGTGATATAGTAAAAAGGCACTTGTGAAATAAGAGTGCTATGCAGCCGTAGTATAATGGATAGAACGCAGGACTCCGACTCCTGAGATGCGGGTTCGATTCCCGCCGGGTGCAGTTTATGCTATGTGGCAAGGAAACAACTTACCCATGGAATGACAGGAAAAGCGGTGCGTCATGCACCGCTTTTTTACTGGACGAATAGTATGAGGTGTGGTATCATAAATGGAAAGATGCATTTTTATGGAGGGTTCATATGCAGAATGAAAAATTAAAAAAGTTTACAGACTTTTTTGTGAAATATAGACGATATTTTTGCGCAGCTGTTTTATTTGTGGTTCTTGTTGTGATTCTGGTAAAGTGTACCGGCCCGCAGAAAGATCAGAAAGAGACACAAAACGGTACACAGGGAGTGACACAGACTACAGAATATCAGGAAATTGGTAAGCTGCAGAAAGATGCAGATCCGGAACTTGTGACACTGATGGAAAATTATTATGCGGCATATGCCGGTGGAGATACGGATTCGCTGGAGATGATTGCACAGCCGCTCAGTGACAATGAAAAGAGTTATATCATGACGTTTTCTGAGTATTATGAGGATTATCAGAACATCACCTGTTATTCCACAAAGGGGGCAACCGATGATTCTTATCTGGTATCTGTATGCTATGATCTGAAATTCAAAGGTGTGGATACTCCGGCACCGGGAATGGATTTCTTCTATGTGGAGAGAGACGGAAAGGGAAATCTGATCATCAATAACATATACTCTGCATACAATTTCAATTTCCTGGATCAGGATCTGGATGCAAATCTGTATTCCCTGATTCTGGCATATGAGAAGAGTGATGAAGTGGTTGCTCTGCAGAAAGAGGTGCAGACAAGCTATAATGAAGCTGTAAAGAGTGATGAAAAACTTGCCAATATGGTGGGTGGAACACTTCGAAATGCCATGGCAAAATGGAGAGAAACGATTGTAAGCAATACCGAAACCCAGACGACAGAGACGGAAAGCCAGACGCAGGAAACCCAGACCACAGAGACAAAGAAACAGGAAGAAACTCAAAAGAAAGAAGAAACTCAAAAGAAAGAAGAAACTCAAAAGACTGAGGAAACCCAGACAACGGAGTCTACGGAAAAGAAGGAAGATACCCAAAAGAGCGATTCCAAGAAATCTACCGGTACGGTCAAGACAAAAGATATCTGTAATGTCAGAAAGAGCCCGAGTACGGATGGTGAGCTCCTCGGAAAAGTGGATATTGGTGTGGAACTGAAGAAACTTGGAACGGAAGGTGACTGGACCAAGGTAAAATTCCAGGGAGAAACCGGATATGTAAAGAGCGAATTTGTAAAGGAAGTGTCTTCCAAGTCAGGTTCCGGCAAGGAAACCGTAAAAACGAAGGATATCTGCAATGTGCGTAAAACCGCCAGTACAGATGGAGAACTTCTTGGAAAAGTGGATGCGGGCGTAAAATTAAAGAAACTTGGCACCAAGGGAGAATGGACGAAGGTGAAGTTCCAGGGAAAAACCGGATACATCAAGAGCGATTTATTAAAAACGGTAAAATAATAAAGACATCATAAAGAAGCGGAGGCTGTGAGGTCTCCGCGATTTTTGTCAGACAGGGAAGAAACGTGGAAGTCAGAATTAATAAATTTTTAAGTGAAGCAGGGGTATGCTCCAGAAGAGAAGCAGATCGCCAGATTGAAGCAGGAAATGTAACCATCGGCGGAAAAACCGCGCGGATGGGGGATCAGGTATCGGATGGACAGGAGGTCTGTTTCTGTGGAAGACCGGTACAAAAAGAAAAAGAAATGATACTGATCGCGCTTAACAAGCCGGCGGGTATTGTCTGCACGGCGGAAAAAAGGGAAAAAAATAATGTGATTGATTTCCTGCATTATCCGAAACGGATCTATCCGGTCGGGCGTCTGGATAAAGAGTCGGAAGGACTGTTGCTGTTGACGAATAACGGTGAGATTGTCAACAAAATTATGCGGTCGGGAAATATGCATGAAAAAGAATATCTTGTTACCGTGAACCGTCCGGTGACGGATGCATTTCTGCATGGTATGGCAAACGGTGTTCCGCTTGTGGAACTTGGCACGACAACGCGCAAATGCAGGGTAGAACGGACAGGAAAAAAACAGTTCCGGATCATTCTGACACAGGGATTAAACCGACAGATCCGACGCATGTGTGAATATTTTGGGTACCGTGTACAGAAACTGGTACGTGTACGGATCATGAATATTGAACTGGGGGATCTCGAATCAGGAAAGTACCGGGATGTTACACCGGAGGAATTTAAAAAGTTAAAACAGTTGATCGCACATTCGAGCAATCAGCCCGTGCGACCAATGGAAAAACCACAAAAATCAAAACGAAAACCACGCAATTCTGCCATACATGGCACGTATACGGTGGTAAATCATCATATAGATAGAGAGAACAAAAATGGAAACAGAAAAGCAACGGATTGAAGAACTGGTAAAACAGTTGAATGCAGCATCAGCTGCGTATTATAACGGACAGGATGAAATCATGCCAAATTATGAGTGGGATGCTTTGTTTGATGAGCTTACCACGCTGGAAGAAAAAACCGGATATATTATAAAGGACAGTCCGACGCAGAATGCCGGATATGAAGAATCCGGAAGCGGACAAAAAGAACCGCATGAGTATCCGGCACTTTCCCTGGCGAAGACCAAACAGGTGGAAGAACTGCAGCAATGGGCGGGAGCTTATCCGATCTGGCTGTCATGGAAACTGGACGGACTTACGCTTGTTCTGACGTATGATAACGGAAATCTTGTAAAAATTCTTACCAGAGGAAATGGAAACCTGGGTACCAACATTACATTTTTAAAGGGTGCGATCGGAGGATTCCCGCAAAAGATTTCGTATCAGGGGCATCTGGTTGTGCGAGGAGAAGCTGCCATATCCTATACAGATTTTGCACAGATCAACGACATGATTGAGGATGACGATGAAAAATATGCAAATCCGCGAAATCTGGCATCCGGAACGCTGAATCTGGAAGATCCGGCAGAAGTGAAGGCACGCCATGTCAGGTTTCATGCATTTACACTGGTGCATCTGGATGAGCCGATGGTATCGTGGGGAGAGCGGATGCACTTTCTGGAAAAACTGGGATTTGATGTGGTAGACAGGGAAGCGACAACCGCCCAAAAACTTCCGGAAGCCATTGACCGATGGACGAAACTTGTAGAGAGCGGAAAAATGGATATTCCGGTAGATGGTCTGGTGATCTGTTATGATGATACGGATTATGCGGCATCGGGAAGCGTGACCGGGCATCATGCGACACGCGCCGGTTTTGCGTTCAAATGGCAGGATGAGGCCGTGGATACAAAACTAAAATATATCGAATGGTCGTGTGCGGTGTCTACGATTTCCCCGGTTGCCGTGTTTGAACCGGTGCAGATTGAGGGAACAACGGTATCGAGAGCATCTCTATGCAATATCAGCGAGATCGAGCGTCTGGGAATCGGAAAAGAGTGTACACTTTCCGTGATCAAAGCCAATAAGATCATTCCGAAATGTATTGCGGTAAAAGATGCTGTAGGTGCTCCGGAGATTCCATCCCAGTGTCCGGTGTGCCATGCACCGACAAAAGTTCATGTGAGTGAAAACAGTGGCACAAAGACCCTGCATTGTACCAATCCGGACTGTACAGCCAAAAATGTCAAGAAATTTACCCGTTTTGTCAGCAAGTGGGGGATGGATATCGACGGTCTTTCCATTCAGACGATGCTCCGTTTTATGAATGCGGGATTTATCCATGAATTTGCGGATATTTTCCGTTTGAAAGAGCATTTCGGGGAGATCAGCCAGATGGAGGGCTTTGGTGAAAAATCTGTGGCAAATATGGAACAGTCCATTGAAAAAAGCCGGCAGGTACATCCGGTGAACTTTATATTTGCCCTGTGCATACCGCTGATCGGTGTGGATGCCGGGAAAAAAATTGTTGCCGCCATTGGTTTTGAAGGCTTTTTGCAACGTCTGCATCAGGGGGACGGGTTTGAGGATATTGAGGGGATCGGAGCGGAACGTTCCCGATCAATTGTAACCTGGTATCAGAATGAAAAAAACCACAGTGGGTTTGAGGATCTGCTTCATGAACTTTCGATAGAACATGTAGAAGTGCAGGATACTTCTTCCGGAAGCTGTGCGGGACTGAGCTTTGTGATCACCGGAGATGTGCATCACTATAAAAACAGGGATGAATTTAAGGCCTATGTAGAAAGCCAGGGCGGAAAAGTGACAGGAAGCGTCTCGAAAAAGACGGCATATCTTGTCAACAATGACGTAGAATCCGCATCATCTAAGAATCGTAAGGCTAAAGAACTGGGAATTCCGATTATTTCCGAAGATACATTTATAGAACAATTTGGTGGGAGGTAGAAAAAGTTATGCCAATCAGAACACAAAGTGATCTGCCTGCAAAGGAGATCCTCGAACAGGAAAATATTTTCGTGATGGATGAGTCCCGTGCGATGCATCAGGATATTCGTCCGATCAATATCGTGATTCTGAACCTGATGCCACTGAAAGAAGAGACGGAATTGCAGATTTTTCGG
>ENA-OPAA01001766-OPAA01001766.1-human-gut-metagenome-genome-assembly--contig:-NODE-1766-length-11948-cov-5.970066_pt1 | contig 11948 bp, 8 predicted proteins | sample MGYA00241049_ERZ501414 | MGnify/ENA primary metagenome ERZ501414 (study PRJEB25962, sample SAMEA2042520) | human gut metagenome | biome: human gut; feature: human-associated habitat; material: faeces... | reverse complement strand
GTTCAGGTCCTTGTGCAGGGCCGGCAGCGGCTGCAGGGCCTTAGAGGCGATAGCCCACTCAGTGGCGAATACGGACAGCTCGCCGGTCTTGGAGGCGATGACGCGGCCCTTGAGGTACAAGTGATCGCCAAGGTCGACGAGCTGCTTGAACTGCTTGAGCGAATCGGCGCCAATCTCCTTCTTGGAGATCATGCCCTGAATCTTGGTGCCGTCACCGGCGGACAGCTGCACGAAGCACAGGCCGCCCGCGTTGCGCAGGAACAGCACGCGGCCAGCAATGCCGACCATGTCTTCGGTCTCTTCGCCAGCCTCGAGCTTGCCGTCATACTTGGCGCGGACCGCCTCGATGGTGTCGGTGACGTCCAAGTGCACCGGGTAGGGGGCGATGCCGGCCTCAAGCATCATCGCGCGCTTGGCCACGCGCATCTGCACCTGCTCGGGGTGGGCCAGCGGGCCGAACTCCTTGTTGGAGGGGTCCACGGCTTCGTCCAGCGTGGCACCGGACTTGATCTTCTCGCGGATGGTGGCGTCCTGCTTGAGCAGCATTTCCGCACGTTCGACGGTGCTCATCTGCGGGACGGCCGGGGTTTCATTCTCAGTGTTTTCGGTATTTTCGACAACTTCAGCCATGATTCATCAGTGTACGCAAGGCCGGCGATTATGAGCCCGGCAGACCGCACGGCCATCCGAACACCCGCTCACATGACGCAAAACCGGCCCTGCACAAGGCTTGAGAGACCTGTACACATGGCGAATCCACCATCACGCAACACTCGCGACATGCCGATTTGCATTGTCCACCACCACAATGTAGTATCTACATCTGTTGCCAAACGGGCTGTAGCGCAGCTTGGTAGCGCGCTTCGTTCGGGACGAAGAGGCCGCGGGTTCAAATCCCGCCAGCCCGACAACTGGACCGGATTGTTGAGAAATCAGCAATCCGGTTTTTCGTTTCCTGTCCCAACAATCAAACCAAGCGATCGAACAGCGGTAAACAACCCGCCGCACACAGCGACAAACCACATCACGGCAAGCCCCCGTATTTGTTGGCGGACCACCGTAATATATCGCTCGAATCAATCGATTGCCGCACTGTTTTTGTAAGTAATACTGAAGTAATTAGAGGAACCATGAAGAAGAGTCTGCTTGCACTGGCTTCGGGCGCGTTCATTCTCGGTGCCGCCGAGTTCGTGATGATGGGCATTCTGCCGCAGGCCGCGGCCGCCACCGGCGTGGACATCCCCACCGCAGGCCATTACATTTCCGCGTATGCGATCGGCGTGTGCTTCGGCACACTGATTCTGGTATTCGGCCGCAAGGTGCCGCCGAAGGACCTCATCATATTGTTTATGGTGATTGCCTTGGTGGGCAATCTGGCTTCCGCATTCTCCGTCAATGCCGCCATGCTGGTCGTCGCACGATTCGTCGCCGGCCTGCCGCACGGCGCATTCTTCGGCACAGCCACACTCATCGCCAAGACTCTGGCGGAGGAAGGCAAGGAGGCGCAGGCCGTATCCGTGATGGTCACCGGACAGACCGTGGCCAATATGCTCGGCGTACCGGCGGGCACCTTGATGGCCGAGTTCCTTTCCTGGCGTCTTGCCTTCGGCATTTTGGCCGCTTGGGCGGCAATGACGATTGTGCTGGCGTCGGCGTGGATTCCGTACGTTGCACCGATCAAGGACGCAGGCATCGCCGGTCAGTTCAAGTTCCTCACCCGCCGTGGCCCGTGGGTGATTTTGGCCGCCGTGTTCACCGGCAATGCCGGTGTGTTCTGCTGGTGGAGCTACGTCTCCCCTTGGCTGCAGAAAACCGGCGGATGGTCGTCTTCCCTGGTGCCGATGCTGATGATGCTTGCCGGCTTTGGTATGGTCATCGGCGGTCTGCTTGGAGGTCGTCTGACCGACCATTGGAGGCATGCCGGCGCGGCCGCAATAGGTCAGTCCATCTCCTGCCTCGGCTTGTTGCTGGTGCTTATCACTCCGGGTAATCAGCCGATGACCGCTGTACTGACGTTCTGGATCGCCATCGGATTGTTCTTTACTTCCGCTCCACAGCAATTGCTGATGACCGAAGCCGGCCAGGGCGGCGGCGAGCTGATCGCCGGCGCGGCTGTACAGGTGGCGTTTAACTTCGGCAATGCCATCGGCTCGATTGTCGGCGGCGCGATGCTCACCACCTTCTCGATGAACTATCGCTATACCGGCCTGGGCGGTATGCCGCTGGCTCTGCTTGCCGTAGGGCTGCTGGCCTTCTACTCGTGGCGCTGCGAAACCGATACCGACGCCATTCACCGCTTGCGCGAAACCAAGGTGGACTGAGACCAAGCTCACAGCAAACTCCCTGACGTGTTTGTTCACAGTATTAATAGACTGAAATCAGACACGATTCAGGGAGGTCTGGCGGTATGGACGAGGAAGCACTGCTCAAACAATTCGCCGCACAATTCGCGCATGGTCCAGACGATGCCGACGACACCGATGCGGCGGCCGCAGCACAAGGTGCCGATTCCACGGCGAACCAGGTTGCGGACGATGCCAATCAATCGCCCGCAACCTTTGATACCCAACAATTCCTGAACGGACTGGACGCGATTTTCGATCGCCACACGGCCGCCACCGAAGCCGGCCCGTACTTGGAGCAGGCGATGGTGGACGCGGAAAACGCCGGCGACGAGGCCGGACTGCTCACCGTGCTCAACGAAACGATGGGCTTCTATCGCTCGCAAGGTCGGCACAAGGAGAATCAGTGGATTGTGCAGCGAGCGCTGGAACTGGCCGCTCGTATGGGCTTGACCACCGGCACATCCGAGGCGTGGGCCACCACGCTAATCAATTGCGCCACCTCGATGCGCGCGGCCAAACAATACGATCAGGCCGAGGATTTGTATCATCAGGCGCAGAGTGTCTGCCGGCATTCGCTGGCGCCCACCGACCGTAGGCTCGCAGCACTGCACAACAATCTGTCGATGCTCTACAGCGAGACGAATCGGCCCGACAAGGCGGAACTGGAGTTGCGTGAAGCGCTGCGCATTATCGAAGCCTCGAGCGTGAACCCGGACGCGGATATCGACGTGTCCAGCTCGCACACGAATCTGGCGTTGACCCTGCTGACCGAACACAAGTTGGAGGACGCGCATTGGCATGCAGCCAAGGCGCTGGAAATCTATCGCACCGGCCATCTGGAACATTCCGCGCATTATGCCTCCGCACTGGCGGGCTTCGCGCAGGTGTGCTTTGCCGAGAGACGGTATGCGGATGCGGTTACTGGATACCGGCATGCGCTGGCCGTGATCGAGGAATGTTACGGCAAGGACACCGATTACTGGCGTATCACCGCCGACAATCTGCGGCAGGCCGAGGAAGCGGCGGCGCAGGCCGGGGTGACGGTTGACAATGCAGGTGTTGCCGGCGATGCAGGCGCGCTGCCCCAGTCCGGCTCGCGGCTGCCGAACAGCCCGGCACAGGGCAAGACCGGTGCGAACGCGGCATCTTCCCCATCCACCGTTTCGGTGTCGACCGGTTCTGCGGGCGCGGCCGAGGCCGTTTCCGCATGCCCGGTGTCCGGACTGAAGCTGGCCCGCGCGTTCTGGACGCAGATGGGCAAGCCGATGATTGCGGCGAAGTATCCGCAGTATGCCGGGCGTATCGCCGCCGGTCTGGTGGGTCATGGCTCGGAATGCTACGGATTCGATGATGCGTATTCGCAGGACCACGATTTCGGCCCACGCTTCTGCCTGTGGCTTACGGATGAGGATTACGCGGCCATCGGCGAGCAACTTGAGGCCGATTACGAGGCACTGCCGCGCAAGTTCAGCGTGGATGCGCAAGGCCGCGTGACGTTCGAGGCGCATGCCAGGTCCGATGCTTCCGGAGCATTCCCCTCCGCAGGTGCAGGCTCCACCGTCATACCCGATGCGGCAAACGCACCCACCCCCGGCACCGCTACGCACGATACCGCCACTGCCGAGTCAGGCGCGGCGTCCTCTGATGTGGCGGAAGCGATGACGACTCCGATTGATGCACCGCTCTCCCCCGTCACGCCGCGCGCACAGGGCGCGAATCGCCGTGACGGCGTGTTCCGCATCGGTGACTTCTTTGAGTCGATCACCGGGTATCACACTGCGCCGGCGCAGACCGCGCCGCATGAGTGGCTAATGCTTCAGGAATCGACCTTGGCCGCCGCCACCAATGGCGAGGTGTTCGCCGATCCCACCGGTCTGTTTTCCAAGACGCGCCAAGGGTTCAAGAACATGCCCGACGATGTGCGGCTCGCGCTGATCTCCAAGCGACTCGGCATGATCGCCCAGGCCGGTCAATATAATCTGCCGCGTTCGTTGAAGCGCGGCGACGGCGCGGCCGCATGGCTGTCCATCCACGAGTTCGTGCAGGCCACCGCCTCGTTGGTGTTCCTGGTTAACGTGCCGATGGTGGTGGGCTATATGCCGTATTACAAGTGGCAGTTCGCAGCATTGCGCAAGCTGTCTGGCTCGATGTTCGCGCTGTTGCCGAACGTGGGCGAACAGTTGGAAACCGTGATGCGATTGAGTTCGGCAGCCTGCTATGGCGGGGCCGGATTCGGCGAAGGCGGCAAGGGCGCGGCTCCAGCAATCGAGAAAATCAACGATATCGTGGAGCAGATTGCGGTGGATATCGTCAAGGAACTCAAACGCGAACACCTGACCACGTCCGGCGAGACCTTCCTCGAATGGCAGCGCCCGTATGTCGAGGACCACATCGCCTCTGATGATCCGGTGCTTAAAAGTTTGTAGATTCAAGCTCCCTCTGCCACGGCTTCGCCGTGCCACCTCCCTCATCAGAGGGAGGTATCAGTGAAAGGAACGTCGATGACCAACGAACTGACTGATGATGAACTGCGCGAGGCTATTGTGCGTCATGAATGGGATCAGTTCCAGCGCACCAACAATGAGGGTGGACGCGCGGCATGCCAAGGCAACTGGCCGGTGTTCCACCAGATGCGGTTGGCCCAGTTCCTCACATGGGAGCGGCCATTACTCACCAGCTATGCCGCTGATCTTGACGCGGCCGACCGCGTGGGCCGCAACCTCGTGACCGAAAAATACGGCCGCATGATGGCCTCCACCGCACCGGAAAATTTCACGAAGAACATAGAGCCGTATATTCCGCGTCTCTCTGAAGAGCGCGCGGCCCGTCAGGAACAGGTCATCGCCCAGCAGGTCGCCTGGGCCAAGGATTTCCGCGAGCGCTACCCCAAGCTCGGCGAGGCGATGCGCGCACTCACCACCACCGAAGACACACCATCTGCCACCTCATTCGAAACCTATCTGCGCGGCGAGCTTGGTACGTATTCCGACCAGACCTTCGAACGTTACGAAGCGATGATTGGCGAGCGCGCCGCAGCCAGCCCGCAACGCAATATCACTGAGGAAACCTTGTTGCACACAGTCCAGCTCGGCGGTTTCGACACCTTAGAGGAGGCCGAAGCCTCCCAAGCGTAATACTCAGCCATTCACTGTGTATCGGACACCCCGACTGATGTACGTCGGCCGGCCATACCCAGGCCAACGCAATCTGCCGATCGCCCCACACCCAGACCACCAACGCAGCCTGCCCGCCAGGCCCCATTTACCAGCGCACATCGGCAGAATTACAGCGAGAATAGGCCCCAAAATGCCAGTGTCATCAGTGTGGCGAGAGTGCCGAGCGCTACCATCACGCATATGACGCGCCGCACACCGACGATATCGGCGCGGCAATACCAGACACGTTCCATTTCCCAAGCAAACAGCACCACCAACAGCATGGTCGCTATTCGCAGCACCACCCATCCGACGGCAAACAGCCGCGGTTGAGGCATAACCAATACAGCCGATACGCCTACGGCGCTCATATAGCCATACAACAGCACGGTAATCACCATCACCGCTGTGCCGATACCGGCAGATAAGCCGGCAATGCCGTGCAACGTACGCTGTTGGGCGGCTCCCAGCCCACTCGGCGTCGCATGCATGGCCCGCACAGTCGCCACACTACGTCGCCCGGCCAGCAACGTCTGTAGCCAAGAAAACACAGTCAAGCCAATACCTAATATCGCCGCCATCACGATCAGCACGGGCCCTGCCACCATCAGACCGGCCAGCACGCCGAGCGAGCCGACGATACCGGATCTGGTACGTTGCGGCGCGGCGAAGCGCTGGTGAGGTGTCGCACCGGCGACTTGGGGCGTTGCCCATCCATCGGCTTTGGTTCCGGCAGTCACACCGTTCACCCAATTTTCCAGCGCTTGCGTATAGCCTTCGGCCAATGGCAGGTTCGGGGTGAATAAGCCCTCACCAGCCCGCATCTGATGGTTGCCGGCGAAATAGCGTACGGTGACGTTCTCGTTGCCGGACTTGTTGGCCGTGGCGATGATCCGCTGCGCCCCCTGTTCGATGGGCATGGCCGTATCGTAGGTGCCGTAGTTCACCAGCACCGGCATGGTGAGGGATTTCAGATACCGGTCGGCATCAAAGTCGGCATAGGCCAGATCGAATGGCGCGTAGTCCAGCGACATCAATTTGGCCATGTCTTTGACCACGGGCTTGGGCGCGCCGGCCTCATGCGTATAGGCGCTGACAGCCATGGCCATTTGCTCACGTCCATTGAACACCGGTGCGGATGTAAGTATGGCAAAGGCAATGTCTTGCCGTTTCGAGGTTAGAATCGTGGCGATCCAGGTGCCTTCGGATTCGGCGTAGATGCCGGTTTTGGCGGGGTCCACGCCGCTTATGCCACGCAGCACGTCGAGCGAACGCCCGTATTCGCGAGCAAAACGCGGGTAGTCGCGATGCAGCACGGTGTAGTTGTCGTTGCGCTTGGCCGGCACCAAGGTCACGATGCCGGCAGAGGCCATGGCGTTGGCGATATCGCCGAAATCCTCGGCACCACTGGTACCGGACCCGTGAATGAACAGACAAGCCGGGCGTGGCCCGGGAGCGTCGACCGGTTCACGTAGTACGGCGGGTAGCGTGACGCCGTCGCCGGTCTTGATGGATAGTCGGGTTTCACGCGTACGATATCGCCCCTCGTGGGGAATGTTCGCATGGGCAGGGGTGATGGTGGTGTCGGCAGAAGCGATAACGATGTGCTTGGTGTAGGGCCGTGTGTTCCATTGCGGCATCATCGCCCAGCCAAGTGTGGCGAATACCAGCGTCATCGCCATCGCGGTGACGATGACGCTCGCTACCCGCCGCACCGAAATCCGCTTCATAGTTACTATGCCTCCCCCCCATCAGCATAGAACGGTCGGCTCTTATCGGTCGGCTCCCGTCATAATGTGCTTCTACTGGGACCGTAATGCAATGGTTTGTAACGCTATTTTCTCTTCTTGACGGCACCGACTATGGCCCATACAACGGCCACTATTACCAGAATCAGTCCCACTACGGCGCAAATAATAGCCGTCAGCAATTGCGGATTCGGCGAGAACAACGAAATCATCCGATCCGGAGATATGTACCCGAAAACCAGCGCGATCACGCCGATAATCACGCCTAATAGTCCGAATACCACAGTAGGCGCGCTGGTGCTCTGTTTCTGGATGTTCTTGGCACTCTTGACATCCTTAGCATTCTGGACGTTCTTGGCGCTCTGGACGTTCTTGGCGCTCCCCCCAGGCTGGCATGGTTTGCCGGCGGTCTGAGACTGCCCATAGGGAGGTCGTGCTGAAGATGCTGCGTACATCGGCACATCATCGGCAGATGGAATCGGCCCACCATCTCCCTCCACGGCATCGGCAACTGTTTCCAGGGCAATCCGATCTGTGGTTGGTTCGATGGGCGATGGAGAGGCAGCTGTTGCCTGCGTATCCACATCCGAGACCGACGCATCCGCATGATTGTCGGGGACGGGCAGCACAGCCGTTTCGTCATCATCCGCTGCGGATGGCAGCACCGTGGTATCGGTTCGGTCATCGACGGTCACCATGGTTGTGGTCGCGGTGGTCGCGTCGGTTTCGGAAGGTATGGCCGTGGTCGGTGTCGCATCCTCGATGGAGGCGAATTCCTTGGTTTCATCAGTCATGATTCCATCTCCTAGTTGCAACGGCTTGATCATTCCGATTGTTCGGTTGTGTTCTTGCTTGTACTGTTGCCGTCGTATATATCGGCAAGCGGCTGGAACGTAGAGCCTTCCCAATCGGAGGCGTACACCACGTTGACACGTGCTTCCACCACATAGGGAATATTGATTTTTAATTCTGGGCCGTTGTCCGGCATGGCGGATTCCTTATCCAACCATTCGTGATCAGGCCCATTGGTGGCACTTTCAGCTTCGAAGAAAACAAAGCTTGGACCCATGTAGTTGTTGTATACCATCTCGTATTTGCCGCCAACGTCACTCGAAGTGGAGTAGTAGGAGTCGGCGGTGCCGAAGGCGTAAGTGCAGGAATCCGGCAGAACGATATGCACTTGCGCCTGTGTTGCGGCTATGGTGATGGTACCGACCGGGCAATTACTGATGGAAGTTTTGCCATCCAGCATCTTCACCGTGTGCGGTCCATGTGTCTTGTCCCAATCGGACCAATCAATGATTGCCTGATCGGTGTTGTAGTTTTCACCGCTGAACGCCACACCTTGCTGCAATGTTTCAAACGTGGCATCGCTGGCATCGGCAACGAAGATGCCATCCTTTTGCACATCGTTCATGCCGTCGCTGTTTCTCGCACTGACAGATTGGCTCAGTGAAACAACAGTATTGATGCCGCTGGCACCAAGATCACGGTAGTACACGCCATACGTGCCTGAAACGATGGTCATGCAGAGCGCGCATCCACCGGCAACCAGTCCGAGAGGAATCAGACCACCGGTACGCCGTCCTCTGAATCCGAGAATGATGACCACCAGCCCCATCACTATGCATACTGCGGCAATCCAGATGGTGCCCAGACGCATAATGCCGATAATGCCCATGTCGTTTACCCAAATCAGTCCCATCAGACCGGCAAAGGAGAGGAAGGTAAGGCCCAGTATGCTCAAGACCACGATTGGGCCCGCCGGCTTGCGGCGCTTGGACTCGGTGGGGGCATAGGCCGTCGCATTCATACGGTCGGGGGCAAACGGCCCGTTGGGTACTGTGCCGGGCATCGCGCCGGGCACAGTACCCGGCATCACGCTGGGCATCGACTGATAGACAGGCTGTGAAACAGGCTGTGAAACACTAGGCGCGGTTTGTGAAACAGGTTGTGGAAAAGGTTGCGGAGCTGAATACAAAGGAGATTGAGGTACTGGTTGCGCGGCTGGATATGAGACAGGCTGTGGAGCTGGATATGACACAGGCTGTGAAACCGGTCGCGGCGCAGATGCCCCGAATCCGTACCCTTCCTGCTGGCGAATGCCGCTTTTGGCCAACAGCCATAGCGCTAAGGCGGCGAGCGCAATACAACCCCACCCCGCACCTGGAATCACGATTGCCACGGCGAGGAACAGGAAGCATCCCAGACAATTCCAGTCCCATTGGCCGGCAATGAGGTCCTCGGCCAAGATGTGCCCATCGCGTACATCCGGCATCAGAAACCAGCCGAGTGCGTACAGAGCTGCGCCAAAACCGAAGAACAATGTACATACAATCACCAACGCACGTACTAATGTGGGGCTCCAGCCAAGCCGTAAAGCGATGCCGCTGCATACGCCGCCGATCCACCGGTCGTCGCCGCGAACCAGTCCACTGGATCGCACCCAAGTGAAGAAGCGTCGCGATGTCTTGTTTTTTTGCGGACCAGGCTGCGGCTGTGGCTGATATGGATTCGCGTTTGGATTGCTCATGATTCCATTACACCGCCCGACCACTGCCACAACGCTCGGGGAACACCCTGATTGTTCCCTGAACACCGGGTAAAACCCCGGCCGCAACGCCCTGAGCGCGGCACAATAGGAGTATGACGTCATCTCCCGAACCATTGCTGCCCGCGCGCATGCCGTTGATGCGCCCCCGGCAGGGCCGTTGGCTCACCGGCGTGTGCAAGGGCATCGCCCTGCACTTGGGCATCGGCGTGGCATGGGTTCGGATTGCGTTCATCGCACTGACCGTCCTCTACGGCGCAGGCATCATCGCTTATGTATTCCTGTGGGTGTTCATGCCTGCCGGAGACCCGGTGGCGGCTGCGGCTCGCACAGTGCCCGTTAATCAGGCGCCGCTTGCGCGAGGCAATCAGCCACTTGCCGCTCATGACGACGAATCGGCTGCCGCACCGGAATCATTGTCTGAGGCCATCCAACGTGCTCCGAAACCGGCCGTCGTGGCATTGGCCGGTTTCGCGTTGATGGCCACTGGACTGTTGCTCACCAGCACCGGTGCGGATGTCCAGATTGTGTTTCCGCTGCTGGTAGGGTTGGGCGGCATCGCACTGGCATGGATGAATCTTAGTCCGCGAGGCACGCAGCTGTTGTCTATGTTGGGCGGCATCGCACTGATTTTCATGGGATGGGCATTGTATGTGCATAATGTCAGCATTCCTGGGTGGGGCACCTCTCCTCGACGCATTGTTGCCAGCGGATTCGTGATGATCGTCGGTATCGTGGTGGCGGTGATGCCGTGGGCGAACGCGATGCTGCAACGACTCACCCACGAGCAGGCATTGAAGGAGCGCGAAGAGGAGCGCGCGGACATGACCGCCCATCTGCATGATGGCGTGCTGCAAACGTTGGCGCTGATTCAGCTGAACTCCGAGGAACCGACCACCGTATTCGCCCTGGCGCGTAGCCAAGAGCGCGAGCTGCGCGAATGGCTGTATCAGGAACGTTCCACATCGGATCGTTCGGTGGGAGCCGGATTGAAGCAGATCGCCGCCGAGGTGGAGGACGAGCACGGCAAGCCGATTGAGGTGGTCACCGTGGGCGACGCGCGGCCGAGCGCCCAGACCGATGCGCTGCTGGACGCCACCCGTCAGGCGTTGGTCAATGCGGTCACGCATGGCGGCGAGCCGGTGTCTTTGTATTGCGAGGCCAGCGACACGATGGTTGAAGTGTTCGTGCGCGACCATGGCGAAGGCTTCGATATGGACGCCATTCCGCCCGACCGGCTGGGCATCCGCGAATCGATTATCGGCCGCATCAAACGGCGCGGCGGTACAGTGGAGATAGTGTCCAGGGCCGGCTGGGGCACCGAGGTCAGAATGCATATGCCGATCGCGCTGAAAGCGGCGCAGGGAGAACATCGATGAGCGAGAACGAGACAGCCAAGATTCGTGTGGCCATGGTCGATGACCATGAGATGTTCCGTGCGGGCGTAATCGCCACGTTGCGCGATTCCTTCGATATCGTCGGCCAAGCGGCGGACGTGCCCGGTTCGGTGGCGATGATCGCACAGACCAAGCCGCAGGTGGTGTTGCTGGATGTGCATGTGCCCGGCGGCGAGGGTGGCGGCGGTGCCGAGATCCTCGCCAAATCGCGGCCCTACTCCCCCACTACCGTGTTTCTGGCATTGTCGGTTTCGGATGCGCCGCAGGATGTGGGGTCGGTGATTCGCGCCGGCGCCCAGGGCTATGTAACCAAGACGATTACCGGCGCTGATTTGATTTCATCCATCAAGCAGGTGCATGAGGGCTATGCCGTGTTCTCGCCAAAACTGGCCGGTTTTGTACTTTCGACCTTCCAGGGTGTGCCGGCGGCGGGGTCTGATGGCGGCGCTGATGGTGCGGCACGGGCTCATGATGAGGAGCTGGACCGGCTGTCCGCCCGCGAGCAGGAGGTCATGCGGCTGATCGCGCGTGGTTACACATATAAAGAGGTGGCGGCCGAACTGTTCATTTCGATCAAGACGGTCGAAACGCACGTGAGCTCGGTGCTGCGAAAGCTTCAGCTTTCGAATCGCACCGAGCTCACCCGCTGGGCCGCCGATAGGCGCATTGTGTGATAAACGACAGATGAGCTCCCTCATCAGAGGGAGCTCATCTGCTCATATCACTCCGCGTCGCGGCAACCGTTGGGGTTC
>ENA-OPAA01001764-OPAA01001764.1-human-gut-metagenome-genome-assembly--contig:-NODE-1764-length-11964-cov-2.337644_pt1 | contig 11964 bp, 10 predicted proteins | sample MGYA00241049_ERZ501414 | MGnify/ENA primary metagenome ERZ501414 (study PRJEB25962, sample SAMEA2042520) | human gut metagenome | biome: human gut; feature: human-associated habitat; material: faeces... | reverse complement strand
TAGGAAGTTCCTTCGGAATTTCCTATGAAAAAAGACGAGACCGCACCTTAGCAGTCTCGCCCTTGAGTTTCTACTTACACAGCATATACCCTCTGTCATTTTCTTGTCAAGAGGATTTTCTGTTTTTATTTCTTCTTTTTCTTTCCATTCTTCTTTGTCGGCTTTTTCACGCTATAGCCAAATGTTCCGAGCAACTTACCCAGACTATAATACTGTCCGTGCACATATACGATCGGATCGGTCTTTTCCAATGCAAAGCGCCCTTTCTGATCCATATAGGCATCATCTACATGAACCGCTTTTACCTCGGCAAGGAAAATATGATGCGACCCCGGCGTTTCTTTTTTGACCACCTTACATTCGATGTTGACCGGACTCTCCGCAATCAGTGGCGCACTCACATATTCTGCCTTTTCCGGTGTCAGATGCAGCTCTTTGAATTTGTCCACATCTTTTCCCGAACGCACACCGCAATAATCCGTTGCATACACAAGTTTTTCCGTCGTCAGATTGATTACAAATTCTCCGGTCTCATCGATCATGTGATAAGAATACCGCTCTGGTCTCACGGAAATCGAAACCATCGGCGGGTTTGTGCAGACCGTTCCCGCCCACGCCACGGTAATGATATTCGGATTGCCTTCTTTATCTGCCACACTGACCATAACTGCAGGCAGTGGATACAGCATATTTCCCGGCTTCCAGATCTGTTTTGCCATAAGCCATCTCTCCTATAAAGTTATCTGTTTTTATTTTTGCTGCAGGTAAGTTACCAGAACAGGGATCATCTGTTTCTTTCTTGATACTACACCTTTCAGGAGAATTTTTTCCGTATCTCCCGGCAGTTCAAACGCTTCAAGAACCTGTTCCTTTGCATTTTCACCACAGCAAAGGAGTTCTGTAGACTCTTCCAGAATATTAGTCATCATCAAATACAACATATGCAGTCCCTGGGTCTTTCTCGCCTCTTCCAGATATGGGATCAGACGTCCTTTCACCTCATCCAGTTCATCCTGATTCATGGATGTGATCTGTCCGACTCCAAACATGATATCTTTTACATTGAACACCTTAAAGTCCTGGAAACAGATCTCTTCTACGGATTTGCCACGCAGATTGCTTCCCGCATTGAACATCTCTTTTGCATGTTCTTCCATATCAATCCCGGCAATCCGCGCCAGTGCCTCTGCTGCCGCCTGATCAACCATCGTACAGGTTGGTGAACGGAACAGTAACGTATCCGAAATAATTGCAGAGCACAGAAGTCCCGCCATCTGTGGCTCTACCTCTACACCACTTTCCTGATACATCTGGTAAATGATTGTAGCGGTACATCCAACCGGCTGATTCCGGAAATATACCGGTCCGATTGTCTCCAGACCGCCCAGTCTGTGATGATCAATGATCTCCTGCACCTCTGCCTCTTCAATTCCATTCACAGCCTGTGATTTTTCATTATGATCCACAAGAATCACCTGTTTTTTACGGGATGTCATAAGTCTTCGTCTGGAGAGGAAACCACAGAACTTTCCTTTATTATCCAGAATTGGAAAATCTCTGTACTTCGTCTTTGACATAACTTCTTTCACATGTTCCACATAATCATTCAAATGAAAAATCTCCAGATTATCACGGCTCATAAAATACTTGACCGGAATACTCTGGTTGATCAGCCTTGCAGCAGTAAAGGTATCATGTGGTGTCTGAATAATCACGATATCTCTCTCCTCTGCCATCTTCTTGATCGTCTTGGAAATATTGGCTCCCTGGCAGATGACCAGACAGCTTGCATCCATCTCGATCGCGCACAGCTGTGACTCATAACGGTTTCCAAGAATGACAAGATCATCCTTCTCAATAAAATTCTCCATCAGATCCGGACTGGATGCGGCAATGACAACTTTTCCATTCAGGAAATAGCCATGTTCATTCCCGGAGATCAGTGTTCCGTCCAGTGTTTTGACAATATTGCGGTACTGGGTTCTCGCTGTTGCAAGGATATTATTATCGTACACTTCCATATATGACGTAGCAATATCTCCGATAGTGATCAGCCCTTCCAGCTTCTCACCTCTTGTTACCGGCAGTGTCTTAATATTCTCATCTTTCATTCTTGCCCATGCGTCTTTAATGGACATGTGACCAGATACACCCTCAATATGACGGATATCCATATCTTTTACCTGAAGGTGTACATTGTCCAGAAGAGACGGCACACTTACCTGGAATTTATCCAGAACATACGCTGTCTCACCATTTACCTCGCCCGCTCTTTTCGCTATGTATTTTTCTCCTGTGATTTTATTTTTCAGATTTGCATATGCAATTGCCGAACAGATAGAATCTGTATCTGGATTTTTATGTCCGATCACATATACTTTCTTTGGTTTTTTCTGATCCATTTTATATTACTCCATTACTATCTCTTGTTCCTTTACTTTTCAGAATGCCATTTTTTTTACTGTTCGTCAACCCTTGTTCGGATAAAAGACCATTACACTAAATTTTAAACAATATCTCTACCAGTGCCTTCGGTCTGCCACCCGCTGCCGCTGTCTTCTTTGCATACACTTTTCCATAACCGGCTTCCATGATCTTATTCATGATCCGGCGCGCACTTCTGACCGTAATTCCCAGACACTCCGCCAACTGATGTGCATCGAAAATATAACTTTTTCTTACATCTGCAATGGCAATGATCTTCAGAATTGACGTTGTGCTGAGCCCGGTTTTTTCTGAAATTTCCTGTAACTTCGGATCGGAAGAAATGAGCTGATATTCCAGCTGGATCTCCTTTCCAAGCGGTCCGTGCTGTGTCTGACCGGCATCAATCCAGAAAATCTCCTGCTTTGCATTTTTCAGGGAAAAATCCAGTGCACGTCTTGCGTTCATTTCCGCGTCATTCATCGTGCCTCCGGTTCCGATCCCTACATTCAGGCTGATTTTCTTCTCCTCCTGCACTTTTTTTTGCAGATTCAGAAGCTTCCGCTGGTTAAATTCTTCTTGTACAGCCCCGGAATTGGAAAATACAATATATTCTCTTCTTCCTGATGCAAAAATTGCACCTTGAATCCCTTCTGTATATTTGATGATTTCTTTTTCAATATCTGCTTTTGCAAGCATACTTGAATAATAATTCTCTTCTCTGCTCTTATAATCCGTCAGCTGAAAAATCTCAACTGCTGCCTGCGCATATTCTGCTTCCTGAAGCGCACATTCATTTTTTAATTTTTCCAGTGCCACTCTCACTTTTGCCCTGGTCGGAGGCAGATAAATTGCATGGTATCCCTTTTCCTGCAGTGTCTTATACACCCACCGAAGAGAAGTCAGTGCCACATTGACCTTTCCTTCATCCAGAAGCTTCATGTGCCACTCCACATACTGTTCTTCTTCCACTCCTGCCTGAAACGGACAGGAATAAATGTTTCTTGCCAGGATGTCAAATGCATCCAGCAAATCCTCAATGACCTGTTTTTCTACAATATCAATACTAAATGCATCCAGTTCAATATTACTTTTCTGCATCTGCAGAAATGCTCCCGCAATGCTGATTACCGATTTTTCCACCGACACATGCGGCCTGGTGAAATGATAGTTTCTCCCCACAAAACTTTCGATCGCACAGCCCGTAAACAGTACCGCATCACACTCCTGTTCACATTCCTCAATCAGCCGGTCACTTCGGTTAACCTGTTCCTCTTCATAAGAAGCTACTTCTACTGAACTGTCGATTTCTTTTATACTCTTCTTAACAACCTCACAAGATGATTTTGATCCGATAACTCCAACTTTCACAAATTTGTCCCCCGTATTGCGATCTTCTATCCAGAGAACCTGCCGTTGGCAGCTTCTCTCTATATATCTGAATAATTGCTTTAAAAAAGGAACCCCTTAAACGGGATTCCTTTTTATTATAACTCAGAGCCATCAAAAACCACAAGCTTAGAATGCTCTTTTTTTAATTCCAGATAACTTTCTTTTGTCAGCGTCGGTTTGAAATTGTCAAGAATCTGTTTTGCCTTTTTTGCGTTATCATAAAGAAGATCAATGATCGTAAGCGCCATCATCTTTGCCGGAACGATATAAGCAAGTTCCGGGTCCGCAAGACGGTAATCCTTGGAGTGAAGTCCTCCGGTTATTCCCTCTGTCCAGATGTGCATACACGGCATGATCTGAGAAAGATCCCCCAGATCTGTAGAACCTGCTGTCTCATAAAGCTCTACAAATGAATCTTTTTCCGCCCCTGTATATTCGATCATATTTTCTTTATATAATGCTGAAAGCTCGCGGTTGGTATTCATCGGAAGATATCCGATCTTATCGTCAATCTCGACTTTTCCTCCGATTGCAAGTGCTCCGGCTTTTAACGCACGGTTCACTTTTTTACTGGCATCCAGCATTCCATCAATTGTGAAAGCACGTACCATGATCTGCATCTTCACAACAGCAGGAACTACATTTACCAGATCTCCGCCTTCTGTAATGATCGCACTTACACGAACCTTTTCTTTCTCCTGAAAAGTCTCACGGAGTGCATGAATGTTGTTCAGTGCCAACTCTGCCATATTTAACGCATTGATTCCTTCATGTGGTGCGAAACCTGCATGCGCAGCTTCTCCGATAAATGTTACCGTCTTTGTCACAAATCCGTTGCAGTCGGTATCAATCGTACAATGCCTGCCATTTCCAATTTCCATCATGTGACACTGCAATGCCATATCCACATCATCAAAGCCACCACGTTTTAAATATTCCTGCTTGCCGCCGTAAAAACTGATCTTATTTTCACGGATCAGACTGTCGCGATAATCATAATCTACGCATTCTTCCGCAGGGATCGCAATAAAATCAACCGCTCCACCCAGTTCCTTCATCACTCCGGATCTTAAAAGACCAATCGCACATCCATACAGATCTGCAAGCTGTGCATGATGACCGCAGGCATGAACATTTCCTTCTGGCGTACTGTCCGGATGTTCTTTGCACTGGATACAGTCCAGCTCTCCGATCACGGCAATTCTTGTATTCCCTTTTTTCGGAGTTGAAACCTTACAGCCAGTATATGCAATTTCCGTCTCCGGCTCTTCTCCAATCTCCTGAAATGCCTTTATCATTCTTTCTGTAGTCTTAAATTCTTTGTAGCCAAGTTCAGGCGTTTTATATACATCATCACCAAGCTGAATGATCAAATCTCTGTTCGCGTCAATCGCGTCCAGACATCTCTGCTTCAGTTCTTCTTTTTCCATCTATGTCGTCCATCTCCTATTCTGCACCCATCAGTCTTCTCAGTACTTTTGTTACTTTCCAGGTCTCTTCTGTATCAAGCGCTTCTTCTACTGTGTGTACATTGATCATTCCACATCCCAAAATGACGCTCTTATATCCGTGTCCCGCAAGCACATTTGCATCACTTCCGCCACCGATGATCATTTTATTTGCTGTAATTCTTTCTTCTGCCATTGCATTTACAGTATCCTGGATCAATTCACAGTCTTCTTCCAGCGACAGGACCGGGTAAGCCATCTCATGCTTCATCTCATAACAGGCTCCCATTTCCTCTACAGCTTCCTTGCAGCACTGTTCCATATGTGCAACCTCTGCAGCCAGCTTTTCCATACTGTGTGAACGGATCTCTGCGGTAAATGTAACCTCATCTGTTACGATGTTGGTTGCAGATCCACCTTCAATATGTCCGATATTAGAGGTTGTCTCATAATCAATACGTCCGATGTGCATCTTACTGATTGCCTTTGATGCCACAACAATTGCATTGATTCCTTTTTCCGGTTCAATTCCGGCATGCGCTTTCTTTCCTTTGAAAGTAATCTCAATCGCTTCCATTGCCGGTGCTTTGTATGCGAGAGTCTCTGCTCCACCGGTTGCATCTACAACAACCAATTCCTTGCATGGCAGCATAGACATATCCATGTGCTTTGTTCCCATCATACTGATCTCTTCGGAGCAGGTAAATACAAGATAAATATCTCTGTGCGGTACACCGCTTTCAATGATATCTTCTACCGCTTCCATGATTGCTGAAATTCCAGCTTTGTCATCTCCGCCAAGTGTTGTTGTCTTGTCGGTACTGATGATGTTTCCATTGATCACCGGATTTACATTTCTGCAAGGCTCAATCTGATCCATATGTGCTGCAAATCCAAGTGGACGTTCCTTCGTATTTCCTTTTACAAATGCAACGATATTTCTGCCGTTTCCACCATAAGCTTCCCCGGCATGATCTGACTGGAACGGAATGTTCCGCTCTCTCAGCCAGTTTTCTATCCAGTCCGCCATCTCTTTTTCCCCTTTTGACGGGCTGTAGATCTTGATCATCTCAATAAATCTTTCCTGTAATCTTTCTCTCGATAACATCGTTTTTCCTTTCCGGACTTAGTCCTCAAGCTCTTTCTTGTAGATAATCTTTCCTGCGAAAATAGATCCAAATACGGCTACCAGGATAACAACGTATGACGGTGTTCCAGGGAAGAAGGATAAGAATCCGTTTTTCATCAGCCAGTTCATTGCAAATGCAATAACTACTGCAACTACACCAAGCTTCGGTCTTGTGATTGCGAACTGTCCGAATACAGCTCCGTAAAGTGCCGGAAGAAGGAAGTTGAGGGCCTGCTTGAATCCTTCTGGCATCATACCGATAATTGCGTTTCCTGCAATTGCTCCGATTGTCAGAATCACAATATTTACAATGATCGATACAGCAATACCGATGGTTGATACAACAGAACCTTTGTCACTCCCCATTTCAACGCCTGCTGCTTCCTGTGCAACAGAAGAACACGGAACACGCATGTTGGATGTATTTCCTGAAAGGAATGTCAGATAAGTTCCCGGGATTCCAAGAATCGGGAAATAGGAAATCGGTTCTACAATATAAAACGCTCCACTTACACTGATCTGTGCGATTGTACCTGCAATGATTGCGGATACCGGTGGCATACATCCGTATACAACTGAGATAACAAGTGCCGGTCCAAAACATGTAATGATACCTAATAACATGGTGATTTTTCCCCATTTAACAATATCAGGTATATAGACTTTGTTGTAGTATTCTTTATTCATATCTTTATCCTCTCATTCCTATTAAAATACAGTGTTCCAGATGTAACCAATGAGCATGCCTGAGAACATGGAAATTGCAAAGGCCCATTCTCTGAGCCATCCAATATTCTTTTCTTTCGCTAACTTTGTCAGGATCATCATAAGAATGCATCCTACGATTGTTGCGATTGCCGGTGCTCCGCCAAATGCAAACTGATTCTTTTCGTTGAAGAAGTTTCCTGATGCAAGGTTTGCAAATGCACCAAGCATCGCTCCTGCTGAAATGATCGGAACCATTTTGGAATTTCCTTTTGACATCAGATGGTTTACTTTATCCATCTTATCTGTGAAAAGGAGTGTGAAAATCAGCCATCCAAGTGAACCACAGATCATGGTCCATACACCGCAGGCAAATGCAACCGGTGTCAGGTTCTCCAGTGTAGCGCCCATTGCCTGTGCGCCAAATCCGGCTGCCATTGCTTCATAGTTAACGGATCCGATGAAAGAAAGTCTCATCCATGAAACAGGTGCTCCCATTGATACGATCAGAGAGATCATTGTTACCAGGATTACAATAGATGGTCCAATTGAGGAAATGGCACTACTCTTAATTGCCATATTGATCTTTTCCTGTTCAATTCCAATCTCTTTTGCTGCTTTGAGCGACTTCCTGAAAAACAGTACGGACTGAAAAACTACGATTCCTACTGCTATTGCGGCACTCACCCACATCAGAGGGCTGTTTGCCAGTTCCAGATAATTCACGTTTCCCTTCATTTTAAATTCTCCTTTGCCTTTTAGTTTAGGACACTGCCCTTAACATGTCCTTATGTTGATAATATACAATTTATTTTTTCTTTTGTCAACTTTTTTCATAAATTTTACTATTCAAAATATACACAAATTTTTACCACAATTTTCGTACATAATAACGATTTTTTCTCATTAAGCACAATTTAACCGTCTAACCATCTGGAATCCATACTTTTTATCTATACAAAAATGTGTTATACTAATAAACATATTGAGCATACGTTCAGAAAAATAAACTAACAGAGGTGTTAAGATGGAAAACGAAAAATTACAGGAACAGACAGAAAGCATGGCAGACTACGAAGCACATTTCGATGATGCCAATCCATGGAATGTGGTCGCACGTTATCAGGAAGAAGGAACCAATCTTCACGTAAAAGTAGAAGGAATCGTAAATGGTGGTGTCATCGCCATGGTCGAAGGACTTCGAGGATTCATCCCGGCATCCCGCCTTTCTCTTTCTTATATCGAAGATCTGGAGACTTATCTTCTAAAAGAAATTGATGTCCGCGTGATCGAAGCAAACCAGGCAGAAGGACGCCTGATCTTATCTGCACGTGAGATTTTAAGAGAACAGAAAAAAGCAGAAGATGCAAAAAAACTTGCATCTGTACAGGTTGGAAGTGTTGTAAAAGGTACCGTTGAATCGCTTCAGTCCTACGGTGCTTTTGTACGTCTCGAGAACGGTCTTTCCGGTCTGGTTCACATTTCCCAGATCAGTACCCAGAGAATCAAATCAGCAGACCAGGTACTTCACGTTGGGGACGAAGTAGATGTCAAAGTCATCGGTATCAAAGACGGTAAGATCAGCCTCAGTATCAAGGCTCTTGCCGAAGATGCTGAAAAAGAACAGGAGGAAGAGCTGGAACACGTAGAAATTCCGAAAGTAGAAGCAATCGGAACCAGCCTTGGGGATCTGTTTAAAAATATCAAGCTTTAAAAATTATAATTTAAAAAAGGGAAGCCTGCACTTTCGCAGACTTCCCTTTATCATTTCCTGATAAGTGTCACTGACACTTTATGCAAGAATGTACCCCCTGTACATTCTCTTCTATTTCTCCAGTGCTTCCAGATCCTGCATCCAGACTGCCGCACACGCATCGCTCGGCATTCTCCAGTCTCCTCTAGGAGATAATGCCACGGTTCCAACCTTCGGGCCATCCGGCAGACAGGAGCGCTTAAACTGCTGCGCAAAAAATCTTCGGTAAAAGGTCTTCAGCCATTTCATGATCGTCTCGCTGTCATAAGTTCCTTCAAATGCAAGCTTTGCGAGCCGATAGATCTTTGACGGTTCAAAGCCAAATCTCAGAACATAATACAGATAAAAATCATGCAGTTCATACGGACCTACAAGGTCTTCTGTCTTCTGGGCAATCTCGCCATCCTTCGGTGGAAGAAGCTCCGGACTTACCGGTGTGTCAAGAACATCCAGAAGTACCTCTTTCAGCTCCTGATCCTCACAGGTATCCGCATAATACTGAACCAGATGGCGTACCAGTGTCTTCGGAACAGATGCATTGACTCCGTACATAGACATATGATCTCCATTATAAGTCGCCCACCCAAGAGCCAGCTCCGACATATCTCCGGTTCCGATGACCATGCCCCATTCCTGGTTAGCAATATCCATCAGCACCTGGGTACGCTCTCTTGCCTGTGAATTCTCATAGGTCACATCATGTACCTCTTCATCATGTCCGATATCACGGAAATGCACATGGACCGCATCCGCGATCGGCACCTCTTTCAAAGTGGCTCCCAGCTTCTTCGACATCAGGCAGGCATTCTGATAGGTTCTGTCTGTCGTACCAAAGCAAGGCATCGTCACTGCAATGATATCCTTGCGGTCTTTTCCTGCCATGTCAAACGCTTTCGCCGTCACAAGCAGTGCCAGCGTTGAATCCAAACCACCGGAAATTCCAACGACTGCTGTTCTCGAGAGAGTATGCACCAGACGCTTCTTCAGTCCCATTGCCTGGATCATCAGAATCTCCTCACAGCGCTTTTCCCTCTCTGCCATATTCTGTGGAACAAAAGGGGTCTGTGCAAAGCTTCTGGTAAGTGCTGTCTCTTCCACACTTATGTGGAACAGTACTTTTGGAAGATGACGTTCTTCCGTTGTCTGGAAAGTTGTATTTTTTCTCCGTTCACTTAAAAGACGGAAAATGTCAATCTCACTGACGATCATCTCGTTGGCAAACCGCTTTGCTTCTTTCAGGATCGTCCCATTCTCTGCAATAATATTGTGTCCGCCAAATACCACATCCGTTGTAGACTCTCCGTCCCCGGCATTTGCATAGACATAACCTGCAATCAGTCTTGCAGACTGTCCCTTGATCAGTTCCTCCCGGTAACTATCCTTTCCGATCGTCTCATCACTTGCTGAACAGTTGACCAGGATGATCGCGCCTTCTCTTGCCGCCTCAATGCTCGGCGGGATTGGTGACCAGACATCCTCACAGATCTCTGCCGATACGACCAGATCATCCATCTCTGCCGCCTGATACAGGATCTGCGGCCCAAACAGGATTTCCTCCCCTTCATAAGAAATCACTCTTGCTTTTTTCGGTCCCTGACGGAATTGACGCATCTCATAAAATTCCCCATAATTCGGAAGAAATGTCTTTGTCGTAAGTCCCAGAATATTTCCACGATTTAACGCAGCCGCAACATTATAAAGCTCTCCATCAATTGCAAGTGGAAGTCCAACAAATACAAGTGCTTCTGTATGCCTGGTCTCTTCTGCAACTTTTGCAAGTGCTCTGCGCACCTCTTTTAACAGTATATCCTGTGTAAAAAGATCGCTGCAAGTATACCCGGTCAGGCAAAGCTCCGGAAAAACAATGATCTTTGCACCAGCCTTTTCAGCTTCTTTCATACGTTTGCAGATTTCCTTACAGTTGTGCCAGACATCCGCCACACGAATATCAACTGTGACCGCTGCAACTTTGATAAATCCCTGTTTCATGTGTTTACCTCTTTATCTTTTTGCCTGTTTTAAAATCTGTTTCAGCTCTTCTACACTAAATGTATACGCCGTATTGCAGAAATGGCATTTTACTTCTACTTCTTTTCCGTCATCGATCATTTCCTGGATATCTTTCTTTCCGATGCTGATGATGGCTTTCTCGATTCTCTCATGCGAACAATTACATTTAAACTGTGTATCCATTGTATCTGTAAATTCCACATTCAGGCCATCCAGTACCTGCTCCAGCATCTGCTCCGGTGTATGTCCGTTATCCAGCATACTGGTAACAGAAGAAATCTTCTTGATATTCTCTTCCAGTTTATCCAGCACCTCATCCGATATAAACGGCATTACCTGCACAATAAATCCACCTGCACAGTGTACAGTGTTGTCCTTGTTCATCAATACTCCAAGGCCCACAGACGACGGAACCTGTTCGCTGGTTGCAAAATAATACGTCAGATCTTCTGCGATCTCACCGGTCTGAAGGATTGTCTGACCGGAATATGGTTCTTTCAGTCCCATATCTTTGATGATCGTCATGACACCCTGTCCAAGTGCTCCACCGACATCAAGCTTTCCATTCTTCGCCGGAAGCATCACATCCGGATTAAATGCATATCCTTTTACATTTCCCTTGCTGTCCGCTGTCACAGTCAGACCTTCGATCTGACCGGAACACTGAATCTGGATTGTCAGCATGTCTGTATCATTCTTCATCATGCTTCCCATCATGACTCCACCGGTCAGAAGCCGTCCCAGAGCTGCTGTTGCAACCGGACTTGTCTGATGATGGACTCTCGCCTCTTCTACCAGGTTCGTTGTTACTGCGGCAAAAGCACGGATCTGCGTATTTCCTGCGGTTGCCCTGACAATATAATCTTCCATGGTTTCTCCTCTACTTCTTTTTATTTACGTAATTGTGAAACGCAAAGTCCATCTGTCACACACTGCGTTTCACAATGGCCTATTTCTTTAATATGTAGTAAGCCCTCTCGCCTCTTACCGTGTGCTCTAAAAGCTCCATTCCGCATTTTGCAGCTATATCCTTAATCTGCTTCACCGAATATGCCCTCTGCCTGTGCTTCTCACTGCAGCTTAAGCATATATTTGCGAATATT
>ENA-OPAA01001760-OPAA01001760.1-human-gut-metagenome-genome-assembly--contig:-NODE-1760-length-11978-cov-4.694540_pt1 | contig 11978 bp, 9 predicted proteins | sample MGYA00241049_ERZ501414 | MGnify/ENA primary metagenome ERZ501414 (study PRJEB25962, sample SAMEA2042520) | human gut metagenome | biome: human gut; feature: human-associated habitat; material: faeces... | reverse complement strand
GATAATACCGGATTATCTGTCAAAAAGAGACAACTCACTCGGAGTTGTCTCTTAAAAATTATATTTTAAATTTCCTCTTTGATGTTTTGCTGCAAGAATATCTTTTTACTCTGTTTTAATTCATTTATCCATGATATGCCATACATAAACTTACCAGATTACACCATCCTACTCGCCAATCTGTGTCGTAAAAAATCAGGTGTTTTGTTCTATGATTGTTACAGGCTCAAAGGAGCCTTGATCTTTGAAAAACTGAATAGGACACGCATACATCTGATTTTATTTTTGCTTTTATCCGTAAATACTTTGATTTACGGGTAGGGGTGGCAGAAACCCATTTCGTGCGATGAAGCTCCTCGATACGGATTACTGTGCTGACAAGTCTTTGAACTGTTTAGCGGTTGTGGTGGTCTTGTATTGTGCCCGTGAAGGTCCTAAGCAGAGGTTTGTGCCTACCGGACGTGGCAGCCGGAGATAATGAGATAGAACAGTACCGGAATTTCAGCGAAACGCATTTTCCGGGAGTGGCTCCCTGTAGATTCTGTCTGGTTGGGCATGATGGAGGTGCAGTGTGGGATTGCCGTCCCAATGTATGTTGCCCGGCTGGGGGGTGCTGTCAAGTGGCAGCTAGGAGAATAGCGGCTTTTGCCGCTGTTCTCTGACATGATAAAAGCTGCTAAAAAATGGATTATTATGAAGTTATCTTTTGAGATAAGGGAGCGGCAGATTCGTTTCATTATCTCAGGAGATAACAGCCGGCGTATCTTTCTGTAATAATCTAAGAAAGAGCAGGTAAAGAGAATATGTGTAAGATAGGCATTATGTTAGGTACAGCCGGGGAGAATCTTCCTTCGGCTATTTTATTTATGAACTCCAACAAATCGGAGAAGAACATCCGTAAAAAGGTTGCCAAGACCAGAGAGAAGTGTCTTTCGCATGGAATTATCTTGAGACGTGATGTGGTCATTTGCAAAGGACCGGACAGGGATGTTGATCGTGATGCAGTCAATCTTTTGATTTCCTTTTTGATGACCGGACAGTATGACATGGTGGCGTTGGACAAGCTGACAGATTTAACGGAAGATGTATCCGATATGGAGGAGCTTATGAATGATGCCGCTAAGATTGGTGTCGGGTTCCTTGAATTATCCACAATTGCAAGGATCACCGAGGCAGTGCAGGTACAGGTGGGGGTATATGATAAGTATAACGGATAAAAAGAGTAAAGCCGGGCGCAGTGTCCCGGCTTTTTACATACAGAGGTTTGTATGTCATAGGACAATCTGCGAATTGAATAGAATGAAACAAGCAGAAAATAGGAGAGCTAAAGTGTTAGATATATCAGAGGAAAAACTTGATGCAATGGCGGCTGTGGATATTCGGACTGTGGATATAAACACGCTGACAGATATTCGGGATGTCAAAATTGACACAAAACTGCCCGTAGAAGAAAAACTGGCTTCTTTTGCAAGACAGACAAATAATATCTATGTCCATCGTATGGGAGACTATGTGATTAAGGTCAGATTTCAAAAGGAGGGAGCGAGTATTGACGACAAGATGGAGGAATATCTGCGGCATTTAGCAGAAATTCACATATAGCGTATTTTTGATAAAAATCGAAAAAGCCTTGAAAGAATCGAAAAGTTATGTTAACCTAAAATCAGGATAAATCAAGGAAACTCTTGAATTTTAGGTTTATTACGGCTTAATAACTTAAAAGTCAGGAGTGATCAAATGAATAAAAAACATTTTCTAGCAGCCATGTACCTCCGTCTTTCAAGGGATGACAGCGATGTCGGAGATGTGACAGACAAGGATGGTAGACTGAAATCCGAGAGTAACAGTATCGGAAATCAGAGAGAGCTGATCAGAGCCTTTATCCATGAACAGCAGGATATCGAATTGTATGATATTTATGTTGATGATGGGTTTTCGGGCAGTAATTTCGACAGACCAGAATTTAAAAGAATGATAAGCGACATCGAAGCAGGAAAGGTGAACTGTGTCATTGTAAAAGACCTTTCTCGTTTTGGGCGTGACTATATTGAATCCGGGAGATATATACAAAAAATCTTCCCGGCTCTTTCTGTGCGTTTTATTGCGCTGACAGACCATTATGACAGTTTTCATGCGGATGCAGGGGAGAGCGGCATTGTTCTTCCGGTCAAAAACTTCATTAACGATTCCTATTGCAGAGATATTTCCACAAAAGTGAAAAGCCAGTTTGAAGTAAAGAGAAAGAATGGGGAGTGTATTGCTCCGTTTGCCCTTTATGGATACAGAAAGGCAGATAACAACAAAAATCAGCTTGTGGTGGATGATTATGCAGCGGAAATTGTGCGTAAGATTTTTAACTGGAAAATGGAGGGTGTGGCGGTTTCAGCCATAGCGGATAAATTGAATGAACTTGGTATCCTTTCACCCAAAGAGTATAAAAAATCCACAGGCGAAAATTACAGAGGAGGATTTTCCGGTGCAGTAAAATCCATGTGGAGCAGTGCTACGGTAAAGCGAATACTGACAAATGAAATGTATCTCGGTCACATGGTGCAGGGAAAAACAAAAAAGATAAATTATAAGCTGAAGAAAAGTGTGGAAAAACCTGAAAAAGATTGGGTTAAGGTGGAAAATACCCATGAGCCGATCATATCGGAAGATGTTTTTCTGGTTGTCCAAAACTTGTTGAAGGTTGATGGACGGGTGAGTCCTGTATCAGAGAAAAACAGTTTTTTCACAGGAATATTGTTTTGTGGGGATTGTGGAGAGCAGATGATAAGGCGCGTAAACCGCTATAAGAACACACAGAGGGTTTACTATATCTGTTCCACCAAAAACCGGGGTGAGGGCTGTACAAGACACAGCATACCGGAAGATGCATTAAAGCAGCTTGTATTGGAAATGGTAACGAAATTTGCAAACTGTTTTTTGCAGGAAAAGCAGATGTTTGAAAAAGCTCTGGATATGGAAACAAATTTTGAGTCCATAGTCTATTATGATACCGAAATTGCAAGATTAAAGAAAGAACAGGATAAATATTATTCTCTCTGTTCGGGCTTATATGAGGACTTGAAAGAAGGGATTATCACAAAGAGCGAATTTGAACGTTTGCACAGCGAGTTTAAAAGGAAAGCTGGAGAATTTGAGGAAGCACAGAAAAAACAGGAGCTTATGATTAAGGAACTGTTTAAGAATGGTGTCATCTCTGCAGCAAGGCTAAAGACCATGCAGGACTGTTCGGAATTGAGGGAGATAGACCGTTATACTCTTTGCAGTATGGTAAAGAAGATTTCAGTATATGAAAACCACAGAATTGAAATTGAGTTTTATTATACAGATCAGTATCGCATAATGCGGGAAGTCAACAAGAGAATAAAAGACGAACAGAAGAAAAACTGTGTGGCAGAAAGGAGTGCATAAGAATGGGCAGAGTATCCAAAAGAAAAACAGCAGGCATTCATTCAGAACAGAATGTGAAAGTCAGACGATACAGAGCAGGTATCTATGCAAGACTTTCAGCGGATCACGATGAAAGAAAAAATGAATCAGTGGAGGTTCAGATTGAGATTGCAAGGAAATATGTAGAAGAATTTAATCTGAAGAATACGGAAGAAATCATTGATATTATTGATTGTTATACCGATTTAGGAAAGACCGGCAGCAATTTTGAAAGAGAGGGATTTCTTAGGTTATTGCAGGATATAAGGCTTGGCGAGATAAATTGTGTCATAGTAAAAGATTTGTCAAGGTTTGGCAGAAATTACCTGGAGGCGGGCAATTACATTGAGAAGATATTTCCGTTTTTAGGAGTACGCTTCATTGCAGTTGCCGATGGGTTTGATACCGGAAAGGAAGGCAATGAGAATAAGCAGATGGCTTCCGAAATCAAGAACCTTGTAAACGACATGTATGCAAAGGATTTTTCTAAAAAGGCGAAGCTGCACTTAAAACAGAGGAGAGAAGAAGGCTCTTATGTTGGCGGTCCTCCACCTTATGGATATATGGCAGAATGGAGTGGAAAACGGCGCAGATTGATACCGGATGAAAATACGGTGGATATTGTTCGCTTTATATTTGAAAAATTCGCTGAAACGGAAATCTATACTGCGATTGCGGATGAGCTGAACCACAGGCAGATCAATCCACCTTCTCTGTATAAGAAAACAAAAGAAGTTTACTATACACCCGATGCAGGAGCGTATAAAGGTTGGGATAAGAGTTCGGTGGAGCGAATACTGAAAAGTGAAACCTATACAGGAACTTTGGTGCAGGGAAAAACCAGTATAACGGCAAGGGATGAGAAGAACCGTATTCATAAGCCGGAAGATGACTGGGTGATTACAAAGGATGCACATGAGCCATTGATTGACAGGGAGTTATATCAGAAATCGGTAGAAATTAGGAAAAAAATGAAGGAGCGCAAAGCTTCGTATAATCATCCAACGAAGGGTTATCCGCTTGGGGAAAACATTTTTGATGGTGTACTGTATTGTGGAGTATGCGGCAGAAAAATGACAAGAAGCAGCTATGTACAGCACTATGCAGATGGGGAAAAAGCAAGGCTTGACGGATATTTCTGTTTAAACAGCGGACAGACGAAAATTAAAGTATGCCCGGACTCTAACCGTATTTCAAAGAATGAGCTGGTGGATATATTGTTACCTTTTATCCGTATGGAATTTGCAGTTTTCCTGAACAAGCCAAAGCATTACATGGAGTATGGCAAAGAAAGAATTGCAGAGGCGGTTAAGAAGGCTAAAGCAAGACTAAGGGAAACAGAGGCAAAGCTGAGACGTTCTCAGGAGGAAGAAAGCTGTGTATATATGGATTACCGTGCTGGGAAAATTCCACAAAAAGAATATGTGGCTTTCAAGATGAAGCAGGCGGACATACTGGAAGATCTGAGAAAACAGCAGGAAAGTCAGCAGCAGGAAATAAGAGCATTGGATAAACTCTCCGGAAAATATATGGCAGCTATTAAAGCCCTGTTAAAACTGAAAAGTGGCAAAGAGCTTACAAAGGATATGATAGAAGCGTTTATTTCAAAAATATATGTTTATCCGGGCAAACGTATAGAGGTTATATTTACCTTTACAGCAGACTGTATGGAAGGGGTGAAGTAGAATGGAGCGTTTGGCATTATATTTACGTTTATCCTTAGAGGACGAGGGAGAAAAAGACGAGAGCAATAGTATAAGCAATCAGAGAAAGTTAATATATGAGTACATACATCACGATTCCGAATTAAGCGGGTATGAGGCTGTGGAGTTTAGTGATGATGGCTTCTCCGGCACCAATATGAATAGACCGGGGATGCAAAAGTTGTTAAAGGAGGTAAAGGCAAATAATATCAGATGTATCATTGTAAAGGATATGTCCCGTTTTTCAAGAGATTATATTGAGATGGGTACTTATCTGAACCAGATATTCCCTTTTATGGGCATTCGTTTTATCGCTATCAATGACCATTATGACAGCAGGGAACATCACGGAAGTACCATAGAGATTGATACCGCATTTCAGACACTTTTATATGATCTTTACAGCAAGGATGTATCAGTTAAGGTAAAGGCTTCGATTGAAAATAAGTGTGCAAAGGGAGAATATGTTTTCGGACAGGTTCCCTTTGGATATGAAAAAAGCAAAGAAGAAAAAAATGCAGTTATTGTGAATGAACGAGAGGCAGAAATTGTGCGCTATATCTTTTCTCTTGCGGTGCAGGGGAAAACCAGTGTACAGATAGCAAGACAGCTTTTTGAGGAAAATGTACCCACTATCACGCAGATAAGAAAGCCGGAAAAGAAATATACAGATGGTAAAGTACGTTCGTGGAGTGCAACAAGTATCAGAAGGATATTGAATAATCGTTTTTATCTGGGAGAAATGGCATACGGAAAATCTGTCTGCAAGTCCGTAGGAAGTCAAAAGACGAGAGCTTTGCCAAAAGAAGATTGGAAAATAATTCGGAACAATCATGAGGCTCTCATTTCAGAGGAGATATATGATCAGGTATCATCTTTCAGAGCGGATTGTTCCACAAAGAGAAACAGAGAGAAGCATCCGCTTACAGGGAAATTGTATTGCGGTGGATGCGGTTATTCCATGGTTTATAAGCCACTACGCGAAAAGAACCGTTACAGGCGGTTTGAGTGCCGAAAACATGCTCTGTTGCAAATTCCGGATTGTTGCACTTACATGAATGCTGATCTACTCGAAGAAACCGTATTGATGATGCTGAATAAAGAGTTAATGCTTCGTGGAAATGCCATGAAACAGAAGGAAAGCCTGTCTTCATTTCAACGGGCAGGCATCCAGTCATTGAAAAAGAAACTGGAGGAATGCAGACAGAAACAAAAGCAGATTCGGGCAGAAAAGGATAATTTGTATGAACAGTATGCTTTGAAAGCAATCAGTAGTGAGGAGTATCAGAAACGTTCAAACGAGCTGACAGAGCGCTTATCTTCATTATCCGTAAAGGAATCCGATACAGCGGGAAAGCTTTCTGGATTGGAAAGCGAATACCAGAAAGCAGAGGCTGATATGAAGCAGATTATCCGGTATTCGCATATTGAAGAATTGACGCAGGAAGTGGTTGATGCTTTTATTAGAAGAGTTTATGCTTATAAAGACAAAAGGATAGAGATTGCGTGGAATTTCAGTATGGATTGCGGAGTAAGTCAGGCAAATGGAACTTAGCAATAACTATTCATCAATTTTTACAGGACTTAGCAACTATTTCACATTAACCCAACGAAGTTATGCAGGATTGCGAAATTTTTATTTGAAAAAATAAAAAAAGTTCGTAGCAATAACTTGACATCAACGGGCTATGGAAAAATGAATGTTTACGATGCACTGATGAAATTTTATGGGGTATAAAATTTATATACAAAGCGTAAAAAGATATAAAAAATTTATGAAGTGCTTTTTTTTGAGAACCAAGTACGATATAATGAAAGCAATACAGATTGGAGAGTGAAGCATGGAGAAAAAAGATTTATTAGCAAATTACGCAGCATCAAAACAGAATATGTGTATTACGAATGATACGATCTCGGACCGATTGTTTCAGGAGTATGGGGTAAACAGAGGACTTCGCGATGTCAACGGAAAGGGTGTATTGACAGGTCTGACCCGTATTTCAAAGATTGTGTCCTTCAAAGATGAAAATGGAAAACAGGTGCCATGTGACGGTGAGTTATGGTATCGCGGATATAATGTAAAAACACTGATCAAATCCATTGGACCGAACGAATTCGGCTTCGAGAAAGCAGCATATCTGCTGCTGTTTGGAGAACTTCCGGATCAGGCGCAGCTGGATGAATTCTGTGAGGTGCTCGGCAACAGCCGGACACTTCCGACCAATTTTACCAGAGACGTTATTATGAAGGCGCCTTCTAAGGATATCATGAATTCCATGACACGAAGTATTCTGACACTTGCGGCCTATGATCCGTATACGACAGATTCTTCCATTGAGAACAATATCCGTCAGTGTATGCAGCTGATTGCCAATTTCCCGATGATCGCGGCATATGGATATCACGCATATAATCATTATGAAAATGATTCGAGTATGTATATTCACCGACCGGACCCGAAGCTTTCCACGGCAGAGAATTTCCTTCGTATGCTGCGGCCGAATAAGCAGTATACACAGCTGGAGGCACAGGTGCTTGATGTGGCACTGATGCTTCATATGGAGCATGGCGGCGGTAATAACAGTACGTTTACCACCCGTGTGGTTACTTCTGCCGGTACGGATACATATTCTGCCATCGCTGCGGCAATGTCTTCCCTGAAAGGACCAAAGCATGGCGGTGCCAACATCAAAGTTATGCAGATGATGAATGATATCCGGGAAAATGTGCATGACTGGAGCGATCGTGACGAGGTGAAGTCCTATCTTGGAAAGATGCTGGATGGACAGGTCTTTGATAAGAAGGGATTGATCTATGGTATGGGACATGCCGTGTATTCCCTGTCTGATCCGAGAGAGCGTGTGTTCCGCAGCTATGTGGAGCATCTCGCGGAGGCAAAAGGACGCCAGAAAGACATGAACCTTTACAATATGATAGAAGAAGTGGCTCCGGAACTGATCGCAGAAAAGCGTCATATTTTCAAGGGTGTCAGCCCGAATGTGGATTTTTACAGTGGTTTCGTATATGAAATGCTTGGCATTCCGTCGGAATTGTATACACCATTGTTTGCCATTGCAAGAATTGCAGGATGGAGTGCACACCGGCTGGAGGAGCTGGTGGGATGCAACAAAATTATTCGTCCAGCATATAAGAGTGTCATGGAAGAACTGGAATAAGATTATTACAGCGGACAGAATTGCATTTTATTTTGCTCTGTGCTAGTATGGAAACAGAAACTTTCGTGTGTTATAACTATAAAAGGGGAGAGGACTGATTATGAAAATAAAAGAAAAATATTATCGCTTTGCGGAAAAAGGGCAGCAGATACAGAGAGTAAACCGTTTTTTTGTAACAGAATATCTGATTTTTTATGCATTTATTCTGTTTATGCTCTGGGCATCAAGAGCAAAAGGAGTACGTTCTTTGGGCTTTGCGGCATTTGTCAGTGTGATTGCAGTAGTCTCCGGAGGTGCATTGCTCATTGGATGGAAGCGGCGTCCGGAATCGGAGCGGCTGAGATATCTGGCACTGATCGGGTTATATCTCGTATCATTTTTCATGACTTTTGCATATACGGAGAGCTTTATCCGTTTTCTGGGACTGGCTCCTTTTATCGGCTGTATTTTGTTTTTTGATCCGAAATATTCCAGAATCGGCGGCATCGGTTATCTTGTATTGAATGCGCTGACTGTCTTTGGTCAGATCCGTCAGCAGCCGGAAGGCGTAGCCGGGACAACCAATCTTGTACTGGATCTGCTGGCACTGGGGGTACTGGTATTTGCTGTGATCTTTACAACAAATGTGGCACAGAAATTCAACCATGATACCCGGCACAGTGAACAGCAGGAGCAGCGGAAGCAGCAGGCAATTTTAGACGATGTGATCGGTGTGGCGGAAGAAGTGCGTAAGGGTACGGAATCCGTGATGAAGATTGTCAATGATCTGAATGGATCGACAGAGGTGGTCAATGGTGCGATGAAAGATATTTCTTCCAGCACGCAAAGCACGGCGGAAAATATCCAGACACAGACAACCATGACACAGGATATCCAGCATTCAATTGAGCAGACACTGGAAAGTTCCGAGAATATGGTAAAAGTGGCAAAGCAGTCCGGGGAACTGAATCAGAAGAGTATGGAGATCATGGAACATCTGAAGAAACAGTCCGCGGTAATCGCAGAGACAAACTCCGGAGTGGCAGATTCCATGAAAGCGTTACAGGAGCGTACCGAGGCAGTAAAGAGTATTGCAGATACCATCTTTTCCATTTCCAGTCAGACCAATCTGCTGGCGCTCAATGCTTCTATTGAGAGTGCCCGTGCAGGGGAAGCCGGAAAAGGGTTTGCTGTAGTGGCTGATGAAATCCGTCAGCTGGCAGAGAAAACCAGAAGTGAGACAGAAAGCATCGCACAGATTCTGGATGAATTGTTTAAAAATGCAGAGGATGCAGCAACGGCGGTGAGCTGTTCGATTGAGGCTACCAATGCGCAGGATTCCATGATTGCGAAAGCATCTGAGAGTTTTTCGGGAATGAATGAGAATGTCAATACACTGGTTCAGGAGATCGAAGGCATTGACGGCATGTTAAACCGTCTGTCGGATGCAAACAATCAGATTGTAGACAATATCAGTAATCTTTCTGCAACAACGGAAGAAGTGACGGCCTCTTCCGTACAGGTAGCGGATCTGTCAGTTGAGAATTTAAACAATGCCGAGCAGGCAAAACAGAAACTTGACAATGTGCTTGCGGTATCTCATGAACTGGATAAGTACATAAAGTAAACAGATGGAATGAGATAAAGGTGCCTCAGCAGGAGAAATTCTGCTGAGGATTTTTACTACTATAACTTAGAAGGAGATAAAAATTATGAATATAACAATGAAACAGGTCGAGGGCGGTGTATGTGCGGCTGCAGGATTTTCCGCAAACGGATTAAACTGTGGGTTAAATCCGGATCGGAACAAAAATGATCTGGCACTGATCTGGTCAGAGAAAGAGTGTACGGCAGCGGCTGTCTATACAACGAATAAAGTAAAGGGTGCACCAATCCTTGTGACAAAGAAACATCTGGCAGCAACCGGAAATAAGGCGAGGGCTGTTATTGTCAACAGTAAGAATGCCAATACCTGTAATGCAGACGGAGAAGAAAAGGCACAGATGATGTGTGATCTGGCTGCAGCAGAGCTGGGAATAAAGGCAGACGAGGTGATCGTGGCATCAACCGGTGTCATTGGACAGAAGCTTCCGATAGAACCGATCCGTGATCATGTGCAGGAGCTGGCACGCGGACTTTCTCCACAGAATCATGGAAAAGCAGCAAATGCCATCATGACAACCGATACCTATGCCAAGGAGACCGCGGTTTCTTTTACGCTTGACGGGAAGACCTGTACGGTTGGCGGTATGGCGAAGGGAAGTGGCATGATCCATCCGAATATGGCTACCACGTTAAATTTTGTTACAACCGATGTTGCGATTTCCTCAGAAATGATCCAGAAAGCACTTTCTGAGATTGTAAAGGTGACGTACAATTGTCTGAGCATTGATGGAGATACTTCTACCAATGATATGGTCAGTATTCTGGCAAACGGCATGGCAGAAAATACGCCAGTCACAGCAGAGGGAGAGGATTATGATACGTTCCGTCAGGCGCTGTATCAGGTACTCATGACGCTGACCAAGATGCTTGCCAAGGACGGTGAGGGAGCATCGAAGATGCTGGAGTGTACCTGTAGCGGTGCGCCGGATCAGGATACCGCAATCATTATTGCAAAGAGTGTGATCCGTTCCCCACTGTTTAAGTGTGCAATGTTTGGGGAAGATGCCAACTGGGGACGTATTTTATGTGCAATCGGTTATGCGGATGCGGAGTTTGATATCAACAAAGTGGATGTGGATCTGGCATCGTCCAAGGGAACCATTGCCGTATGCAGAAATGCTGCCGGTGTAGATTTCTCTGAGGAGAAAGCAAAAGAAATCTTAGAGGAAGATGAAATTTATATCAATATTGATCTGCATCAGGGAGAGGCATCTGCCAAAGCCTGGGGATGTGATCTGACGTATGATTATGTAAAAATTAATGCAGACTACCGTTCATAATTAAATAAGAAAGAATTTTAAGGAGAAATTATTGACATGGAAATGAATGAAGAATTAAAAAAAGCACAGATTCTCGTTGAGGCACTGCCTTATATACAGAAATTCAACAGAAAAATAATCGTTGTAAAATATGGCGGAAGTGCCATGGTGGATGAGGAATTAAAGCAGCACGTCATTCAGGATGTCACTTTATTAAAACTGGTAGGTTTCAAGCCAATCATCGTGCACGGCGGCGGCAAAGAGATCAGCAGATGGGTAGAGAAAGCCGGCATGGAACCGGAGTTTGTCAACGGACTGCGCAAGACAGACGAGGCGACGATGGAAATTGCGGAGATGGTATTAAATAAAGTGAACAAATCTCTTGTAAAACTGGTGCAGGAGCTGGGTGTAAATGCTGTCGGCATCAGCGGAAAAGACGGCGGAATGTTAAAAGTGGAGAAAAAATATTCCAACGGACAGGATATCGGTTACGTCGGCGAGATCACACAGGTCAACCCGAAGATTTTATATGATCTTCTGGAAAAAGATTTTCTACCGATCGTCTGCCCGATCGGCATGGATGAAAACTATGACAGCTACAACATCAATGCAGATGATGCAGCCTGTGCGATTGCGAGAGCAGTCCACGCAGAAAAATTAGCTTTCTTAACTGATATTGAGGGTGTATACAAAGATCCGAAAGATCCGTCCACACTGATTTCGGAACTGCCGATCTCAGAGGCAAAAAAACTGCTCGA
>ENA-OPAA01001746-OPAA01001746.1-human-gut-metagenome-genome-assembly--contig:-NODE-1746-length-12065-cov-4.247211_pt1 | contig 12065 bp, 10 predicted proteins | sample MGYA00241049_ERZ501414 | MGnify/ENA primary metagenome ERZ501414 (study PRJEB25962, sample SAMEA2042520) | human gut metagenome | biome: human gut; feature: human-associated habitat; material: faeces... | reverse complement strand
TTCTTCCGATCTTTTCATCTAAGACCGGTACTTCAGGAATCAGTTTGGCCAGTGGATTCTTGTGTGGGTCATCCGTATAAAGTCCGTCAATATCTGTCAGGAGGATCAATAGATCACCTTGTACAACCGCTGTTACGACAGCAGATAAGGTATCATTGTCACCAAACTCGATCTCTTCTGTCGATACCGTATCGTTTTCATTTACGATTGGGATCACGCCGAGTTTTAGTAATTCTTCAAATGTATTCTTGGCGTTATATCTTCTCTCGTCATTGAGCATCGTCTCTTTTGTGATCAGAATCTGTGCAGATCCCTGATTGTATTCAGCAAACAGTTTCTGGTAGATCATCATTAACTGTCCCTGTCCTACAGCAGAACATGCCTGCTTCATTGGAAGGGATGTCGGACGGTTTTCTAATCCCAGGGCTTTAAATCCTACACCGATCGCTCCTGAAGATACCAGGATCACGTCTTTTCCGCTGTTATGTAAGTCTGTTAAAACACGGACTAATTTCTCTAATCGGAATAAATTGATGTTTCCTGTTGCTTTATGGATCAAAGAAGATGTACCTACTTTGACGATAATTCTTTGTTTATCTTTTAGTTTTTCACGATTATTCATTTTACATTCACTCCTTGAAAGGTATTTTACACTGTAACGAGGGCTTGTGCAACCTTAATTCCATCCATTGCTGCAGAAGTGATGCCGCCAGCAAAACCTGCTCCCTCTCCGCATGGGTAGATTCCTTTGATATTGCTCTCAAATCCTTGATCTCTCTCGATTCTTAACGGAGAAGATGTTCTTGCTTCAATTCCGCACAAAATCGTATCTTCTCGATTAAATCCTTTGATCTTTGTATCAAAATATTGCATTCCTTCCGAAATTGCTTCACTGACCGATTCTGGAAGACAGTTTCTTAAGTTTCCAAAACTTGTCAATCCTTTGGTATTCGGTGTGATCTCGCCAAAGGATTCTGTAATCTTTCCTTCTCTGAAATCTTTTAATGTCTGAACCGGGATTCTTCCTTTTCCTTCGCTAAAAGCTTTTTCTTCCCATTTCTGCTGAAATCTTACGCCTGCTAATGCGTCATTTCCATCAAAATCCTCTGGTGTAACACTTGCGATGATCGCACTGTTGGAATTCTTTGCTGCTCGATCGTGATTGCTCATTCCATTGACCGTCAATCGTTCTGGCTCTGAAGACGCGTTGACCACGAAACCTCCCGGACACATACAGAAAGAATACACACTTCTTCCATTGTTTGCATGATATGTTAGTTTGTATGATGCAGCTGGAAGATCATATTGATCTGCTCCCTTTCCATACTGCGAATGATCGATCATCTCACGCGGGTGTTCCACACGAAGTCCAATCGCAAAAGCTTTAGGATTCATTTCCAGATCACGATCTGATAAGACCTTAAATGTATCTCTGGCACTGTGTCCCGGTGCTAAGATTGCTGCTTCTGTTTTAATTTCTTCTTTATCATTGATAATCAGCCCTGTTAATTTTCCATCCTGGATCACGAAATCTGTCACTTTCGCCTCAAAACGGACATCTCCACCAAGAGATCTGATCTCTTCTCTGATCCCTGCAACGACATTTCTTAAAAGATCCGTTCCGATATGTGGTTTATTTTCATATAAGATCTCTTCTGGTGCACCATGTTCTACAAAAGTTTCTAAAACGAATCTATTCCTTCCGAATTTGTCTTTTACTAAGGTATTTAGTTTTCCGTCTGAAAATGTTCCTGCTCCTCCTTCTCCAAATTGTACATTGGATTCAGGATTCAGTTCACCACTCTCCCAGAAATGTTCTACATCTTTCATACGGTTTGTGACATCTTTCCCTCGTTCTAAGACGATCGGATGTAATCCGGCTCTTGCAAGCATCAGTGCTGCAAACAGACCTGCCGGTCCCATTCCGATCACAACCGGTGGATATTTAAATTCCCGCTGATTTTCTGGAAATTCAAACTTCTTTTCTTTTACTGCCATGATATTACGATTCTTGTTCTTTTTGAGGAATTTCTCTTCTTGACCCTTACCTAATGTCACATCAACTGCATACACATAAGATAATTCTTCTTTTTTCCTCGCATCAATAGACCGTTTTACGATCTTGTATTGTTTATATTCTGTATTATGTAATGCTTTTTTTATCTTCTTCTCAAGTGCTGCCTCTTTGTGATCGATCGGCAGCTTGATCTGGTTGATTCTTATCATTGTCTTCCTATCTGGCTTGCAGCGATGTATCCAGATGTAAATGCCCACTGAAGGTTGTACCCTCCGCATGTTCCATCGACATCTAGTAATTCACCGACAACATAAAGCCCTTCTAATAACTTTGATTCTAATGTTCCTTGTATGATTTCTTTTGTGGATACGCCTCCGGCTGTTACCTGTGCCATATCATATCCTTTATATCCTTTGATCTCAACTTCAAAGTGTTGGATCATATCTAAGATCCTGTTAAGATCTTTCCTGGATATCTGAGCAACTGGTTTTCTTGGATCAATCTTTAATCTCAGTAAGATTGCATATACCAGTTTTTTATTTAAAAATCCCTGGAAGAATTCTTCGACTGTCTTATAATTGCAGCTCTTTAAGAATACTTCTGTTGTTTCTTCTAAGGTTACCATCTGTGGCATGAGATTTAAATAGATTTTTACTTTTTTCTTTCTTCTTAATGCTTCGATCGCAAAATGACTGATCTGGAAAATCGGGATCCCTGAAACCCCATATTTTGTAAACTGAACTTCTCCATGTTCTTTGGCGATCAATTCATTATTCGCGTAGACGCTGACATTACTGACATTTCGAACTCCCGAGGTGTCTTTTAAATATTTTCCTTCTGCTTCTAATCCTACCAAAGACGGGAATGTATCCGTGATCTTATGATGAAAGTCTTTGGCAAGCTTGTATCCACTTCCGTTGCTTCCTAAGTTTGGCTGTGCACATCCACCAGTTGCAAGGATCAGATTGCTTGACTGAAAACATTTGTCATTTCCATAGACATAAAATGTGGACTTACGTTTCTCTGCTTTCGTGACTTCAAATTCTGTCAGAATATCCACGTGCAGATGCTTTAATTTCTGTGTCAATGTATCAACAACAGTTGCTGCCTGCAAAGATGCAGGATAATAATATCCATTTTGCTCTGTCACAAGCATTCCGAGAGATTCAAAGAACTGAATGAGATCTTCTAATCCAAATTCCTCGATCATCGGATAGGCAAAGGAAGGTCTCTGCCCTCTGTAGCAATTCTCGTCCATGTAAGCATTTGACAGATTGCATCTTCCATTTCCCGTTGCTAATATTTTCTTTCCTAATTTATCCATCCGTTCAAGCAAGAGAACTTTCTTATGATGACTAGCTGCTGTGATCGCTGCCATCATACCAGAAGCCCCTGCTCCAACGATGATCACATCATATTTCATTCGTTATTTTTCTCCAAATATTTATTTTAACTACTGTATGATTCCAGAAAATGATATACTTCTTCTCTGTTTTCAAAGATAAAATTCTCTTTCAGCATATTTTTGATGTCTGCTGGCAGATTCTCTTTCTTCATATCTGTATATTCAAAAACTTCTTTGGTCTTATTATTGATCACAGCCAGACTTCCATCAAGAATCTTCAGACTGTACGTTGCCTTAACCTTCTTGACTGCTTTGGTCTGTTTTTTTTCAGCTGTTGTTGTTATCTGAGAACGAACTTCCTTGAGGTTGTCCTTCTTTTCATTTGCTGAGAATGCAAGATAACACATACAGATGCACAAAACTGTGATCACAACCATATATATCATCAAAAATCGATTGATCTTCTTCATAATGCAACCCTCCTTTGGCTATATTGTTACCAAAGATAAGGGAATTTATACAAAAAGCCCAAATCATAGCAGATCTGGACTTTTTCTTCCTTTTATAAATGGAAGCCCTTACGATCCTTACAGCAAATGTAATTTCTTTGCTAATCTGACGATCAGATTTCCTTTTGGAATCTTAGTAAGTTCTTCTTCTGTAAATACTTTTAACTTAATGATCGCTGCAAAATAGATCAGTGCTCCAACTGGCACTGCAATGATCACGCAGACCGCAAAGCATACTCGCCCGAATGGAAGAACGCTTTGAACCGCATACTGAATCAGAAAACAGACAACACCCATCACTGCTGCACTTAATGCAGGCTTGATAAATGTCTTTGTGATCTCCTGATGAAAACCTGTGTATTTCTTGATGGAGTGTGCATTTAACAGACACATCACAAGGGAAAATGCCATAGTCGCAAATACCAATCCATATGTTTTACAATCTGTGTATGTTAATAAAAGCCATAATACAACGATATTGACCACAACGGAAATCGCAGAATGTCTGACTGGCACTCTCATCTTTCCCATTCCCTGTAAGATACCATTTGTCAACGTTGACAGGCAGTAGAAAATAACGGAAACTGCACCGATCCGAAGCATGGCAGCTCCTAATCCCTTAGCATATGTTGCACCGAAGATCAATCCATTGATCGAACTATTCAACACACCTAGTCCAACCGCACATGGGATCGCGATCATCATCGTAAAACGTATCGCCATCTGGATACTGTCGTTCATATCGTCCTTCTTGCCTAACGCATAAGCTGCAGAAACATTTGGCACGATCGCATTAGAAAGTGCAGATGCCATCGCAACTGGAACGTTGATCAGCACGTTATACTGACCGCTGAACAAACCATAAAATTCTGAAACTACTTTCGCCGTAATTCCTTTTCCTACTAAGATATTACTAAAGATCGTCTGGTCGATCGTTGCACTACAGTTATAGATCGCTGTACTAAAGATAACCGGTGTGATCGTTAATAATAAGATCTTTAAGATATTCCCATAAGATTCAATATATTTTGTACGGTCATGTTTCATCTGAATCTTGACCTTTGGCTGGTATGCACGATAAATGATAGAGCAGAAGATCAATCCTGTTAAAACACCGACTCCTGTACCGATCGCACTACCTGCTGCCCCATGTCTTGCGATCTCATATGTGATCTTGTTAGATGGCAGATATGGTAAGATCAGTACATATGCCATCAAAATACTAAAGATCGCATTCAAGATCTGCTCAATGATCTGGGAAATGGATGTTGGCACCATTGTATTATGTCCTTGAAAATATCCTCTAAGTACTCCAAGAATCCCAGAGAAAAAGATCGTTGGGGAAATGACCTGAAGGGCAAGTGCTGCACCTTTTTGATGTCCGACAAAGGTTGGTGCTCCAAAATATGCGATCATGGACGCGATACCACCAACGACAACTGCATAAACTAATGCTCCATAGAAGATTCTCTGAGCATTGATATATTCTTTCTTCGCAAGTCTTGCAGAAATTGATTTGGATACCGCAAGTGGAATACTAAAGGATGCGATCAGCAGAATGATATTGTAGATATTATACGCATAAGAATAGTACCCCATACCTTCTTTGCCAATGATCCCAAACAGTGGACTACGATATAATAATCCGATCACACGGCAGACAATGGATGCTGCGGCTAAGATCATTCCTTGCATTAAAAATGAGTTTTTGCTGCTTTTACTCATACTAAACCTCTTTCATCTCTTGTATATTTCGTCTTTGTCAAAATCTCTTCCTGACGTTTTTCCATATCTTTTCGTTCTTCCTCTTCCATATGGTCATATCCAAACAGATGTAACATACTGTGAGCGATCAAAAAGGCATATTCTCTCTCTCGGCTGTGGCCATAATTCTCAGCCTGTTCCCATACCTTGTCCATGGAGATCACGATATCTCCAAGTAGAAATTCACCGCTCTCCGGATCAAATGCCATCGGATCTTCTTCAATCTTTGAGAAATCCGCTGGTTCTTCGTATTCTGCCATTGGAAAAGACAGTACGTCTGTTGGCCGGTCGATTTCTCTTTGTTCTTTGTTGATCGCATGAATCGTTTCATTATCGGTTAGCATTAAATTCACTTCGCACTCATAAGGGCAGTCCACATAATCAATCGCTGCCTCGATCACTTCATGTGCGATCTTCTCATAAGGGATATTGATCTCCCCTTCGTATTCATTCTCGATTATAATACTCATAACATTCCTATCTTCTGTTCTTTTTGTTATTGTTATTCTTATTCTTTTTCGCAGATCTGGCTGCTTCATATTGATCATATGCTGCAACAATCTTCTGTACTAATGGATGTCTGACAACGTCCTTATTGGTAAGCTCACAGACCCCGATTTCCTTAACTTTTCTTAACACTCTTAGAGATTCTTCTAATCCTGAAATACTGTCAAATGGCAAATCTTTCTGTGTTAAGTCACCCGTGATGATCGCTTTGGACCCAAATCCAATACGTGTTAAGAACATCTTCATCTGAGCAGGTGTTGTATTCTGTGCCTCATCTAAGATAATGTATGCATTATCCAGTGTACGTCCTCTCATGTAAGCCAATGGAGCGACTTCGATCAAGCCTTTCTCCATATTCTTCATAAATGCGTCTGCCCCAAGGATCTCATATAATGCATCATATAATGGTCTTAAATATGGATCAACTTTACTCTGTAGATCTCCAGGCAAGAAACCTAGCTTCTCTCCTGCCTCAATCGCTGGTCTTGTTAAAATGATACGGCTGACTTCATCATTCTTAAATGCTGTGATTGCCATTGCCATTGCAAGATATGTCTTACCAGTTCCTGCAGGACCGACTCCAAATGTGATCATCTTATTCTTGATCGCATCGACGTATTTTTGCTGTCCTAAAGTCTTTGGTTTGACTGCTTTGCCCTGGATCGTATGACAGATAACATCTTTATCAAGCTCCAAAAGACTTGGAGATTTCTCTTCCATTGATAACGATAACGCATAGTTTACATTCTGCTCTGTGATCACATTTCCTCGTTTGGATAATTCGAGTAATTCATCGATCACGGAGATCGCATGATTGACTGCCTGCTGTGTTCCAATACATTTTAAATGGTCACCTCTCAGGATCAGACTCACATGCAGTGTTTTTTCGATTTTCTTCATATAGGCATCAAACTGCCCGAATACATTCCCGCCATGTTCTGCCGGAAAATTCATTTCTATTTCAACTGGATTCATCTAATTCTCAGTCTCCTTCTTTGTGTATATTCCTTATGTATTCTACCATCTGTTACAAAGTTTTTCAACCTGAGTGGCAAAATCCATATGGCCTGATTCATAACTTTTATTTATTGCTGCGCTGTTGTTGGTGTAATCATTTTTTCTTGTTTCTTTGTTAATTTCTTGATATTTCGGATCTTTCCGACACTTTCTTCTTTGATGATCGATGCCTTAACTTCATATCGGTTGTTCTTTTTTTTATAATTTCCTTCACAGTGAACGATCTTTGCTCCTGCTTTTGCTTTCTTCATAAGATATCGTTCCAGCTGTTTTTTTAATTTTAACTGTGCTTCTTTTTTTGTCAAGATTTTCTTCTTTGGCCTGTATCTTTCAGTTATCTGCATCGTGATCCCAATAGGCAGATAAAAAGATTTCCCTATCTTTAATGATCTTCTCTTTGTCATAACATTTGTATGATCCTGTCTTTCCTTTTCGGGAAAGTCGAATTGATACTGTCCAAAATATAAATTTTTGATGCTCTTTTTCTTGCCTGTGATCAGCTTTTCGTAATGTTCCATGGGAATTGAATTGTTGTACACCTCTTTAGTGCGCATCACGATCTCTCCGTCCGCTTTGATCTTATCCGTCTGTGTCACGGTAAAATCATCACTGTAGTAATAGATCAATCCAGAAATTAAAGTTGTTCCGCTTTTGACACTGTCCCCAACACTTACAAGCGGTGTTCCACTTTTGACCGCCATTTTTGTAATGATCCCTGATTTATTTGCCACGATATCACATGGTTTCTTTGGATTCTGCTTTGTTTTACGATCTAAAGTTTCTTTTATCTCAATATGCAGTCTTGTTCCCTGAATCGAACAGGATGCCCACGCAATCTCAGCATAATCTTCCCTCAGATGGTCTTCCAATGCATCACAGTCAATCTGGTATTTTAATGTTCCAATATGGTAGTAGTTATCCGTAACATACTTTAATATATCACTTTCTGAATATACTTCTCCTCCAGAAACTGTAATCTCCCATAAAAACTGACTCAGCGAAAGGATCATTAAACCGCACAAACACATGGAAAAAAATAATATTTTACGTTTTTTATGTTCTTTTAAGAAATATGGCAGTCCTTTTTGCCCTTGTAACGCAAGATCAACGTTTGCTTTCTCTGCTAATGCTTCCAACATTTGATAAGAACTTCGTCTGATAAAAAACACATAGCCGTCTGATACTGGTTTTAATTCCCACAATACAAGATGATTTTTTGCACAGAGATTCAAAAAACGCTCTGTCTGATATCCTTTGACTTGAAAATACAGCCTTCCAAATATAAAGTGCAGAATTTTAAGCATTTCTCATGCTCCTTTCAAAGAATATCATACATATTCCAGCCTTTTGATCTTTCCTTTGATCTTCATTGATTCCTGTGAGTAAAAATCAACCTCCAGATCACATCCACAGATATTTAATACGACATGATTCCCCTGAATTGAGATCTTATTCTCATCATATGATACGATCCCCCTGTAATTTTCTATGTATGCTTCACAGTTTCCTGTCAAGGTTATAATGAAATCTCCAAACACCACATCTCTTGGAAGAGAAAGTCCTTTAGCAATCACTTCTTTTGGTTTCTTCTTCATGCAAAACTCCTTTTGTGGCATTTGGTTTAATATATGCCGAAAAAAAGCACCATATACCTGTTCCCAGGTAAATGATGCTTATCTTTTCAATTAAGTAAAAATTATTTAGATTTTCTCTTACGAGCCGCTTCAGACTTTTTCTTACGTCTTACGCTTGGCTTTTCGTAATGTTCTCTTTTACGAATCTCCTGCTGAATTCCTGCTTTTGCACAGTTTCTCTTGAATCTGCGAAGAGCGCTATCTAAAGATTCATTTTCTTTAACGATTACGTTTGACATTCTATTCCCGACCTCCCCTCCAGTCTTGTACTTGTGCATAGGACTGTTTGGGTTTTAATTTTTTGCACTAGATTAGTATATCACATTTTAGATTTTTGTCAACTATGAAATTTGACTTTCTAAAATTTCTTTTACTTTTGCTACTGCTTCTGGAATTCCGGCTGGATTCTTTCCTCCGGCCTGAGCCATATTTGGACGTCCTCCACCGCCGCCTCCAACGCATCCGGCGATCGCTTTGATCAGGTTTCCAGCGTGTGCTCCTGCTTTCTGTGCCTCGTCTGTTACCATGGCAACTAAGAATACTTTTCCGTCTTTCTGGGAAGCAAGGACAATGACACCTTCTCCTAATTTCTCTTTTAAGTTATCTCCAAGTTCACGAAGTCCATTCATATCAACGTCTTCTATAGAAGTTGCAAGAAGTTTCACTCCTTTTACTTCTTCTACCTGATCCATAACATCTCCCAGAGCGTCTTTTGCAAGTTTGCTCTTTAAGGATTCGTTTTCGCTCTTTAATTCTTTTACTTCTGCAAGAAGTGATTCAATTCTTGTCAGCAGTGTTGCTGGTGTAGCTTTTAATGCTTTGGCTGCTTCTTTTAATTCTTCTTCCTGCTTATGGTAGTAGTTAAATACTCCCTGATCTGTCACTGCTTCGATTCTTCGAACTCCTGATGCAACACCAGTTTCAGATAAAATCTTGAATGCTGTGATCGCTCCTGTATTCTTCACATGAGTACCACCACATAATTCTACAGAGAAATCTCCCATGGATACAACGCGTACTTCGTCTCCGTATTTCTCTCCAAACAGTGCCATAGCTCCTGTTTTCTTAGCTTCTTCCATAGACATAACTTTTGTCACAACTGGAAGATCCTGAGCGATCTTTTCGTTGACGATCTTCTCAACTCTTGCGATCTCATCATCAGATAATGGTGAGAAATGTGTAAAGTCGAATCTTAAATGTTCCGCATTATTTAAAGATCCTGCCTGCTCTACATGAGTTCCAAGCACTTCTCTTAATGCTTTCTGTAATAAATGAGTTGCACTATGGTTCTTTGCACCTAATGCTCTGTTCTTCTCATTCACTGTAAAGACCGCTTTGTCTCCTACGTTGAATGTTCCTTCGACTACATGTCCAACATGTCCAAACTTACCACCGGATAATTTAATGACATCTTCTACTTCAAAAGATGCATCTCCGCTGATGATCACACCTTTATCTGCTTCCTGACCACCGCTTGTAGCATAGAATGCTGTCTGGTCAGCGACGATCGTTCCTTTGTCTCCTTTGTTCAGAGTTGAAACAACTTCTGTCTCTGTTGTAAGAGCTGTAACCTTAGAATCAAATGTCAGATTGTCATATCCGACAAATTCTGTCTCAAGTGCTGCATCCAGCTGATCGTATACAGAAACTTCTTTTCCTGTATAAGAATGAGTTCCGAATGTTCCTTCTGATTTCGCACGCTGTTCTTCCTGTGCTTTCTTGAATCCTTCCTCGTCATAAGTCAGCCCCTTTTCTTCCAGGATCTCACTTGTCAGATCAATCGGGAATCCATAGGTATCATAAAGGCGGAATGCATTCTCGCCGGAGAGAACTTTCTCGCCCTTCTTCTCCATCTCAGCTTCCATATCTGCAAGGATCGCAAGTCCCTGATCGATCGTCTTATTGAAGTTCGCCTCTTCCTTTGCAATCACATTAAAGATAAACTCTTTCTTTTCTTCCAGCTCCGGATATCCGTCCTTTGATCCTTCGATCACAGTTGTAGCAAGTTCTACAAGGAACGCTCCCTCGATTCCGAGCAGCTTTCCGTGACGGCATGCACGTCTTAACAGACGACGAAGAACATATCCACGTCCGCTGTTGGATGGAAGGATTCCGTCTGAGATCATAAATGTCACGGAACGGACATGATCTGTAACGACACGCAGAGAGACATCTGTCTCGTGATCTGTTCCGTACTGTTTTCCTGAAAGGCGGCATACATGGTCACGCAGAGCCTTCATTGTATCGATATCGAACATGGAATCTACATCCTGTACGATACATGCCAGACGCTCCAGTCCCATACCTGTATCAATATTCTTCTGGATCAGATCGGTATAATTTCCATGTCCGTCATTATTAAACTGGCTGAATACGTTGTTCCAAATTTCCATATAACGGTCACATTCGCATCCGACTGTACATCCCGGTTTTCCACATCCATACTTTTCTCCACGGTCGTAATAAATCTCTGAACATGGACCACACGGGCCTGAACCATGCTCCCAGAAGTTATCTTCCTTACCGAAACGGAAAATACTTTAACCAGAAACCGACCGAGAAAGCTCCGTGGATTAAAAACAGATTCAGAGATCTCGATAATCTCTCAATTGAATCAGTTCAAAAGTATGATAATTACCGAACTCTTAATATTTTGAATCCGGGCAGCACGGAACGTCGAAAAGAATATTTTCACTATATTAATGAAATGTATATTGATCTTGACTCAGTTCACAAGGACGGTATTCCAGAATCGGAGCAGACGCGGCTTCTCAAGTTATTATACGACTTCCTTTTGACCGCCTTTGATAATGACGTCCTCCCACGACCGACTTCCTTCTTATTTAGTGGACGTGGATTCGCTCTTCACTATGTGCTCAAGGAACCGATCCCGGTTGATTCTGAAGAAGCGATCAGTTTTGCCGCTTTATACCAATGCGCATTCGATAAATTAGAACGTTTGCTTGAAAACGGTGCAAGCGAAGCCGGTACAGATGTTGACCGCGTGGTTCATGGAATCAGCCGTATGGGACGAGTTGCTGGAACTTTGAACACTAAAGCTAAGCGATTCTCGCGTTTTGTGGACATTACAGGTCATTATTTCACAATGGACGAACTGGTTGCTGGATTTGTTGATGACCCGGAAGACTTCGAAATCCGAAAAGCCCTCAAACGCTCCGAAAAAGGCATTACCAAAGCAGCGATGGTTAAATTCTATGCAAAATTAGAAGCGAAAGCATTGAAAGGTCAGAAGCTTTCAGAAAAAACACTTG
>ENA-OPAA01001743-OPAA01001743.1-human-gut-metagenome-genome-assembly--contig:-NODE-1743-length-12067-cov-9.602314_pt1 | contig 12067 bp, 10 predicted proteins | sample MGYA00241049_ERZ501414 | MGnify/ENA primary metagenome ERZ501414 (study PRJEB25962, sample SAMEA2042520) | human gut metagenome | biome: human gut; feature: human-associated habitat; material: faeces... | reverse complement strand
CCACCGTGCTGGCAGTGTTTGAAAATATCATCTGCTGCGGCATGGAGCTGACCGGCTGCAGCCGCAAAAAGTCCAGTCTGGTGAACCTTGTGCTCATCATCCTTCTGTCCATGCCCTGTGTGCTGGGCTATAACCTGTGGGCATGGGATGGCTTTGCAGTGTTCGGCGGTGCTGTGCTGGATGTAGAGGACTTTCTGGTCAGCAACCTCTTCCTGCCGCTGGGCAGCCTGGTATATCTGCTGTTCTGCGTTACCCGCTACGGCTGGGGCTGGCAGAACTACAAAAAAGAGGTCAACACCGGCAAGGGTCTCAAGGTACAGGACTGGATGCGCGGCTACCTGACTTATGTGCTGCCGCTCATCGTGGTGTTCATCTTTGCATTTGGTCTCTACGACAAATTCCTTGCATAAGTGATCCCAGCGTCTGCTCCGTCTTTGATTGACGAACAGGCGGAACAAGTGTAATATAAAAGCATATAGGGTGCTTCTCCCGGCGGGAAACACTGCTATATGCTTTTTTGTATTCAAAAAGGAGGAAACACACCCATGCACATTCTGGTCTGTGACGATGATGCGGCCTTCGCTGCACAGATGGACGAGTACATCTCGGAATGGTTCCGCGCCCGGGAGATTCAGGTGCAGAGCACCGTCTGCACCAGCGGCGAGCAGCTGCTGGCTACCCCGGAGCTGGAACGCTACCAGCTGGCGTTTCTGGATGTAGACCTGAAAACCACCGACGGCATTGCACTGGGACGCAAGCTGCGGCAGGTCGCCCCGGATATCGTGCTGGTGTACATTTCGGCTTATCTGGAATTTGCCCCGCAGGGCTACACGGTCAACGCTTACCGCTACCTACTCAAGCGGGATATTGCCGCCCAGCTGCCCAGCTGTCTGGAGGATATTTTTTCCGGCATGTCTGACCTCCGAAAAACGCTGGAGGTGCACCACAACCGTACCACCAGTGAGATCCCGCTGGATCAGATCTATTATCTGGAAAGCGATCTGCGGCAGATCAACGTCTACGGCGATATCCCGCACCAGCCCATCTGCACCTTTTACGGCAAGATCGCTGATCTGCCCGCCATGCTGTACGAAAACGGCTTTTTGCAGGTAGGGCGCAGCGATGTGGTCAATCTGCAATATGTGCGCTCCATCCGCAACTATAAGGTGGAGCTGCGCAGCGGGGTAGAACTGAGCGTCAGCCGACAGTACTATACAGCCATCCGCAGCGCATGGCTGGAATGGAAGGGGCAGTTCGGCGATGAATGAAGAATTCTGGCGCTGGTATATGTACGGCCACTGGATCTGCCTTGCCCAGTGGCTCGGCTTTATCATGGTGGAATATGCTTACCTTGGCAAGGGCAGGGTAAAGCACCCTCTGGTGTGGTCCGGTGTTATAACCATGCTCACGATGACCCTCTCGGTCGTGTACAACTTTGGCTTTTTTACGCCGAGGGCAGTGGCTCTCACGATCCTTTTTCTGTTCATCACCGTCATGCTATTTGGCGGCACACCGGGGCAAAAGTTTACCGCCTGCCTGATCAACGGTACCATGTGCCTGTTGGTCGAAAACAGTATGCGGTATGTTATATCATGGATGCTGAAGTGTGAACTGCAGCAGGTCATCCAACGCGCAGACTGTCTGATCATCATAGCGGTGGCAAATATGGTGGTGGGCGCAGCTGTGGCCTTTTTGGTAGGCAAGTGGCGCAGGCGCAATGCGCTGGAGCCCTTGCAGGCGCTGACCATGAGCTTTTTTCCGGGCGTGGTCGTGGTGCTGAACATCCTGCTCATGCTCACAGATAACAACAAAAGGGCTACCATGGCCACCATGGGAATGACAGTGGGGCTTACGGTGGCCGTCATGGTGCATCTGTGCATCGTGGCAATGTTCAATGATCAGGTCATGCAGCGGCGCAGCCTGCATTTTCAGGCCGAACTGGAGCAGCAGCGGGCTTCGGCTCTGCTGGATTCCTACACCGCCCAGCGCCGCCTGACCCACGAATTCACCAACCATATCGGTGCGTTGCGTGCCTTGCTGGCACAGGGAGATGTGGCCGGTGCGCAGGACTATATTGCCGGTGTGGATAAGGCTGTGGCGGCCAGCACTACCATTATGGATACCCACAACCCGCTGTTGGACTCCATCCTGACCCGCAAGTACGAGGAGGCCACCCGGCAGGGCGTAAGCGTGTATTTTGATCTTTGCGACCTGCGGGATTTTCCCTTGAGCGGGGTGGATATGGTCACCGTGCTGGCAAATCTGCTGGATAACGCCATCTGTGCCGCAGCGCAGGCGTACCCGCCGGAGGTCTACGTGCGAGTGCGCAAAACGGAGGAGGAATATCTTCTCTCGGTGCGCAACCGGGTGCAGCGGGACGTGGAGCTGCCGCCGGATGGGCAGTTACCCCGCACCACCCGCAAGGAGCCCGGCCACGGCATGGGGCTTTCCAATGTGCGGGACGTTCTGCTGCGCCACGGTGCGGAGTATACCCTGAGCTGCCGGGACAATTGGTTCCGCTTTACCTGTGCGGTGCCTACCGGCAATTCATGACATCTGCACCGTCAGAATATGACAATTTTTGTGCAACAGAAGCGTAACTCTGCTATACTGTGGTCAGTAAAGGAAGCCTTCCGTGCGGACATGGTCACGTTGCGGTGGGAGGGGAATACCCTTCTTTTTAAAAGCTTTGTTGCTGGATGGAAAAACAGCCTGCGGTGCGTGTAAGCAGGCTGCCTACCTTTGCTTTTTTTGGGCTGTGCAGGAATGCACAGTACCTTGCTGACGGGACTTTCTGCGGCGGGCCTTTTGGGGGTTGCAGTCGATAAAGTTTCTCGATGCGTCGCAATTCCGGTTTTGTTTGCTGTATGGGAATGGCGTAAGCAAGCCGGGGTATCGTGCGCTGCAAAGAGTCCCGCCAGTTTTCTTTTGTTCAAAAAAGGACTGCTGTACATGGGTTTTGCCCAGTATAGCAGTCCTTTTTATCTATTAAATCATCGTATCTGCCAGTCAGCAGAAAGCCGACCCGCCGCGCGACTGTTTCGGCAGAAAACCAGCGCGGCAGCTGCCGTTTCCCTCTGCGTCCCTCCCATGAAAAAGCAGCTCAGCCAAGCCCGCAGGCTTGGCTGAGCTGCAAAACTAAAATGCAATTCCTTAAACTATGCGCAGAGCGAAGCGGAGCGCATTTAAAATCGTAAAAAGCGCAGTTACTCCGGCTTTACCTGTAGCTCCTGCTCGCAGTAGATGCAGCGGTACTTGCCGTTGGAGCTCAGCTCAAAGATCTGGTCGCACTCCTCTTCAATGCTGGAGATGCAGCGGGGGTTCTTGCAGCGTACAATGTTCACCAGACGCTTGGGGGGCTTGGGCTGCTCCTTGCGGACAGCCTTGCCGTTTTCAATAATGGTCACGCTGATGTTCGGGTCCAGATAAGCCAGCACATCGAGGTTCAGCCAGGAGGCATCGCCCTCTACCTTGATGATGTCCTTGCGGCCGCTTGCCGTCTTTTTGCTGCGTGCATTCTGGATCAGCGCCACGCTGGCAGTGCGGTTGCCCGCAATGCCCAGCAGATCCATCAGACCAATGGCAGTACCTGCCTTGATGTGGTCGATGACAATACCGTTCTGAATCTCGTCAATATTCAACATATCAGTTTTCCTCCTTCGGTGCTTTGGGGTCTGCAAGCCCCAGCAGAGTCATAATCAGTGCCATGCGGACGTAAACGCCGTTCTGCACCTGCTCAAAATAAGCGGCGCGGGGGTCATCGTCCACATCCAGTGCAATCTCGTTCACGCGGGGCAGGGGGTGCAACACCGCCATGGTGGGCTTGGCCTGCGCCATCTTTTCGCGGGTCAGCACATAGCTGTTCTTCAGGCGGATATAGTCCTCCTCGTTGAAGAAGCGCTCCTTCTGCACGCGGGTCATATACAGGATATCCAGCTCCGGCATGGATTCCTCCAGACTGCGGGTCTCCTTGTAGGGGATGCCGTTGGCCTCCAGCACGTCGTTGATGATATAATCCGGCACCCGCAGTTCCTCCGGGCTGATCAGCACAAAGCGCACATTCTTGCAGCGCGCCATGGTCTTGAGCAGGGAGTGGACGGTGCGGCCAAACTTCAGATCACCGCACAGACCAATGGTCAGATCATCCAGTCTGCCCATGCGGCGGCGAATGGTCATCAGGTCGGTCAGGGTCTGGGTGGGGTGCTGGTGGCCGCCGTCACCGGCATTGATCACCGGAATGCGGGAGTAGCGGGAGGCACGCAGCGGTGCACCCTCTTTGGGGTGGCGCATGGCAACGATATCGGCATAGCAGGAAACCACCCGGATAGTGTCGGCTACGCTCTCGCCCTTGGTGGCGCTGGACACGTTCTCGCTGGGGAAGCCCAGCACATGACCGCCCAGGTTCAGCATAGCCGCCTCAAAGGACAGGCGGGTGCGGGTGGAGGGCTCGTAGAACAAAGTAGCCAGCTTTTTGTGGTTGGCAACCTCCTGATAGGCGGCGGGGTCGGCGCAGATACGGTCGGCAAGATCAAGCAGCTGTGTGATCTCCTGCTGGGTGAGATCCAAAGGATCGATCAGATGACGCATGGACAGTATACCTCCGTTTAAAGCAGTTTGCGTAAGATAGAAAAATCAAAAAAGTTTGTGTAGTAGCTCAGCGAGCGCATCACCGGCCTGCACAAACGATTGAAACATACCTCGTCCAGCAGCAGCATGGCCTCGCCCGGGGCAAGACGCATGGCTGCGCGGATGGCCTCGTCGCCGCAGCTGGCCTTCAGGTGCGCCACGTTGGAGGAGATCTGCTGGTGGCACTCCTGCTCCAGGATCTCAAAGATGTCGCCGGTCAGGTCGATGCGGGTGTAGTCCCGGTTGCCGAACAGGCTGCGGGGCAGGTAGTCGATGGAGTAGATCACCGGGGTGGTATCGGCAAGGATACGCTTTTTGATGCAGATCACCTCATCGCCGACCTCCAGCGCCAGCGCGTGGGCCATCTCCTCGCCTGCACGAAGAAGCATCACCTGAATGCCGTCTGCATGGGGGTAGCTGCCAAAGCTGCGGATCAGCGGGTAGTACTCCAGCTTCTGGTCCAAGCGGCTGCGCAGCCCCAGCACAGCACGGTTCACTACCGTGCCAATACCGCGCACCCGTTCCACATAACCGGCGCGCTCCATCTCGCTCAGCGCGTCACGGATCACGGTGCGGCTCACCCCCAACTCGGTGGCAAGGTCTACCTCGGCGGGCAGGCGGTCGGCTTGGGCATAGCGCCCGTTGGTCAGCTCCTCCAGCAGGCTTGCAACAACGCGGTCGCTGATCACAGCGCCGCCCAAGCGGCTGGACGATGCCAGTGCGGGATCTTTCATGGATGGTTCCTCCGTTTCCGGGCGGCAATGCCGCCCCGAACTTCATACGAACGGGCCGGGAGGATTCCTCCACAGCCCCTTCTCTCTTATTATAGCATAATTTGACATTTAGAAAAGCGTCATTTATACTGGAATCTGCTGAAAAGTACGATTTTATTTTGGAGGGCATAGTACAGATGGACTATTTTCTGCAAAAAGTAGGCGGCCGGCCCGCCCGGCAGACCGTTACCCTGCGGCGCTGCACCCCTGCCGAGGCACTGGCTGTGTTCGCGCTGCAAAACGAAGTGCGCGCCGCCATGCCGCACCCGGAGCAGTTCGTGCCGGACACGCTGGAAAACATTACCGGTTATCTGCGCACCGGGGTGTGTATCGGTGCGTGGCAGCAGGGGCGGCTGGGGGCCTACCTCATCCTGCGCCTGTGTGGGCAAAGCGATGAAAACTACGCTGCCTTTCTGGGCGTGCCGCAAAGTCAGTGGCAGCACTGGGCCAACGCAGACAGCGCAGTAGTGCACCCGGACTGGCGGGGCAACGGCTTGCAGCGCGCCATGCTGGAAGCGGCTCTGCCGCTGCTGCCGCCACAGATCACTCATCTGGGCGCTACCGTCAGCCCGGATAACAGTTATAGCCTGCACAACGCACAGGCCGGCGGCTTCGTCATCCGCTGCCGTCGGGAGATGTACGGCGGCTACGACCGCTATCTGCTGGAAAAGCAGCTGTAACTCTATGCAGTTTTGGTGTACAACTATTTCGAAATGTGTTATACTATACGGTATGAATAACAGCGAAGGAAACAGGTGAAACCATGGCAGCATCTCTCGGGCAGGAATTCTGCACCCTGCGTGATACTTACATTGAAAAGCAATTCGGCCGCCTGAACGATATGCAGCGGCAGGCTGTGTTTACTACGGATGGCCCGCTGCTCATCCTTGCCGGTGCGGGCAGCGGTAAGACCACCGTGCTGGTCAACCGCATCGCAAACCTTATCCGGTTCGGCTCGGCGCACGGCTCCAAAGAAACGCCCCGCCCGGTGACCGAGGAGGACGTCAAAGCCCTGCGCACCGCCATTATGACCGGTACAGACGCCCCCAGCTGGCTGGACGGGATGCTGCGCCGCAACGCGGTGCGCAGCTGGAACGTGATGGCCATTACCTTTACCAACAAGGCAGCAGGGGAGCTGAAAGAGCGTCTGCGCCGGATGCTGGGCGGCGAGGAAGGGGACGAAGTGTTCGCCTCCACCTTCCACTCGGCCTGTGTGCGCATTCTGCGCCGCTGGGCCGAAGAGATCGGTTACCCCCGCAGCTTTACCATCTATGATACAGACGATGCCCAGCGTGTAATGAAAACCGTATATAAAGAGCTGAGCATCGATGATAAATTCCTGCCCATCAAGGCCGCCATCAACCAGATGAGCCGCTGGAAGGATCAGCTGGTCAGCCCGGAGCAGGCACTTGCAGACCACGCCAGAGACGTGAAGAGCACCCAGACCGCCCGCATCTACGCAGCTTACGAGAAAAAGCTGAAAGAGGCCGGTGCGTTCGATTTTGACGACTTGATCTACCAGACCGTGCAGCTGCTGGCTGAACACCCGGACGTGCGGGAGTTCTACCAGAACAAGTACCGCTACCTGCTGGTGGACGAGTATCAGGATACCAGCGTGGCGCAGTTCCGTCTGGTCAGCCTGCTCACCGGGCCGGAGCGCAACATCTGCGTGGTGGGCGACGACGACCAGAGCATCTACCGCTTCCGCGGCGCTACCATTGAAAATATCCTCAACTTTGAAAAGCTCTATCCCGGCACCAAGACCATCCGTCTGGAGCAGAACTACCGCTCCACCTCCAATATCCTCAACGCAGCCAACTGCGTCATCCAGCACAACACCGAGCGCAAGGGCAAGACCCTGTGGACGGACAACGGTGAGGGTGATAAGGTACAGGTGTATACCGCCGAGAATGAGCAGGACGAAGCCAGCCACATCGCGGATGTCATCGGTCAGCACCTGAAAGCGGGCGGGCATCTGGCAGACCACGCCATTCTCTACCGTATGAACGCCCAGTCTGCCCCCATTGAAAGCTACTTCACCCGCGCGGGCATCCCGCATAAGATCGTGGGCGGGCAGCGCTTCAACGACCGCAAGGAGGTCAAGGACATCCACTCCTATATGTCCATCGTGGCTAACCCCCGCGACGATGTGCGGCTGCGCCGCATTATCAACGAGCCCGCCCGCAAGATCGGTGCTACCACCGTGGATGTCATTGCAGACCTTGCCGGGCAGCAGGGGGTCAGTATGCTGGATGTCATCAGTCATGCCGACCAGTACGCCAAGCTCTCCCGCGCGGTGATGCCGCTGCTCAAGTTCTGGCAGATCTACCAACGCCTGCAGGATTCTCTTGCCACCCGCACGCTGGACGAGTTTGCCTCCGATGTCATCGAGCTGACCGGCTACAAGGCCATGCTGGAAGCAGACGCCGCCAAGGGGCACGAGGATGCCGCTGACCGTCTGCAGAACTTGGGTCAGCTGGTGAACAACGTCAAAAACTACTGTGACCAGCACGGCGAGGAAGCCACGCTGGAGGGCTATCTGGAGGATATCGCCCTCATCAGCGATATCGACAGCTACAACGAAAGCAGCGATCAGGTGGTGCTGATGACCATCCACTCTGCCAAGGGCTTGGAGTTTCCCTATGTGTTCCTCATCGGTATGGAGGAGGGCGTTTTCCCCAGCGAGATGAGCAAGTATTCCGAAGCAGATCTGGAAGAGGAACGCCGTCTGGCTTATGTTGGCATCACCCGCGCCAAAAAGGAATTGTATATCTCCAACAGCGTAACCCGGATGCTGTACGGCCGCACCCAGCGCAACGAGCCCAGCCGTTTTCTGCGGGAGATCGAGCCGGAATATATCGAGGAGACCCGCAGCCCGGTGCTGGAACAGCGTTCCCGCATGGGCGGCTGGGGCTCTGAGTACAGTGATACCGTGCCCGGTGGAGCATCCGGTTACTCCGGCCCCTCCGGTTACAGCCGCAGCAGCTACGGCGGCGGTTATGGCTCGGGTTACAGTTCGGGCAACCGCAGCGGCTACCTGAACCGGGAATATAACGCCGGCGAAAGCCGTGGTTTCGGCTCTTCTTACGGAGGAAGAAACTCTGCTTCCTCCGGTTTTGGCAGTCACTATGGCAACAGCTCCACCCAGCCGACCACAAGAAGCAGCGGATTTGGCTCCGCATATTCCGGCGGAAATGCGACAAAAAATACTGTAAAGCAAACAGCCTTTACGGTAAATTCTGCCGTGAAACCGGCGGCTTCCGGTTCAAAGCACTATGAGCCGGGCGACATCGTGGAGCACAAAGTGTTCGGCCGCGGCACGGTGCTGAAGGTAAAGCCCGCTGCCGGGGATCAGATCGTAGAGATCAACTTTGAAAAAGTGGGCATCAAGAAAACGATGGCCAATTTTGCGCCCCTGACCAAGATTACGGAGGAAGAATGACCCTATGATGACTGTTCGTTTGATCGCCCACACCCCGGAACCGGAAAAGGTGGTGGCGGCTGCCGCAAAGCTCTGCTATTCCGACGCCCACATCACCGACCTTCTGGACGGGCTGGACGAGGAAAAAACTGCAAAATTCCTGACCATGCTCAGCGACCTTGGCCATGCCAGCCCCATCGAGCACGCCAGCTTTACCTTTGGCATCGAGGGAGTCAGCCGCACCCTGCTTGCCCAGATCACCCGGCACCGCATCGCGTCCTTCAGCGTGCAGAGCCAGCGCTATGTGCGTCTGGATGATTTCCGCTATGTGACGCCCCCGGAGATCGAGGCTATCCCGGAAGCAAAGGCGGCTTTCCTTGCCAGCATGGAGGAGGATGCCCAGCGTTATCTCGACCTTGCCCACAAGCTGGAGGAGGGGCACACCGCCCGCCTGATGGCCGAGGGAATGCCGGAAAAGCAGGCACGCGCCAAGGCTTCTAAACAGGCCAACGAGGACGCCCGCTTTGTGTTGCCCAACGCCTGCGAGACCAAAATGGTGGTCACCATGAATGCCCGCAGCCTGATGAACTTCTTCCAGCTGCGCTGCTGCAACCGCGCCCAGTGGGAGATCCGGGAACTGGCTGAAAAGATGTTCACGCTGGTGTACCCGGTGGCACCCCATATCTTTGCCAAGGCCGGCCCCGCCTGCCTGTGCGGCCCCTGCCCGGAGGGCAAGATGTGCTGCGGCAAGACCGCCGAGGTGCGCGCAAAATATGCCGCCATTAAAGAAGGTGCCGTCGTATGAGCAAGGGCAAACTGATTGTGCTGGAAGGGCTGGACGGAAGCGGCAAGGCCACACAGGCAAAGCTGCTGGCAGAGCATCTCGCCGCGCAGGGTGTGCCGGTACAAAAGATCACCTTCCCGGACTATGCCAGTGATTCCAGCGCACTGGTCAAGATGTATCTGGCCGGGCAGTTCGGCCAGCACCCGGACGATGTAAACGCCTATGCGGCTTCCAGCTTTTACGCGGTGGACCGCTATGCCAGCTATAAAACCAGCTGGGGCAGCTTTTATGAGCAGGGCGGTGTGATCATCGCCGACCGCTACACCACCTCCAACGCGGTGCACCAGTGCTCGAAGCTTCCGCAGGAGCAGTGGGAGGAATATCTGCACTGGCTGTTTGATTACGAGTTCCGTCTGCTGGGACTGCCCGCACCGGACAGGGTCATCTATTTGCAGGTAGACCCGGCGGTCAGCCAGCGGCTGATGACCCAGCGCTACCACGGCGACGAGAGCAAAAAGGACGTGCACGAAAAGGATACGGCTTATCTGGCGCGCAGCCGCGCTGCTGCCGAGTTCTGCGCCCGGCATCTTGGCTGGGATACCGTGCACTGCACCAGCGGGGACGCCATGCGCAGCATTGAAGATATCCAGCAAGAGGTACAGCAGCTTGCTCGGAAAACACTGGGCTGAACGATAAAATATGATAAGAGGGGGCATCCTGAACGATGTATCGTCTGATGCAGCCGTCCGATGAGGCGGCAGTGCTGGCTTTGTGGCAGAGCCAGCATCATGATACCGAAGATTTTGCAAAAATGGTACTGGAACGCTTTGCCGGTATGCAGAACATTTATGTGGCCGATGAAAACGACGCCATCGTGGCGGCTGCGCTGGCTGTGCCGGTCACCCTGCAGGGGCGCACGGGCAATTACCTGTGCCTGTGCGGCGAGGGCAGTCTGCTGCTGGCGGGTCTGCTGGATACCCTGTGCGCCCACCAAAAGCTGCGGGGCGCAGGCTTTACCGTGACAGTCCCGGCAGATGCAGCACAGGCCGCTCTGCTGCAGGATAAAGGCTTTGCAAAGGCTTTTGCCCTGCGTTGCCTGCCTCGTGAGGTGAGCCGCAACCTGTGGAGCCAGGCGGAATTTGACACGGTAACGGCCAAAAAGCTGTGCGAGCTGCGGGAACAGTTCTGGAAGGATACCGTGCAGCTGAGCCCGGAACGCATGGCGGTGGTGTTGCAGGAGCTGTACGCCCGGGGCGCTACCATCGTGTCCAACGAACATGGCTACGGCATCTACTTCCGCAAGGAGGATACCCTGTATTTTGTGGAGATGATGGCCGACAGCGACCGCGCCGCCGAGATCCTGATGGAAGCCGCCCGCGAGAAGGAAGTCATCGTGGAAAAGGCGGTCATCACGGTAGGCGCTGCCCAGCCGCTGTTTCTGGGCGAGGGCACCCGGCAGGAATACGGCATGATCCGCTTTGACGCAGAGCCTTTTGACGTAAGCGAAAGCTATCTGCGTCTGATGCTGGAAAACTGAAAAAAGGAAGGTGCGTATGGCACACAACGATACACACGCAGCCCGCAAAAAGGGCGGCGCAGGCAAAATTCTGCTGGTAGTGCTTCTGCTGCTTCTTCTGGCAGTAGGTGCAGCGGTGCACTTTGCCTACAATGAGATCCACGGCAATGGTGCACCCGGCAGCACAGAGGTGACCGTAAGCATCCCGCAGGGCAGCGGCGTAGCGGCGATCGCCAACAAGCTGAAGGAGGCGGGAGTCATCCGCTCTGCCTACCTGTTTCGCTGGTATGTGGGGGAAAAGGGCGCTGCCGCAAAGCTGCAGTACGGCGATTTTGTCTTGCAGACCAGTGCGATTTCCTACGATGCGATCATTGCCACCCTTTCCCAGTACGCCAAGGCAGAAACGGTGCGGGTAACTATCCCGGAGGGCACCACGGCCATTGCCATTGCCCAGAAGATGGAAGCCGCCGGTCTGTGCACCGCCGAGGAGTTTCTGAAGGAAGCCAACGAGGGCGATTTCAGCACATATACCTTCTGGCAGTACGTCCCGGAGGATAAGGATGCCCCGAACCGCTTTATGAAGTGCGAGGGCTATCTTTTCCCGGAGACCTACGATTTTTTGAAGGACGATACGGTGCACAACTATGTGGCTACCTTCTACGCCCAGTTCGATGCACAATTTACCAAGGGAATGTACGCAGCGCTCAAAAAGCAGGACATGACCCTGCCGGAGCTTGTCACCCTTGCCTCCTTTGTGCAGGAGGAAGCGGGCAACAGTCAGGACTCCAATGTGGCGCAGGTATTCCGCAACCGTCTGGCGGAGGGCTCGCCCTACCCCAGGTTGCAAAGCAACACCTCCAGCCATATCCAGAGCGATGCCGACAATAATTATCTCTGGAACTGGGTCGCGCCCTACTACGGCGGCTGGGACGATATCCCGGAAAATA
>ENA-OPAA01001742-OPAA01001742.1-human-gut-metagenome-genome-assembly--contig:-NODE-1742-length-12072-cov-3.063327_pt1 | contig 12072 bp, 9 predicted proteins | sample MGYA00241049_ERZ501414 | MGnify/ENA primary metagenome ERZ501414 (study PRJEB25962, sample SAMEA2042520) | human gut metagenome | biome: human gut; feature: human-associated habitat; material: faeces... | reverse complement strand
TTGTGTTGGCTTCATCATCGCCCTGTGCAAGCAGTTCTTCCTGTGCTTTGAAACGTTCTCTCTGATCGATCGGGTCATTCAGCTCTGAGTATGCATTTGCCATTTCCCATCCGTTCATGAAGAACTCGAAACGTTCTACATAGTCCGGATTTTCCGGTTTCTTCTTTGTAAGTGGTGAAATCTCAACCGGATGATCCATAACGAATGTCGGCTGAAGAAGGTGTTCTTCTACATATTCTTCGAAGAACAGATTCAGAATATCACCTTTTTTATGTCTTTCTTCAAATTCAAGATTGTGTGCTTTCGCAAGTTCTCTTGCCTGTTCAAGAGTTTCTACTTCGTTCCAGTCAACACCTGCATATTTCTTAACAGCATCAACCATTGTGATACGCTCGAACGGCTTTCCGAGATCCATCTCGATTCCTTTATATACAATCTGAGTAGTTCCAAGAACTTCCTGTGCAACAAAACGGTACAGGTTCTCTGTCAGATCCATCATGCCATGATAGTCTGTGTATGCCTGGTAAAGTTCCATCAGAGTGAATTCCGGGTTATGTCTTGTATCAAGACCTTCATTACGGAATACACGTCCAATCTCATATACTCTTTCCAGACCACCAACGATCAGTCTCTTCAGATAAAGTTCCAGAGAGATACGGAGCTTCAGGTCTTCGTTCAGGGCGTTGAAATGTGTCTCGAACGGTCTTGCAGCTGCTCCTCCGGCATTCTGTACAAGCATCGGAGTCTCTACTTCCATAAAGCCTTCATTTCCAAGATATTTACGGATTGCGGTAAGGATCTTGGAACGTTTAATAAAAGTATCCTTTACTTCCGGGTTCATGATCAGATCCACATATCTCTGACGATAACGGGTATCTGTATTTGTCAGTCCGTGGAACTTCTCCGGAAGGATCTGCAGACTCTTTGAGAGAAGCTTTACAGCAGATGCATGAATGGAAATCTCCCCTGTCTTTGTTTTGAATACTTCTCCTTCAAGACCTACGATATCACCGATATCCATCTTCTTGAATGCTTTATATTCTTCTTCTCCGATACTGTCTCTTGCTACATAAGACTGGATATTCCCCTGTAAATCCTGCACATTACAGAAAGATGCTTTTCCCATCACACGTTTGGACATCATACGTCCTGCGAGTACAACGTGTTTTCCTTCCAGTTCATCAAAGTTGTCTTTCACTTCCTGGCTGTGATGTGTTACGTCATATTTTGTGATCTCAAAAGGATTCTGTCCGTTTGCCTGCAGTTCTGCAAGTTTCTCACGGCGCACCTTTCTTAAATGATTCAAATCCTGTTCCTGTCCATTGTTCTGCTGTATTGCCACTTTTTTCACTCCTTCTCTCTGCTGTATACCATCTTATACTGAACGATTGATCTTCAGTACTTCGTACTCAATAACTCCTGCCTGTGTCTCAACTGCTACTACGTCTCCGACTTTCTTACCGATCAGGGCTTTTCCTACCGGAGATTCATTGGAAATCTTACCTTCCAGGCTGTTTGCTTCTGTAGAACCTACCAGCTGAAATACGATTTCCTCTTCAAATTCTTTATCATATACATCTACTGTACATCCGATGTTGATGGTATCAAGATCTACGTCATCTTCTACTACAACTTCTGCATTCTTAAGAATTGCTTCCAGTTCTTCGATACGTGCTTCAATGTCTCTCTGCTCGTCTTTTGCTGCATCGTACTCAGCGTTCTCTGATAAGTCTCCCTGTTCTCTTGCTTCTTTGATCTTCTGTGCAATCTCTCTACGTTTTACAACCTTGAGGTTTTCAAGTTCGTCTTCCAGTGCTTTTAAACCAGCATAAGTAAGTAATTTTTTCTTTGCTTCCATCTGTCTCCTGCTCCTTTTTCTGTTCCATATTACTCTGACATTTTTATGCCTGAATCATCTATCTGAATATTTAATCTGTCATAGAATAAAGATACTTTCACAATTTCATTATTATACATATTTCCGGCGGCTGTGTCAACAATTCTTTGCTGGTTTAATATATGCAAAAACGCATTCTCTCATGCGAAAGAACACGTTTTATGTCTATCCGATTTTTTCCATTAAAAGGTTCTCCAGTTCTTCATAACTTTCCACCTGATTGATCTCATCTCTGAGCTTCGCAGAACCTTGCATTCCCTTGGTATACCATGCCACATGCTTGCGCATTTCACGGATTCCGATATAATCTCCCTTGAACTCGATCTGCAGTCTTGCATGACGCAGCATTGTTTCCCGGATCTGGTCTGTGCCCGGTCTTTCCGGAATGGATCCGGTCTCTTCATATGCCAGTAATTCCCTGAAGATCCATGGATTTCCCTGGCAGCCTCTTCCGATCATCACACCATCACAGCCGGTCTGCTCAAACATATCCAGTGCCTTCTGTCCGCTTGTCACATCCCCATTTCCGATTACAGGAATCTTCACTGCTTCTTTCACCTTACGGATAATCTCCCAGTCTGCATTTCCGGAGTAATACTGTTCTCTGGTCCTTCCATGTACTGCGATTGCCGCTGCACCTGCTTCTTCTGCAACCTTCGCAATCTCCGGTGCATTGATACAGGTATCGTCAAATCCTTTGCGGATCTTTATCGTCACCGGTTTCTTGATTGCTCTCGCTGTCTTATATACAATATCATAGATTCGCTTCGGATCCTTCATCAACGCCGAACCTTCTCCATTGCGCACGACCTTTGGAACCGGACAGCCCATATTGATATCCAGGATCTGAAATGGAAGTTCTTCGATCCGCTTTGCCTGCTCGGAAATGATGTCCGGATCTTCCCCGAAAAGCTGAAGTGATACCGGGTATTCTCTTGGATCGATCGCAAGCAGCGCCTTGGTATTCTTATTCTTATACCGGAGCGCCTTTGCACTGATCATTTCCATGCACAGAAGCCCTGCTCCCTGTTCCTTGCATAACAGACGAAATGGCAGGTCTGTTACCCCTGCCATCGGTGCCAGCACATAACGGTTCGGAAGCTCTACATTTCCTATCGTCAGTGTCTTTATCATTCAATCTCTTCCCCCAGAAAAAATACTTTGTAGTAAAGCTGAAGCTGTGTCAGAAGCTCCTGCTTCTTCTCGTCTGTCTGAATCTCCTTGATCTTCAGACGGCTTCCGATCTCGTCAAACATCGGATCTCCCTCTGCAGAAGTCACTTCAAATTCCAGCTCCCCATTCTCCTCAAATACAAGTGTAAGGATTCCCCCGACATCATGTACATACAGCACACACATGATCTTCAATTCATCTTTGATGTGCTGTGGCAGATTATCAAAATCCGGATTCATATAAAATTTTTCTTCGTAAGAGTTGGCTCCGCATAATACGATCTTATCCTGATACATAAATTCTCCTTCTATACATACCCATAAATTCCACGTACCGAAACTTCTCCGGCAAAGACAGACTTTCTGCTGCCGTCTTCACATTCTACCTGCAATTCCCCGGTCTTGTCAATCCCCAGTGCCAGTGCATCATATTCATGTTCCGGTTCCAGTACACGCACCCGACGCCCACAGTTTACCAGCAGACGGTTATAATCTTCCATGATCGGCTCCAGACTTCCCGCCTTGCAGACCGCTTCGTAGGCTTTTTCAAAATGCTCCATGATCGCAGCGATCAGCTCAAACCTGCGAAATTCTTTGCCCGCTTCGATCCGCAGTGAAGTCGCTGTCTTTGCGATATCTTCCGGAAAGGACTCCATATTGACATTGATTCCGATTCCGATCACTACATGATTGATGTAATCGATCTCTGCGCTCATCTCCGTCAGTATCCCACTGATCTTCTTTCCACTCACGACCAGATCATTCGGCCATTTGATTCCTATATCCAACTCGGTCTTTTCACGCAAAGCTTTCGTTGCCGCATATGCCATGACAAGTGTCAACATCGGTGCATCTGACGGATTCATCACAGGTCTTAACAGAATCGACATGGAAATACTGCTGCCCGCCGGTGATTGCCAGCATCTGCCGCGTCTTCCTTTTCCCGCCGTCTGCGTCTCCGCAACAAAAAGAGTTCCATCTGCACCTCCGGCCTCGCCAAGTGCTTTGGCCCGGTTATTAGTCGAATCGATCTCGTCATAATACTCCAGATTTTTCGCCATCCATTTTGTCTCCAGACAGCTTTTTATCGCATCCGCGGTAATCCGATCCGGAATATCCACAATGCGATAACCTTTGTTTCTCACGGCTTCAATCTCATAGCCTTCTTCTTTTAACTGATTGATTGCTTTCCACACAGCAGTCCTGGACACCTGAAAGTGGTCACAGAGCTGCTGCCCCGACAGATACCCATCGCTCTGCCGGAGCATCTTTAATATCTCCGCTTTCATGCTTATTATTCGTTCTCTCCTAAAGTTGCAACCATAACTGCCTTGATTGTATGCAGACGGTTCTCAGCTTCATCAAATACTCTTGACTGTGGTCCTTCAAATACTTCTTCGGTAACTTCTTTTTCTTTGATTGCCGGCAGGCAGTGTGAAAAGATTGTAGTATCTTTTCCTGTACGTTCCATCAGAGCTGCATTTACCTGATATGGCTTTCCGAGACGCTCTCTTTCCTGCTCTTTCTTTTCTTCACCCATGGAAATCCATACGTCTGTGTAAATGACATCTGCTCCCTTTACACCATCAAGGTCATCGGTGATCTCGATAGTTGCTCCGGATTCTTTTGCATATTCGTCACATCTCTTCCACAGAGATTCCGAAGTCCAGAGTGGCTTCGGTGCAACGATTGTTACATCTACTCCGATTTTGGCGCATCCTACCAGAAGGCTGTTCGCAACGTTGTTGCGTCCATCTCCAAGGTATGCAACCTTCAGACCTTTCAGGTGTCCGAATTCTTCTTTCATGGTAAGGAGCATAGCCAGACATTGTGTCGGATGTGTAGTATCTGTCAGACCATTCCATACCGGAATTCCACTGTACTCTGCAAGTACATCTGCGTATCTCTGTTCAAATCCACGGAATTCGATTCCATCGAACATTCTTCCAAGTACACGTGCTGTATCTTCGATACTCTCTTTATCGCCTAACTGGATCTCATTACCTGCAAGGTATGTCGGGATTCCACCTTCATCCTGCGCTCCCACGGTAAATGCACATCTGGTTCTTGTAGATGGCTTTTCAAAAATAAGGGCAATGTTCTTTCCTTCCAGGCTGTGTCCTTTAATTCCTGCTTTCTTCTTTGCCTTTAATTCACCTGCCAGGTCAACGAGATATTCAATCTCTGCCGGTGTATAATCTTCCAGTTTCAAAAAACTTTTTCCTTTTAAATTCATCTTATAGTCCTTTCTCAGCTTTGCAATCGCATGGACGAATTTCGGCAGTTTTTCTTTTCCCTCATCTGTAAGAGTCTCGTACTTTCTGCTCGTCTCATTCCACAGTTCATCTGCTGTATAAATATTGTATTTTGGAATTCTCATGAGCTTCGCACTTGCCTCCAGCATTCCATAGAACAACTCTCTGTCTGAACAGCCGATCGGCAACTTGAGTTTGAAACGATATTCCGTCTTTTCAAGTTCGCTCAAAAGCTTCATTATTTCTACATAATAACACTCTTCTCGTGTTTCTTCAATATAGTAAATCGATCCAGTGAGCCCGTAAAGCGCTCTTTTTGCATCATAATAGCCAATTTTCAAATTCTGTCTGCTCCGCTTTGCCGAAAATTCAAGAATACTGCCAAGTCCTACTCTCGGTTCGATCTCCAACAGAGAGCCGTCTTCCGGAATCGTCGTCTTCGGCACTCTTCCCGGACCAAAGATCCTTACCTGGATCAGATCCTTATATCCCCTTTTTAGAAGAGACGCGGTCGGCACATTATTGACCGCACCACCATCAATATATGTCTTGCCGTGCAGCGGTTCATTTTTAAATCCAAGCAGATATGCGCTGGCAAGAAGAAAATCCTCCAGAAGACCTTCCGGTATATCTTCAATACTCAGATCCAGTTCCTTCATATCCGATACAGAAAATGTCAAAAGGCAGAATTCTTTTCCGCATTTCCTGATCTTTTCTTCGTCTACAACCTCATGGATCAATTCCTTAAGCGGTGTAATATCAATTCCACCATCTGCAAGCTTCTTCCAGAGACCTTTCAAAATCTCTCTTATGGATGCCTCTCCATCAAAGAACTGTTCCATCAACTCATCATCCACATCCATAACACGGGAAAATGCCATCTCTTTCCAGATATGTCCTGCTTTCTCCAGATCTCCCATACAAACAAGGGCGCCATTCAGGGCGCCCACAGAAGTACCCGCTACTGCACTGACCTTCACACCAGCTTCCGAAAGAGCCCGCCACGCACCGATCTGATACGCACCTCTGGCTCCTCCTCCATCGAATACCAATCCATATTCTTTATTTAAATCGATTATCGGTTTCATCAAATCACACTCTCCTTTGCGCTTGATTTCCCCTCATCACTACCGTCGCTGTCTTGCCGCCTCGAACATCAGAACCGAAGATGCAACCGCCGCATTCAGTGATTCTACCTCTCCACACATCGGAATCTTGATATAACACTCTGCTACATCTGCCACTTCATCCCGAAGTCCGTTACCCTCATTTCCAATTAAAAATGCTGTCCCTCTTGTGTAATCCTCCTGATCGTAGCTGTTCTTTCCTTTCAGATGTGCCGCATAGGAATGAATCCCGGCTTCTGCAAGTACTTCCAGAGTTTCTGGCAAATGCTCTACATACACAAACGGCATTCGGTAAACCGATCCCATCGTTGAACGGATCACCTTGGGATTGTAAATATCCACACAGTCGTGACTCATGATTACGCCGGTTACGCCTGCCGCTTCCCCCGCACGGAGAATGGTTCCCAGGTTTCCCGGATCCTGCAGATTATCCAGCACCATCAGAAGCGGTTTCCTTCCCTGCGCATCCAGATCCAGCATCTCACATATCTCACAGCTCCTCTGCTCCATCACAAGCAGGATCCCCTGTGGTGTCTTTGTATCTGACACGTGGGAAAATACATGATCTGACAGGATTTCCATCTGTCTTCCCCATGCCGAAAGTCCCAGCTCTTCTCCATATCGGCTGTAAAACTGCTCCGATACATAAACCTCTCTCACCTGCGCACGCGGAGCTTCCCGGTACATCCGGATCCCTTCTACGATATAGACGCCTTCTTCATCACGTGCCTTTCTCTTTTTCTGCCATGTAACAAGCTGTTTTACCCTGGCATTTCCTGTACTGGTTATCATACTGTAATCTCTTTCCTTTTATTCTTTTTCATTACATCTTGAAACGATATCCCACACCCCAGATTGTCTCAATATACTGTGGGTTTGAGGTATCATATTCAATTTTCTCACGGATTTTCTTGATGTGCACAGTTACCGTTGCGATATCTCCGATGGATTCCATATCCCAGATCTCGCTGAAAAGTTCATCCTTGGTATATACATGGTTCGGATGACTGGCAAGGAAGGTCAGAAGATCAAACTCTTTTGTTGTAAAATTCTTCTCCACTCCGTTTACCCACACTCGGCGTGCAGTGGTATCAATCTTAAGTCCACGGATCTCGATCACCTTATTCTCTTCCACGGCACTTCCGATCAGCCGCTCATAACGTGCCAGATGTGCTTTTACCCTTGCCACCAGCTCGCTTGGACTAAACGGCTTGGTCATATAGTCATCAGCCCCAAGTCCGAGTCCTCTGATTTTGTCGATATCATCTTTTTTCGCAGATACCATGATGATCGGTGTATTCTTTTCCGCACGAACCTTACGACAAATCTCAAAGCCATCCACGCCCGGAAGCATTAGATCCAGGATCACCAGATCAAAATCACCGAAAAGCGCCTTATCAAGCCCTGTCTGTCCATCATTTGCAACCTCTACTTCAAATCCACTCAGCTCCAGATAATCTTTCTCCAGATCTGCAATACTCTCTTCGTCTTCTACAATTAAAATCTTACTCATTTATCGGTACCTCCTGATATTTTCTGATTACAAAATACATCACTGTGCCAACACCTTCCCGGCTGGTCGCCCAGATTTTGCCACCGTGATCTTCAATGATCTTCTTCACGATCGAAAGACCGATTCCGCTTCCGCCCTTGGATGAATTCCTTGAAGCATCCGTCCGGTAGAACCGGTCAAATATATTCGGCAGATCTTTCGCTGCGATTCCTTTTCCGTTATCCTCAAGCTCTACCTGAATAAAATCACCTACGTCCTTTACCCGCAGATTGATCAGTCCGTGCTCTCGTTCCATGTATTTCAAAGAATTGCTGACAATGTTGTTGATCACTCTCTTTAACTGTTCCGGATCTGCAATGATCTTCTGATCACCCTCTACATAATTGAAATAACCAAACTCTACATTCTTTGAATCCAGCTCCATCTCAATATCTTCGGCACAGTCATTGAAATAATCGTTGACTGAAAGCGGTGCAAAGTTGTACGGGATCCGGTTTGTATCGATCTTCGCATATAAGGTCAGTTCGTTGATCAGCGTATCCATCTCATTCGCCTTATTATAAATGGTTCCGATATATTTTTCCATCTTCTCCGGCGTATCTGCAACCCCATCACGGATTCCTTCCACATAACCCTTGATTGCTGTGATCGGCGTCTTTAAGTCATGGGAAATATTGCTGATCAGTTCTTTGCTTTCCCGGTCACTCTTCAGCTTCTCCTCTGCATTATCTCTCAGACGAATCCGCATCTTTTCAAATGCCTGCATCAGCCGTCCCATCTCATCATCTTTTTCCGGCTTGATCTCAAAATTCAGATTGCCTTCTTCTACGTTCTGCGCTGCTTCCTGCAACTTGTGAATCGGACTGATGATACTTCCATAAATCCACACCATCATGATCATCGCTGTAAATGCCAGAATCAGGACTACTGCGATACATGCGCTTATAATAAACTGCTGGATCTCCGGCATATCTCCCAGCACTCTGATGGATTTTGCAAAATCTTTATATTCCTCACCGGTAATTCCATAAGTATGCTCGATGACTCCGATCTGATAACGCGCAATTCCAAATATAAATGCCGTTGTCAGGATAGTCGGTATCGTGATCATCGTCACAAAAGAAATCACCAGTTTCGTCCTTAGTTTCATGCTATATTCATCCTCCATTCATCGTGCACGCCCGGTTATGAGGTCCGTATGGCGCTCACGCAAGTCTGCCTGATAACTAATAGCATATCATAAAAACGGGTGCTTCACATCAAAGCACCCGTAAAATTTTCTAAATTTTTTCTAAAACGATCAAATTCAGAACCTGTTATTAAAGATATTTCTTCAAAGTATCCACTTTATCCAACTTCTCCCATGGAAGATCCAGGTCGTTACGTCCAAAGTGTCCGTAAGCTGCTGTCTGTTTGTAGATCGGACGTCTCAGATCAAGCATCTTGATAATTCCAGCCGGACGAAGGTCAAAGTTCTCTCGAACGATTTCCACAAGCTTATCATCCGCAATCTTTCCTGTTCCGAAAGTATCTACCATGACAGATGTCGGCTGTGCAACACCGATTGCATAAGAAAGCTGGATCTCGCATTTTTTGGCAATTCCTGCTGCTACGATATTCTTAGCAACATAACGTGCTGCATAAGCTGCTGAACGGTCTACCTTTGTACAGTCTTTTCCTGAGAAAGCTCCACCGCCGTGACGCGCCATTCCCCCATAAGTATCTACGATGATCTTACGTCCGGTAAGGCCGCTGTCCCCATGTGGTCCACCGATCACAAAACGTCCGGTCGGATTGATGAAGAATTTTGTATTCTCATCTACCATATCTGCCGGAAGGATTTCATCAAAAATGTATTTTTTCACGTCTTCATGGATCTGTTCCTGTGAAACATCCGGATCATGCTGTGTAGAAAGTACTACTGCATCAAGGCGGGCCGGAACTCCATTTTCATCATATTCTACTGTTACCTGTGTTTTTCCATCCGGACGAAGATATGGAAGTGTTCCGTTCTTTCTTACTTCTGTAAGACGTCTTGCAAGTTTGTGTGCAAGAGCAATCGGATAAGGCATATATTCTTCTGTCTCATCAGATGCATATCCGAACATCATTCCCTGGTCTCCTGCACCGATTGCTTCCAATTCTTCATCTGACATCTTGTGTTCCTTTGCTTCAAGAGCTTTATCAACACCCATAGCAATATCGCTTGACTGTTCGTCAATTGCCGTCAGAACGCCACATGTGTCAGCATCAAATCCGTACTTTCCTCTTGTATAACCAATTTCGCGAACAGTATCACGAACAATTTTCTGAATATCTACATATGCATTTGTAGTAATTTCTCCCATTACCATAACAATTCCTGTAGTCGCGCATGTCTCGCAAGCTACACGGCTCATTGGATCCTGCTCCATAAGTGCATCCAGGATCGCATCGGAAATCTGGTCGCACATCTTATCCGGATGTCCTTCAGTTACTGATTCAGAAGTAAATAATAATCTCTCCATCTTTTTTCCTTTCTTTTCTTCTTTGTATCTGCCTCTCTTATCTCTGGAATAATGAAAATCGACAAACAGAATTTCTCTTCTGTCTATGCAAATTTAAAGGTCAGCCCCAAAGGACTGACCTGATATCTCATCATCAATCCTCTTATTGTTCGATTGCTCGCTCAGGTTGGCACCTTCCGGCTTACCGGGGTTGCCGTGGCTTCGCAGGTCCTTTGTACCTCCACCACTCTGAATAAGAGAAAGCGTATTTAATTGTTACCGCTACACATCATAACACTGTCCATACCTCCCGTCAATATACATTTTGGGAAATATGTTCTATCAAAACAGGAATTCCTGTCTTAACCTACTTTTAACTTGAATTTCTGGATCTCACGTTCTGTAGAAACTCTCTCGATCACTGCACCGAGACTTCTGAGCTTCTCTTCAAAACGTTCGTATCCCCTCTGGATATATACGATGTCATCTACGATCGTAATGCCATCTGCGGCCATTCCTGCAATCACAAGTGCTGCTCCTGCACGAAGATCCGGTGCACTGACCCTTGCTCCCGAGAATTTATCTACGCCTTCGATAGTCGCTGCATTGCCTTCAACCTTGACATTTGCACCCATTCTTGCAAGTTCTGAAAGATATTTGAAACGATTCTCGAAAATACTTTCTGTAATCGTGCTTGTCCCTTTACAAAGAGCAAGTGTAACACCGATCTGCGGCTGCATATCTGTCGGGAATCCCGGATATGGAAGAGTCTTCACCTGTGTATTATGAAGATCTCCTTTTGACACAACACGCACTGCATCATCAAATTCTTCTACTTCACATCCGATCTCAACAAGCTTTGCAATCGTAGCTTCCAGATGCTTCGGAATGACATTCATAACAGTCACATCACCTCTGGTTGCTGCTGCCGCAAACATAAATGTGCCGGCTTCGATCTGATCCGGAATGATAGAATAATCTGTCTTATGAAGGCGGGATACACCGCGAATCTTGATCACGTCCGTACCTGCTCCACGAATGTTCGCTCCCATACTGTTCAGGAAGTTTGCCACATCAACAACATGAGGCTCTTTTGCCACATTCTCAAGGATCGTAAGTCCTTCTGCCATCGATGCTGCCATCATAACGTTAATCGTAGCTCCTACGCTTACCACATCAAAATAAATGTGCTTTCCGATCAGACGCTCTGCTTCTGCGATAATCTTGCCATGCTCGATATCCACATAAGCACCAAGCGCACGAAAACCTTTCAGATGCTGGTCGATGGGTCTGCTTCCGATATTACAGCCTCCCGGAAGTGCCACTTCCGCTCTCTTATACTTGCCCAGCAATGCTCCCAGAAGGTAATAGGATGCTCTTATCTTCTTTATATAATCATAATCAATGCTAAAATCTCCGATCGTGCTTCCGTTAATCTTCACCGTATGCCTGTCAATACGCTGAACCATAGCCCCGATCCCTTCGATGGCTTCCAGCATCACGTTAATATCATTCACATCCGGAAGGTTCTCGATCAATACCGGCTCATCTGCCATGATCGCTGCAGCCAGTATGCCAAGCGCTGCATTTTTGGCACCGCCAATAACAACGTCGCCCACCAA
>ENA-OPAA01001739-OPAA01001739.1-human-gut-metagenome-genome-assembly--contig:-NODE-1739-length-12077-cov-3.375229_pt1 | contig 12077 bp, 10 predicted proteins | sample MGYA00241049_ERZ501414 | MGnify/ENA primary metagenome ERZ501414 (study PRJEB25962, sample SAMEA2042520) | human gut metagenome | biome: human gut; feature: human-associated habitat; material: faeces... | reverse complement strand
CTTAAAGTCGACTGTTGATTCAATTATACTTTTAGTAAGTGGAGTATCGTTTTCATACTCATAGGAGAAATCTTCTGAGTAACTACGGTAGCAAAAGCTATGATATAATTTTGTCAATTTATGTTTTCCTTTCTTAGTTAACAATCTTTTTACTTATTACTTTTTAAAAGCTTTTAGGGTGGTAGTCTAGCTAGCATAATTAACCTTTCTATCTTTGATAGCACTACATTATCAAAACTCATTAGTAGTTGTAACCCAGTGACAGGGGTTATTTATTTAATAAAATATGATATAATGTACAGTTTAAGTTCCATTGAACATTATTCTTCCCCAAGCATTTCTAAAGGCTTTATGCTATAATGGATAGGCGTTTTATGCTTTATCACAATTAAAAAAACGATTATTAACAATATAAAGAAAGGAAGTACACCATGTCTTTTGACGGCTTTTTTCTTCATCATATGACGGCTGAGTTGCGTGAGCAAGTGCTCTACGGGCGTATTCAGAAGGTTAATCAGCCTTTTGAGCGTGAGTTGGTCCTGACCATTCGTAACAATCGTCAGAATTACAAGCTTCTGCTTTCGGCTCATCCTGTCTTTGGGCGTATTCAGACGACCAAGGCTGACTTGCCAAATCCACAGAATCCAAACACCTATACCATGATTATGCGGAAATACCTTCAGGGAGCGGTTATCGAGGATATCCAGCAACTGGAAAACGACCGTGTCCTTGAGATTTCCGTATCTAATAAAAATGAAATCGGTGATAGCGTTAAGGTTACTCTTGTTATGGAAATCATGGGGAAACACTCCAACATTATCCTGATTGACAAGAACGAGAGTAAAATCATTGAGTCTATCAAACATGTTGGTTTCTCACAAAATAGTTACCGCACTATTCTGCCTGGGTCTACCTATATTGCTCCTCCTAAGACGGACGCCAAGAATCCTTTCGACATTCCAGACGAAAAACTCTTTGAGATCCTACAGACTGAGGATTTGTCAGCAAGAAACCTTCAAAAACTTTTCCAAGGTTTGGGGCGTGACACGGCCAATGAATTATCAACCTTACTTGAGACTGATAAACTCAAGAATTTCCGTTCCTTCTTCAATCGTGAAGTAGAGCCAAACTTAACGGCTAAGGCATTTTCAGCTGTAAGATTCTCAGATAGTCAGGACCAACCTGAATTTGAAACCTTGTCAGCCCTTTTAGACTACTACTACTTGGACAAGGCGGCGCGTGACCGTGTGGCTCAGCAAGCTAGTGATTTGATCCACCGAGTGCAAAATGAGCTGGAAAAAAACAAGAAAAAGCTTGTTAAACAGGAAAAAGAGCTTGCGGCGACTGAAAATGCTGAGGAGTTCCGTCAAAAAGGTGAACTGTTGACCACCTACCTTAGCATGGTGCCAAACGACAAGGATAGTGTCGAGCTAGACAACTACTACACTGGTGAAAAGATTACGATTCCTCTAAATGTGGCTCTGACTCCTAACCAAAATGCTCAGCGTTACTTCAAGAAATACCAGAAACTTAAGGAAGCTGTTAAGCACTTGACTGGTTTGATTGAGGAAACCAAGCAGACTATTGATTATTTGGAGAGTGTTGAATTCAGTCTTTCTCAAGCCAACATGGATGAAATCGAGGATATTCGTGAGGAGCTTGTTCAGGCTGGATTTATGAAGCGTCGTTCAACTGACAAGCGCCACAAACGTAAGAAACCTGAACAGTATCTAGCTTCTGATGGCAAGACCATTATCATGGTTGGTCGTAACAACCTGCAAAATGAAGAGTTGACCTTCAAGATGGCTAAAAAGGGTGAGCTCTGGTTCCACGCCAAGGATATTCCAGGGAGTCACGTGGTTATCAAGGACAATCTTAATCCAACCGACGAGGTCAAAACTGATGCGGCTGAATTGGCAGCCTACTATTCTAAGGCACGTCTGTCAAACTTGGTTAAAGTCGATATGATTGATGTTAAGAAACTCAATAAACCAACGGCAGGGAAGCCTGGATTTGTAACTTATACGGGACAAAAGACCTTACGTGTCACACCGACTGAAGAAAAAATTGATAGTATGCGGATGAAGTAATCTGCTTTATAAAATCAAACTCTCTTGTTTTAGAAACGAGAGAGTTTTTCTATGTCTTCATTAGATCAATTTCTTTCGTTGATGAATGGGATTTTCTTTTAGTTTTCATTACATTTTTCCGATGACTGTGCTAAACTATAAGGGTAATTACCTATATTAAAGGAGACTTTCAGGATGAAGGCTCTTATGTCATATACGAGTTCTGTTTTAGAATGGTTAGGGCGCTATGTGGGGCTCTTAGTCTTTGGGCTATTATTTGTAACTACTTTGTTCATTCGCACGACCATGATGACGGGATACTTTGAGTGGGCAGAGATTAGTAGCGTTCCTTGGTACGTTTATGTTTCAGGTGGGGCCATTCTGCTTTTGACCCTTCTCTGGCCTAAAATCTTAAAGGAACTGACAACAAAGCAGATTTTCGTCTTTTTTTCCGTTTGCTTTGTGAGTTTTGGCCTACTTTTGATTTTTCTGACCAGTTTTGCTGGTCGAGACGATGCAGGTACTGTCTTTAAAGGAGCAGTCCAGTTCAATGCTGGCAACTTCTCCTTAATAAAACCAGGAGCCTACTTCTACCGCTATCCGCATCAGTTGGGTTTGCTTAGTTTTGAACGCTTGGTTCTCTATCTAATTCCTTTACCAGTTATCTCTGTTTTCTATGTATTGAATCTTGGCATGGTCATTGGTATGAACTATGCTACATGGAAAATCACGGATGAACTATTTACAAGGCGTTTAGTTAGTCGTTTGGCTGTCATCATGAGCTTTGGTTTCTTGCCTCTAGTCTTTAACATTATGTTTGCCTATGGACTTATGTATGGGTTGTTCTTTTCTAGTTTTGCTATTCTCTTCTTTCTACGTTACTTAAGACGTGGTAAGGCTAGGAATGCGATTCTTTCGGTGGTCATGCTATCTTTGGCCTACTGGGTAAGGAGCAACAACATCATTCTCATTATTGCTCTATCTGGTATTCTAATACTCTTAACGCTTAGAGAAAAACGGTATCGCTATTTGCTTTTAGTCTTAGCTTTCTTTGCCTTTCCTATGAGTTTGCATAAGGCGACGACCAGTTACTACGAGATTACCACCCACCAAAAAATTCCTGGAACACCTCAGATTGCTTGGTTGGCTATGGGCTTACAGGACAAACCCGATTCTAAACGAATGCCAGGATGGTATACCGGCTATGTCCGTGACATATACGCCAAGAAAAAGGGAAATATCGAAAAGATTGAGAAAAGTGCCAATCACCTTTTTGATAAGCGTGTTCAATATCTCTTAGCACATCCCGATGAAGCCAGTTGGTTTTTCAGCACCAAGTTTATCAGTTCTTGGACAGAGGGAAGCTTCCAGTCCATCTGGAATGGCCCAAGTAAAGACAAGTTTCAGCCTTTGTGGAATAGGTTTGCGACCTCTATCTATCACGATGGGACCCTACATCTCTTTTTCGTGACCTATATGCAAGGCTATCTCCTAGTCCTATATCTTGGTGGTGTGTTCTACTACGCTTTCACTTATAAACGAATGGGAGATGGAGCAACACTGGGACTCTATGCCTTCCTCTATCTCTTTGGGGGTATCCTCTTCCACCTCATTTCAGAGACTAAGAGCCAGTACACCCTACCTTATATTTACTTACAAATTCCAATGATCGCGGCGGGCTACAACCACATGACACAAATACTTAGCCGCTATCTAAAAAATAGGCGAAAGTCATCCTAGGATGACTTTTTGTCATTGTTTCACAATTACAATCTTGTTATAATAGCTCTATGAAAAATTCGTCAGTTGATCTTTTACGAGGCCCTATTTTGCGGTCTCTTTTAATCTTTGCTCTACCAATTCTGATATCCAATATTTTCCAGCAACTCTACAATACTGCGGATGTCATGATTGTGGGACGCTTTCTAGGGCCAAATGCTTTGGCTGCTGTAGGAGCTTCTTCTGCTATTTTTGATTTGGTTATCGGATTTGCCTTAGGTGTTGGAAATGGTATGGGAGTTGTTATCGCACGTTACTACGGTGCCCAAGACTACAGGAAACTTCGTCAGTCTGTGGCTGCCACAGTTGTCATCGGTCTAGGCTTAAGTGCCTTGGTTATGATTCTAGGACATTTCGGACTTTATCCTTTGCTAAGATTTTTAGGAACACCTGCTTCTATCATTGGGCAGTCCTACCAGTATATTTCTATGATTGTCTCCTGTGTTGGGGTTACTTTGGGTTATAATCTGTGTGCAGGTCTCCTCAGAGCGGTTGGTGATAGTCTGACAGCCCTCTATTTTCTAATTTTTTCAGCTCTGGTCAATATCGTTTTAGACCTTTTCTTTATTACCCAACTCCATCTTGGTGTTCAATCAGCAGGCTTAGCAACTATTATTTCTCAAGGACTTTCGGCAATTCTCTGTCTTTACTATATTAAGAAAAAAGTGACCTTCCTTCTACCAAGTAAGTCAGACTTTGTCCTTGATTCAAGTCTTTATTTGGATCTTTTTGGACAAGGCATGGCCATGGGACTCATGAATTCCATTGTTTCTATTGGGACTGTAACCTTACAGTATGCCATTAACGGCTTTGGTCCTCTCATCATTAGCGCTCAAGTGGCGGCAAGACGGATTATGTCCTTTGCTGTTCTCCCTTTGACTTCACTTGCTGCTGGGGTGACTACTTTCACCTCTCAGAACTTCGGGGCCAAACAGTTTAAGCGCATAGTAGCTGGGTTAAAGCAATCTTGTCTTGTTTCTATAACTTGGTCTGTCATTGCTTGTGTCCTCCTCTATGTAGCAAGCCCCTTCTTGGCTGGTCTTATCTCTGGTTCAGATAATGCTGTGATTATTGATAATGCTAGTCGCTACCTTCGTATCAGTTCTCTCTTTTATCCTATTTTAGGAATGCTCTTCATCTTTAGAAATAGCCTACAAGGTCTAGGTAAGAAACTGACACCTTTAACCTCTAGTTTCATTGAGCTTTTTGGGAAAATTCTCTTTGTTCTTTTGGTTATTCCCTCTATGGGCTACCTTGGCGTTATCCTATGTGAGCCCTTGATTTGGATTCCCATGACTATTCAGCTCTATTTTGCCTTGAGAAAACATATTAAACGTTTGTTTGTCAGTTAAACTTATTTTGAACATAAAAAAACGACCACACCGGTCGTTTTTAGTTTAATTTAATCCCCATTCATCAGAAATCTGTTTCATAATAGCTTCTTGGGAGACAATCCCAAAGCCCAGCATGTAGGTTGAGTAATCGGCATAGATAACCTTATTATTTTGAACAGCCTTAAGGCTAGTCCAGACAGGGGTATTCTTAAGTTTATTATCTAGGAGTTCTTGAGAATCTGCTTGAACAATCAGGAGGTCCGGATTAATGTCTTTTAGTTTATCTGGATCGATAACTTGGAACATATCATCTGGATTGAAAGTTTCCGCTCGATTGAAATGATAAGTATCATAGAGATAACCAAAATGCCCGTAAGCATAATAACGGATGTCATTGTCAGTCACGCGAAGATACATGAGTTTCTGGTCACCAAACTTGGCTTTAACATTCTCCGCGAAAACGGCCTCCCTAGCATCCAATCTATCGAGGTCCTTCTTCATCTCATCACGTTTATCAAAGATTTCTGCCACCTTAAGAGAGGTTTCATGATAGTCCCAATTTTCATCGGTGTTGATTTGGTAGCCAACAGTCGGTGCAATTTCAGACAGCTCCTCGTAGAGGTCTTCCTGCTCGCCTGTCATAAGGATTAAATCAGGTTTTAACTCAGCAATCTTATCCAAATCTGGATTGCCCTGCCAACCAACTGAAACCACCTTTGCATCCTTGTATTGTTTCTTAAAGAGCGTTGAAAATTCTTGACTATCAGCTCGACCAGTTGTCGCACCTACAGGAGTGATATCGAGAGGATCCAAGATTTCACCATAGAGGTTGTCGAGGATAACGATACGTTTTGGAGCTTTTTTCAACTCTGTCGTACCAAAATCATGGACAATCGTCTTCTCCTTAAAAGTCTGACTTGTTTGATTTGACTCTGCATTATGTCCAGACGTCATGTCTGGCAGGTAATACAGTAAAAGACCAGAAATGATGGCCATAATAGCTAATAAATAAAGAAGATTTATTTTTTTCATGACAACTCCTCGATAAGATCGGATTAAATCGTTACTTTAAAGTTATCTTAAAACTTCTTTAATGTCAATCTATGACTAAGATTTTTTGGAAGGAATTGAGTGTTTTTGATTCCTAAGATGTATTAATGGAAAAACAGATTCGTTTTCGTAAGCAATCGCTTATCTTGTCTTCTGTAGCTCTAGCTACTATCTTTGCAGGGACTGCTGTATCAGCCGATGAAACAGCAACAACAACGCCAGCAACACCTGCTACTACGACTGAGGCAGCACCTCAATCAACAACAGCTCAAATACCTATTGCCAAAGCAACTGAAGAAATTAAAGCTAAGGCCAATACGCCGGTAATCCCATTAGAAAATGCAAAAGTGGGGGATGTTGTAGGTGTCGACGTTAAGGCTACAGAGCCAACAGTAACAGCAAAAGAAAGCACTGATGGAACTGAGGCTATCGCAACAGCAACATCAACTGAAGAAACAGATGAATATGTCGCAACAACGACTGAAACAGTCAATAAAACGACTGTTGTCGAGGTTGTTAAAGAGGCTGATGTGGTGAATCGCCAAGAAGTCAAGGGAACTACTGACATCGTCTTTATTGTCGATAAATCTGGTTCAATGGACAGCCATATCACTGACGTAGCTAATAACATTGAAAAATTCGTGCGTGATTTGGAATCTAAAAATGTGCAAGCACGTCTTGGTTTGGTTGACTATGAATCAAGCAAAGACACAACTTACCATGATTTCGGAGGTTCTAAATTCACCACGGATACGAACGCTTTTATTGGTAAATTAAAAGCAATTCGTACTACTGGTTCAGATGAGGAAGCAACAACAGCATTATCACATATTGCAACTTCACCTGATTATACTTGGGGAACTGGTAAAAACAATCGTCGCTTCGCCTTCTTGGTCACTGACGAAGATATCGACCTTACTCCAAAAACGCCAACTAAAGATGCTACACTAAAAGCCCTTCAAGATGCTGGGATTTCTTTGACCGTAGTTGGTAAGAAATATGATGAAAAAGACTTTGACCCATTGGTAAAAGGTACGAATGGTCTCTATCTCGATATCAATAAAGATTTCGCCGATCTTTTGAACAAGCAATTCTCAAACTACGTGATTGAAACTGTTCAAGAAGGACGTGTTTATCGTATTCAAACGGATACTTACGAAGTCATTGCAACGACTCACTTGGTTACTAAAACAACTAACCAGCCTGAAACTGTGCAACCAGCAACTCCAACAGTACGAGGAAATGTATACTACGTTGAGGGTACGGTCTACGAGGCACCAACGCCATTGCAACCAACACATAAAGAACTCCCAGAAACAGGTTCGAGCCAATCTGCTGCTCTAGTTTCACTTGGTCTTATCAGTGCGGCACTCGGCCTAGACATGGCAGTCAAACCAAAACGTAACTAATACCTCGTTTACGTTAAAAATTTAATTATTGCACCCCATGATTTACACCCCAAAAACTTAATTTTGGGGTGTTTTTGGATTGGTAGGATTATATTTTATACGCCTAGCTATTTTAATCTGATTATTTCCCACCTATCATGTTATAATAAACCAACGACACTATATTGGAGAATTCTATGACACTCACACACTTTTTTTTCGACCTTGATGGTACTCTAGTTGATAGTTCTGAGGGAATCCACAATGGTTTTGTTCAAACCTTTGAAAGACTAGGTCTTCCTGTTCCTAGTGATCAGAAAATTCGCACCTTTATGGGACCACCTCTCGAGGTAACCTTTAAAGAAGAGATTAGCGAAGAAGGTGCTGACCAAGCTGTCAAAATTTATCGTGACTATTATGAGACTAAAGGGCAATTGGAGGCTCACCTCTATGATGGCATAAAAGAAATCCTTCAACAACTTAGTCAAGATCCTAGCAAGAAAATCTTTATCACAACTTCAAAAAATGAGCCTATCGCCCTGGAGATGTGCAAACACCTTGGAATTACTGAATATTTTGATGGCATTTATGGATCTACTCCTACCGCCTTTCATAAGGCTGATGTCTTGCAGCGTGCCATTACTGAAAATCAAGCACCTAAAGACCAGTCGGTCATTGTTGGTGATACCAAGTTCGACTTGATTGGTGGAAAAACGGTTGGTATCAAAACAATAGCGGTGACCTGGGGATTTGGGAAAAACGAAACCCTTTTGGCAGAAAATCCTGATTTTATAGCTGATACCACCCAAGAACTTTGGGATATTTTGAAACAGTGATTTACATATAAAAAGAGCGCGATTTTTTTAATCATGCTCTTTTTTTCTATTGAATCAAGATTACATCTGGACAATGATATCCAGACAAAGCTCCAAAGCCTTATCAAAAGCCTCTGACCCCCAATCTCGTTGATCGTAATTGTCTATATCTGCAAGGGAATCTGCCGTAAAGAGAAGTAAGCCCCAAATAGCTCCACGAAATTGAGAAACTGCTGCTAGTGCTGCACATTCCATCTCTACAACGCTACAACCCTCTTCAATACGATAGGAAATCTTGTCTGGTGTCTCCCTATAAAAGCCATCTGTCGACCAGGTCATGACCTCTTTATAAGGGATTTTCTTTTGCTTTAACGTTTTTTCAATAGCATCAAGAGCTTGTTCATTCATGTCTATATAGCGTGATGGCGCAACATAGTGGTAACTTGCACCTTCATCTCGCAAAGCTCTTGTCGGAATCAAAAAAACATTCTCTGGCATGTCTACCAAGACGCCACAAGTTCCAGTTGATATGATTTGCTTGACGCCATAACCAATTAGCCAATCCATAAATTGTGCAGCTGCAGCTGAGCCAACTGGGGCTTGAGCCAAGCAAATCTTCTTCCCGTTGTAAGTCATCACATAGACAGGATAGGTTTTGGTGGCGGAGACAAATTCGCCAACTTTTTCAGCGCCAACTGATATCGCATAGCGTTCTACTTCTTCCTCTAAAAAGCCGTAAACACACCTAGGCGGCAGGTCCAAACCTAAATCCTCATGGGTCGGCATAATCACTGCCTGAGGATTGTCGTCAAATTCTAAAATAGGAATTTCATGTTTGTTTATCATCTTTTGCCTCCTAAGTTTTAAGAATTATTATATCAAAAAATGCAAACTGATTATATGATTTCATAAAATCTATTAGCTTATAATCAAGAAAAATAGATGATTAAATCATAACACCTAAAAAGGACATGAATCTGATTTTAGTCAGAAACATGTCTTTTTGTATGCTACTTTAAGAAATATGATTGCAGTCAGGTTTTATTTCCACAAACCACCTAAAATCTGTTTTTCTAATAAGTCAAGGTCTTCTTCTCTTATGTCACCTTTGTCGCCAACGATATAAAGTTGGGCAAAGTATGCCAACAAGGGCCCCACACAAATGCGTACCATTTGAGGGATCGTGATTTCAGGATTAACACGAGGATCTGCCACTAATTCCTCGTGGACTCTTAAAAGTTTATCCTGAATGGTATTCCAGATAAAAATCTGCTCATTTCTCAGTTTCTTATTTGAAAAAATTTCCTGTAGAATAATTTTCATCAAGGCACGATTTTTTTTTAGATAGGCCATGCGATTGTGAACGAGATAATGAACCTTTTCTTCAGTCGTGTTAACGGCCAAAAGTTCCTCAAAAAAACGACCGAAAAGTCCTGGAACAACAGGATGTAAAATAGCTGTTAATAAATCTTCTTTGGTCTTGAAATACTTGAAAAGCGTTGCCTGACTAAGTCCCGCATGTTTGGAAATTTGTAGGGTGGAGGTCCCATTGTAACTCTTAGTAGAAATCAAATCGACCGCCGCCTGCATGATTTTTTTCTTTCCTTTGGGATAGTCTGCCTCTTTTAGATAAGCTTCAAACGACTCAAAAATACTCTCGCTCATTTTCATCCTCGTATATTTATATTTTAAACTTTACGATAACGACGCAATCCGACAATATTGAGAATTGTCAAAACGATAAGGAAAACAAGTAAAACACCAATATTAGGTAAGACATCTCCAAGTCCACGTCCGTAAAGAATAATCTGACTCATGGCATCACCTGAGTAGGTCAATGGCAAGAATTTTCCAATTGTTTTTGCCCACTCTCCCATTGAATCAAGAGGAATGATTCCTGAGAAAAAGAGTTGAGGCAAAATCACAAGAGGAATAAATTGCATTATTTGGAATTCTGATTTTGCCAAAGTAGACAAGAGAATTCCGAAGGCTAGTGCTACAAGAGCCAATACTACATTAACTATTATAACATTTAATAAACTTCCGACAACTTCAATATCTAACAACCAAATGGCAGCCATGACGACAACTGCTGTCTGAAGAATAGCAATAAGTCCATAAGATATCATGTAACCATAAACGATTTCCGAACGTTTGACTGGTGTCGCTAACAAGCGATCCAAGGTTCCGCTGGTACGTTCTTTCAAAAGTGCCATCCCTGAAATCAAGAAAACAAAAAAGAAAACCACAAATCCAATCAAGACTGGAATCATTTTGGCAAAGAAGCCAGTATCTTCATTTCCATACTCATAAGATTCCTTAATTTCTGGTGATTTTGCATCGAGTTTCAATTGAGGAAGGGCCTGTTTGACACGTGTCACTAGTTGACTGGTGCCTTCACTCGCCATACTGGTTCGTAATACTTGTCGGGTCACAGAAGTTTTAGAGGCATCTGTATTGGCATAGTCTACATGGTACTCCCCATCCTTATAAGAGATAACTGCATCTACTTTTTCATCGTTTAAAGCTTCTTTGGCTTGATCTAAGTCTTTGTAAGTTTTCACACTGACATGGTCTAAGTCATCCATTCTACTTACCAAACTAGTTGGTAGATCCTGCGTTGCAAGCTTGACGTTCACGGTTGTACTAGCCGAAAACATGAGGTTCATCAACCACATGATAAAGACTGGAGCCACAAACATCAAAGCTAGTGTTCGTTTGTCACGAAGCAATTCTTTGATGACTTTTTGTGCAATGGCAATGGTTCTCATCTTATTCTCCTTCTGATTTCAAAAAGACTTCTTCTATGCTTGAAACACCGTAAGTTTCTTTTAGCTTGTATGGTGTATCGAAGGCAATGATTTTACCGCCCAACAAGAGACCAACCTTATCTGTCAGCTCTGCTTCATCCATGACATGAGTAGTAACCAAAATTCCTACTCCCTTGTCTCTAAGCGTGATTAACTCTTTCCAGATTTTCTTTCTAAGAGAAGGATCGATTCCAACAGTTGGTTCATCCAAAATCAAGAGCTGTGGGTTTCCTAAGAGTGCGATGGCTAGCGACAAGCGTCGTTTCATCCCTCCTGAATAACCAGATACCGACTTGTTTAAGTGGGCAGTCAGATCTACTACTTGAGCCACATGAGCTATTTCATCATTTAGGACTTTTTTGCAGAGACCTTTGAGCTGACCGAAAAATTCCAAATTTTCTTGTCCTGACAAAGCTTCATATAAAGCATCTGACTGGGCCATATAGCCTATATCTCCCAGAATATGACGATTGGGCATGGTCTGGTCTAAGACTAAAGCGATACCACTATCTGCCTTTTCCATCCCTAACATGGTTTTAATCATGGTTGATTTACCAGCACCAGAAGGACCGATTAGACCAATGATTTCCCCAGACTGTAATTCAAAACCAACGTGGTTTAACACAAGTTGTTGACCAAAAGATTTTTGTAAATCTTGTAAATGTAGCAATGTTTTCATATGCATCCTCCTTAGTGAGTATTTACTCACTTTCGATTACAAGTGATATTGTAGTGAGTGTTCACTCACTTGTCAAGTGGAAAATTTAACTTTTTTCAGAAAAATCATAACCACCCGTCTAACGGGTGGTTTGATCAAGGGCTATAAGCCCAT
>ENA-OPAA01001721-OPAA01001721.1-human-gut-metagenome-genome-assembly--contig:-NODE-1721-length-12146-cov-3.182946_pt1 | contig 12146 bp, 9 predicted proteins | sample MGYA00241049_ERZ501414 | MGnify/ENA primary metagenome ERZ501414 (study PRJEB25962, sample SAMEA2042520) | human gut metagenome | biome: human gut; feature: human-associated habitat; material: faeces... | reverse complement strand
AAAATTCGACAAACTGTTATTTTTCTATCTATTTATTTGGGTGGGAAACTTTAGTATCTAATTTTGTAGAAGTGAAAATCACATAAGCACTTGATTGAGAATATACATATAATATATTATACAGTACAAATAAATGCAAGAAAATTATTTTTTTCATAATCGCTATTGTTACAAATTGTTCTTTATTAAATACTCATTAATTTTTTCTTTCTCTGATTGTGTCAAATTTTCAAATGCATCAGAACTCGTAGCTCCTCCCCCCATTTTCCATACTTATAAAAGTCCTCACTCTGACCGGGGAAAGCACTTCGTAAACGTTCTTCCATCTTTCCACATGGCTGCCCATATATTCATGGTGCCCGTCATTTATCTTCCCCCAATCCGTTGGCTCGGACGAATTGTTGATTGCTGACAACAATTCAGGCTCTTTAAGTGCAAATTCATTGCTGCTGCCAGCGGTTCTGGATTTCTCAAGCAATTCGAGATGTGTATATTCATGCGCCATCACGATCATCAGTTGCAATTCCGTAAGCGAACTGTTGAAAGTCAGAGTCAAAGGTACATTCTTATATAATATTTCAGAAATGGTTGCCTTGTCTGAAACGCCCTCAGCCAGATTGCCGTCACCGGTCTTGCCCTCTTTCATTCTCACCACTTTCTTGATATTATCTATCAAACCTGCAAATGTGACATCAAGCTTTTTCTTTATAGCCTGAGCCTTTTGAGATAAGACCGGCTGAACATCTCCTCCATCTGGATCTGGAGGGGTAGGCCGGCAACTACCGTTGCAATTAGGATCACCGCAATTAGGACAACGATAATTGTCCGTACCGTCTTCAACCCATATCTGATAACAATACTCCTCCCAACGATACTCAAAATGACATTCTACATGAGTCTCTACAATACCTTCAGCCGTAGGATAACCCGTATGATAACAAATCTCATATTCCACCAAATGAGGGTCACAGCGGGTCACATAACCACGAGGACGGACCGAGCCGCGGTTGTCTCTCAGAGAATCCAGCTCTTCTCTGCTTGGCTCAGGTATAGCAGAAATTTTTCCCACAATCCGCCCATGATGATAAATATCCCCCCACATCATTTCACCTTGCAGATTGTAATGACGGATAGAGCCGGAGAAAGATGCCAGATCATCCAATCGCAACGAGGCCATGTCATTACTTTCCTCCATGACATAAGAATAATTACCGGTTAAATGGATTATGCTGTAAAGATACTCATTTTCATGTTTCTTTTCTATAAACAAGCGAATATCCGTATTGGCAAACTTCTCATCTTCGGGAATTTCCTCATCAAATTGCTTTCTTGCAAAAATCTTGCCTAAAGGCAGATTGAAAGGGACAACAACATAAGCGCCCTCTGCATCGGAAAAACTGACAGCCTCATTCCAAAGAGGCGTAATGACAATGTCATCATCCAAAGAACGCGTGACAGCACCCGCACCAAACGGAACGATGTCCAAAGCGTCCGCTTCACGTTCAAATGCCGTACGGGCTTCCGATACCGTCAGCTTCATCTCTGGAGGACGGAATCCCTCCGAGAAATCATGAGTACACGATGCTATCGCCAACCCCACAAAGAGTACAGAGAGCATCTTCTGTTTCAGTGTTTTCATAGGCATTATTGTTTCAATTAATTAATAAAAATGGCATCTAACGGTCAACCTATTTCCATTTCTTTACTCCTTTCATATTTTCCGGTGTGGCCTCTGTCAAGCTCAGGGCAAATCCACCGCTGCGCGCCAGCTTCACATTCATCTTGCTCTTGTTCGTCACAATACCTTTCCTAATCCGGTAAGCTGTAGCATTCTTTTCAAAATCAGCATCTTCGGCATCGGCATAAAGCGTAGCTACGTATTGCCTGCCCGGTTCCAGAAAGTCAAGAACAAAAGCTGAAGTACGTGCGTGCTCATCGGTAATGCCTCCCACAAACCAGTTCTCCGTACCCTTGGCTTTACGGGCCACGGTGATATAGTCTCCCGGCTCCGCTTCGAGATACTTGCTCTCATCCCAGTCTACCGCCACGTCCTTGATGAACTGGAAAGCGTCCAAATGAGATTCATAATTCTCCGGCAAATCGGCAGCCATCTGCAACGGACTGTAGAGGGTGACGTATAATGCCAGTTGCTTTGCCAGCGTGGAATGAATCTGCCCGTGATTGTCATGATTCATAAAATTCAGGTAAATGTCAAAGATGCCCGGGGTATAATCCATCGGACCACCAATCAGACGGGTGAAAGGAAGCACGGTGGTATGGAAGGGCTTATTGCCGTCGTAAGGCTCAAATTCCGTACCACGGGCCGATTCATTGCCAATCAGGTTGGGATAGGTACGGCACAAACCGGTAGGACGTACTGCTTCGTGCGCATTCACACAAATCTTATATTCGGCAGCTTTTTGTATGGCATAGAGGTAGTGGTTGTTCATCCATTGTCCGCAGTGATGTTCTCCACGGGGGATTATATCGCCTACATAGCCACTCTTTACAGAGTTATAGCCATTATCCGCCATGAACTGATAGGCCTTGTCCAGATGGCGTTCATAATTGCGTACCGAAGCCGAAGACTCATGATGCATCATCAGCCTGACCCCTCTGCTGTGTGCATAAGCATTCAGCATCTTCACGTCAAAGTCGGGATAGGCCGTCACAAAGTCGAACACGAAGTCACGAGAGCTCCCTCCCCAACTTTCCCATCCTTCGTTCCAGCCTTCCACCAATACTTGGTCGAAACCATGTTCGGCGGCAAAGTCTATATAGCGTCTCACTCTTTCATTAGTGGCGCCATGCCGGCCGTTCGGTTTGATTTTAGTATAGTCGTTTTCTCCAAAACGCATGGCAATCAGTTCATCCGTATAGCTCCATGACTTCTGGCCGGTAATCATCTCCCACCACACGCCTACATACTTCACCGGCTTAATCCATGAGACGTCTTCATATGCACAAGGATCGTTCAGATTCAGGGTAAGCTTGGAGGCCAAAATATCACGGGCATCATCGCTCACCATGACAGTACGCCACGGGGTTTTGCAGGGAGCCTGCATATAGGCCTTATTTCCCAAAACATCCGGCGTCAACCACGATTCAAAAACGAGTTTTTTGTCATCCAGGTTGAGATGCATACAGGAATAGTCCACCAAAGCCGCTTCATGCAGATTGATGTACAGACCATCGTCCGTCCTCATCTGCAAGGAGGTCTGCACACCCGTAGGCGAGAAAACAAACTGGGAGGCATTCACCGTCACCGCCTTATCCATCAAGCCGCGGATTTCGGACAAACGGGACTCAGTATAGTCGTACTCCTGAGTGTCATAGTCACCGGGAATCCAGAAAGCGGTATGGTCCCCTGTCATAGCAAACTGGGTATGCTCCTCTTTGACCGTAAAACAGTGCAGACCTCTTTGCAAAGGGAACTCATAACGGAATCCCAAACCGTCATCATAAAGGCGGAAACGGATGACGATATGACGGTCCTGTTCCTTCTGTTCCAACCTCACAGCCAGCTCGTTGTAATGATTCCGTATTTGTGCCACTTCGCCCCACACGGGTTTCCAGGTTTCATCAAATGTTGAGGTCTTGGCCTCCACAAGTGTAAAACCATCCATCAGGCCCGGATCGTCCTGCAATTCCAACCCCAGCTTCGATGGATTCACCACGGCTTTGTTCTTATAAGACAATCGATACACAGGCTCACCGGAAGAGTTCACCACAAAATCAAGCCGGAGGTTTCCATCCGGTGAGGTAATTCCTTCAGCCATTGCAGCTTTTCCCGCCATAACCAAAAGCAGAAAAAAAATCCATTTCACAGTTACATCATGCATGTTTCTCATATTATTTCAAATCAAATATTATTATTCCAAGTTCCAAAACAACAAATAACAAAACTATCGGGCCATTATAGAAATTGTATCCACTATCCCGCCACTCATATCCCTTATCTCAATATCCAGCCTATCCCTCTTTATGACACCTTTTAAAACTGTATTGGAGGAATTGTCTATTACCGGAAAATGCACTTTGTCCGTGGGCTTGTTATTAAAATATTCATGCAAATGCCCACACAGCATCACGTCAGCTCCAGCCTCGTTCAGTATCGGAACGAACTTGTCCAAGACCTCGGCCTGCCCGTGCCAGATGTCAGTTTCAGGCAAAGGAGGCATATGGGCGATCACTATCCTGAAAGACGCATCCTGGAATTCTCTGGATTTAACGGCTTCTGCAAGCCACTCCGCCTGTTGTGTACGGTAATTGTCATAGTCGGTGATACCATGATATTCAATATCAGAGTCAGGCTTGTCCTCACCGGTATCCAAGAAAATGAAGCAAGCAGGTCCCTGCCGTATCAAAAAATACAGATGGGGTTCCTTCGGAGAGAAAAAACGATGAAAGGAAGTGGCAAATGAGCCACGTGTCTCATGGTTTCCACGGGCATAATACAACGGTTTGCAGGTAGCGAACATATCTATGGAGATGTCCATGAAGCCTTTAAACAACTCCTCCTCATCCAGTAGGTTATTGAGCATGTCACCGTTATAGATGACCATGTCTGTTTTCTTGAAGTCCGCAGCGGCCAGCAATTTAGGTATATAGTCCGTATTGCCATGAATATCATTCAGCATGACAAAAGAGGCCACGGACTTGCTACTGTCATTGGTGGTAAATTTCAATCCTCGGCGGTCATAGATACTCGGAGCCGTAGCATTGCCATATATGACCTCCTCCCCCCTGCGGGAAAGCACCTCCCTGGCATAGACACGGTAACGGTAGCTAGTACCGGGAGCAAGGCCCGTGGCACGTACCGCATGCAATTCCGAAACATTCTTCACGCCATTGACCGTATCAAAAAACTTGATACGCTCAGTACGGTAATAACTCGTACCATCATCCGGAGCAATCTCCACCCAACCTATAGAAGGCTTATCCGAAAGCCAGACTATTGTCACTTCCGTTTCCTTTAGGTTCTGGAGATAAGGGCCGTGCTTGATCTTGATCTGCTCCTGGGCAAAGCCGGAAACAGACATGAGTATACACATTACACTGAAAAGTAGTTTTACCATGACAAATTATTATTTTTTGTTTTTAGGGGAAAGTCTTACCAAGACAACACCGTGCGCAGGGACTTTGAAACTCAGATTGTCGTTGGAGGTGCCAAGATGCCTATTCCCGTCCCAAATATCATAAACATCATACTCCAATTCCCAAAACCGGATATCCGCAAAGTGGAGATGGGATTTGTCTTTCCCAAACTGATACTCGAATGTCCACGGCTGTTCGTCACGATTGAAGAAGCATACAGCGGCTTCCCCGTCAGACAACTGCTTAACCCATATCTCATGCTGTTCTATTTTCATGTAACGACGACCCTGTATGCCCAGCTTGTCCTGATTTATAGCAATCACATCCTTATTCGTCAGAATGGACAGCGTCTCCCTGTCCATAGTCCTCAGGTCATTTCCCGCCAACAGCGGTGCGGCCAGCATACACCACATGGTAAAATGTGAACGGTTCTCCTCAGCAGTCAGCACTCCGTTGCCGACTTGCAGCATGTCCGGGTCATTCCAATGCCCAGGACCAGCATAAGGCCACAAATCCGCATTCTTATCGATGATATCCACAACACTGCATCCGCCCCAATGTACTGTACCTTTAAAGGCATTGATAATATCCCCCGTAGTCCTCCACAAGTGGCCGATACCTTTGGCCCATGTCCACGGCTTGCTGCTCCCCCACTCACAGATAGAGAACACCACCGGACGACCGCTAGCCTTCAAGGCATCACGCATGGTACGGTAAGCTCCCTGAGGACTCTGCCCCTCATCAAAGCACCAGTCATACTTCAAAAAATCCACACCCCATTCCGCATAAGTGCGAGCATCCTGGAACTGATATCCACGGCTCCCCGGACGCCCGGCACAAGTCAGTGAACCAGCGCAGGAATAAATGCCGAACTTCAATCCCTTGGAATGTATATAGTCTGCCAAAGCTTTTATACCGGAAGGGAAACGCACCGAATCAACCACAATATTCCCATCCGCATCACGTCCCACCTGCCAGCAATCATCCACATTCACATAAGTATAACCCGCATCCCGCATCCCGTTTGCCACAATCAGGTCGGCCATCTCGCGTATCTGCCGTTCGTTCACATCACAACTGAAACAGTTCCAGCTGTTCCATCCCATGGGAGGGGTCAGCGCCAATGAGTCAGCTCCATCAGCATGGGCAACAAGAAAACTACACACTACAATCACAAAACACAAAATCCGTCCTTTCATAATACTCGTTTTTTATTATTATACATTTATTATTCATATATTCATAATTATACCAAGACTTATCGGTAGACACTCATGCCCCCAAACAGTGATCGCCCTTAAAAGGACTGATAAAAGTAATCAGGACCAGTGTACTCTCCTTGTATCGTCACCTCAGGAAGCTGATACACCTTCATCCCGTTGACAGTCTTATTGTTCACTTCGTACAAATATCGGCAGCCTTAGCCCTGACCATAGACCTCCATAAAAGCCGGGGGACTGATGGATAAGTGTCCTCCTTCAGCCGGATCTTATAGTGTTGTGCCTTTTTCCAGAAAGGGGTAATTATGAATCCCCTCATATCAGGGAAATCGTGGGTTATGCAGAAATTGCCCTATCTATCTTTAGCGATGGCCACTAATAACTTATGCCCATTCAGGTTGCCATAAGGAATTCCCAGACAACGCCGGATGCAGAAAAGCCCTGCTCTTTGTCGGAGAGCCCAACACTGACATCTGAAAAAGAGAGGCATGCTGACGGACAAAGACAAGGCGTTCCGTCAAAGCTTCTTCACCGCATTGAATGCAGTGAAGTGTACAATCACCTCCGGCATTTCCCTCTTGGAAATGAGACCTCAGTTCCATCGTAGAGATATGACTACGATGTACGACCTGCCCACATACGTGGGGCAACAATACCAACTTCTCTTCCAGCATGCAGACAGAAAGGGACACACATCCTATAGTATATCAAAGAATCATCCTAAGTGACAGACAAGGCAACCCGATCGGATACAGCTAGCAGCAATTTAAAGCGCTTTTCCTGGTCTGAACTGTCAGACGCAACCGTATAGTGAATTGCCATCTGTTGCAGATAATAAAAAGTAGCCAATGCCCTCATGCTCGCTTTGAAAAGTGGCCAGTATATCACCTGCCAAATTTGTTCTTCCGACACAGACTTTATTATTAGAATCCTTGGTACAGACCATATACTCTACGCTTTTCTTGGAGTATGGTTCTCCATCACGACGTAACAAAGTAGCATGAGGTACCTATTTTCCTTCTCCTTCTCATACCTCACCTTCAACATAAGCAAGGATTCCGTATCCTTATAGACAGCAAACTGTCGCGTATAAAAAAGGATTCATCTGCATTGCGCATAAGATTGGTGTAAGCACGAAGCCTATACCGCCCCTTCTGGAATATCTTCCTCCAAGAAAAAAATTACGGAATATACTCTTCTCCTCCATTATCTTCTTACGGAGCAGCACTTTATTTCTGTCACTGATCAATTCCACATACAGAAAACGGCTCCGGACATCCTGTTCCTATGCGTCCGCGCATCAACCAGATACCCCTTCATCCAAATGGTATCACCCACCAGATAAAAAGGCTTGTCCATATGAACATAAACCTTTTCTTGCCTCAATGAATCCATCCCCCCATTATCACCATAAAAAAAGGAGGAGATAGAAAAGCTAAAAGTATAATCAAAATTTTCTTCATAGTATACGAATTAATTAAAGGTTTATGACAAGCCCTACCGTAAAGACGACACATCAATCACCAGCTGGCTGTTATCCGTAATATAAGTGTTAGTGAACTTCGCCTTGTCATTCAAGCGGACCTTAAATTCAGTGGTTGCATTGCCTAATATGGTAACTGACTTATTATCCAACAGGATTTCAAAGTTCAGTGTAGATTTATTCATGACTTTCACCAGCGCCTGGTTATCATGCGTATTCTTCACCTCATATGTCAGACAGGCCTTTACCAAGGCCGTCAGATTCTTCTCAGAACCAATCAGAATATCTCCAAACTTCACAACAGAACGTCCGGCAAACAATGCCTCCTTTACCCCTTCCTCCGAACGCTCCTTGGCAAAAACAACTGTCATAGGACCGCTTTGTATATCCGTACGATACGTCTGCCTATAGACGCCATGTATATCAGTGTTTCCCATATATGTCAAACCGTAATCCTTACAGTAATTAAAAGCCTTTGGGTAGTACTCGAAGCCATTTACCAGTTCAATCCCATGAATTTTCTTCTGCCTGATAAGCTCTTCATGTACCTTATAGATAGTGCTTGTGTCATTGGGCCAGCCCGGATGATTCCACATGATAAAGGCTCCTTGGGCCAGAGCATTGTCTATTGCAGTCAAAGGGTCATCCACATCCAGCGCATTGGCATCGCTCAAGAAAAGGGCATTGATGTGCCCTATCGGTTTGGAGCGGGTGATTTCCGCTCCTTGAATAACTATAACCTTAGAACTTGCCTCAATAGTCTTGGCCCTTCTATAAGATTCGTTGTGGTCGGCTTTGATGTAACTGTTCGGACGATATTCAATATGATCCGTGATAGCTATGACATCCAACCCACGAATCGCCCCTTCCCATACGCGGTTTTCCGGTTTCAAATCCCCGTCGGAAAAAATAGTATGTACATGAAAATCACATTTCAGAGCCTTATAGCCGTCCACATCAGGTATATATATGTACTCTCCGGAATATGGCTGCTGTGCCTCCGGAACTTTCACCACATCCAGTCCCTGCAGTTGCGCAGGGACCTGGAAAGTAAAAGTCAGCAAAAAAGCGATGGATAAATATAATTTCTTCATTCTTCTCCAAATTTGACAGAATTCATTTTATTGGGGTTATTTTTACGAAAGTGACACCATGATAAGGCACTTTAGTCTGGAAACTGCCGTCCACTTCTCCCAAGTCCTTCTGCCTCCATAAATCACGGACCATCGCCTTCCCCTCAATACCTAGCAGGTTCAAATCAAAGTCGAATTCATAGTCACGCATCTGCATGGATTCAGCATCATCTTGATCCCAAAGAATAAAATAAGGATCCACATGGAAGAACCCTACCGCATAAGAACCGTCATACAATTTCTTAGACCAGATCTGTCCGTTCTTGACAAGCATCTTTCTAGCCGGAGCCACCATCGGATCCTGACTGACCGCTATCACTTCATTGTTTGTCAGAAGATTCAGTGTGAAGTCATCCATATTTGCCATATCACAACCGATCAACAAAGGGGCAGAAAGAATGCACCACAAAGAGATGTGGGAATATTGCTCATCAGCTGTCAAGTAAGAATCATGCACCTTGCTTCCCCAGCCTTGCCCCAATTTGCCAACCACCAGCATGTCCGGATCATTGTTTCTACCTGGTGCCGTGGCATCTGCACACACATCCTGGAAGGTCCCAATCGCAGTCACCACATTCCATTCGTCAGTAATATCCCGTGTAGTACGCCACTGATTACCTCCTGCTTCAGCCGCCCAATTCCAGACATTGGGAGCGCCATAACCTACACAAAATACAATATCACGTTTTACCTTATCCAAAGCATTTCGCATAACGATATAAGGTTCCTGAATGGTCTCTTCTTTCGAATCCTTTTCAATATCCAGATAACCGCAATAGTCATACTTCAAGTAATCCACTCCCCAGCGTTCCCAAGTCCTGGCATCAATTTCCTCATGCTGATAACTGCCTACATGACCACCGCATGTGGTAGCACCCGGAGAAGAATAAATACCGAATTTCAGTCCTAATCCGTGGATATAATCGGTCAGAGCCTTGAAATCCGGGAATTTGTCATTAGAAAGGATTTCACCGCCTTTGGTACGTTCCGGTGCTTCCCATCCGTCATCAATGTTTATATATTCCCAACCGTACGCGTGCAATTTCTCACTCATCATGCGGGCAGCATCCCTCACTTTTTGGTCATCCACGGAAAGTCCCCAGCAATTCCAACTGTTCCATCCCATCGAAGGGGTCAAGGCTATCTCACCGCCCACCTTGACCGTCACTTCCTTTTCGGCAGTTCCCTTGCTGTTGGTTGCCTTCAGTAAAACATTATAATCACCTTCCTTCATTGCCTTACCCGTAAAACGGCCTGTCTTCTCGTCCAGTCTGACTCCTTCCGGAAGCCCCTTTGCCTCAAAGATCATCGGACGGTCACCTGTAGCCATTATGGACCACAAGAAAGGACTGCCCGGACGTACACCAAAAACCAGCGGGTTATTGATAACCGGAACCTCAGGAGCCGGCGGAGTCAAAATATACTTTTCTTTAGCGATGGGTTTTGCCCAAGCACGAACAGGCTTCACATCACCGCGAGTTTCTATCTTAACATTCAGCCAGTCCGCATGGTCATACATGATACCATCACCACACTCCTCTACAAGAAGCAAGACTTTATCGACCCCCTTCAGACTCACATTGAATTCTTTAACGGGATCCCCTTTCTTCATGACCCCACTTTTCCAAAGTTCCTTTTGATCACCGACTATTTTAAATTGAAGCTTGCCGGCAAACCTATTGTTATCGTCGGCACCAGCAAGTCCGGAAATAGACACAGCCTCACTCTTCAAGTCATACAGTATACGACTGATAGAATGTGCCCCCAAACCGCGCTCATAAACGATACCATTGACTGTCAATGGTGTAAGCACGACCGAACGGTTTATCTCAACAGTTCCCCAATCCTGCACATAGCATGAGTCTTGGCCAAGTTCATCCAGCCACACCTCTTTGACCGGAGCAGTATTACAAGACTGCAGGGCATATCCTCCTATGGCTAAAACAGCCCACACAGCCATACATCCTTTCAAATTCATATTGTTTATCAGATTTAGTAAATAGTATTACAAAACAAATTATATCAAAATATAAATGAGGACAGCAATATATATTACCTAATTACCGTCCTCACTACAAAATACAGATCAATCCCCTTTTTTGCAAATACGAATATTATCGAAAGCAAAATTGCGGGCTATTTCAGGATCTATTTTCAGAAGCATATTAAAATTAGTGTATGAACCCGGATAATAGTCTGGATAATCCACAGATTGGAATACATTCCACGGTAATGTAATGGTCTCCCACCGATTAAAGTTCTGGACATTGAAATCTGTTGCAATCCAATCACAAGGAGCTGCCGCCCAATAATGATAAATACTGAAACTTATTTTATCCTTGATGAACTGATTGGATGTACGGAACTCACATTTCACCACATAATCCTTGCATGACTCAAGTCCCAGCATATCCTCCGTATATTCAATGCCACCCCTTTCTGCAATATACCACCACCAAGGATCTACATATACAGAATTTTCATCAATTCTCAAAAAATTTCCGCTCAAACGCTGCGGATCCTTCTCATCGGTCACAACATTGGCTACATCGCTTGGCAACAGTTCATCAAAATCCATGATCATGAATTCACGGTCATAATAACGTCCCGGACAGACCGCCTCTACATTGTGCTTCAATCCCTTGACCTTGACACGGATATTCTTGTCCACATCAACCGGCACCTTGGCTGTCAGATAATTATTAGCAGACCGTATAACAGGGGAAACCTTTCCATTGAAATCAACAACCGCATTCAGTGAATCGATTTCATACAAATTGAAAAAATCTCCATAAATCATAATAGTATCGCCCGGTTTGGTATACTCTTGTTTGTGGAGTTTGGGTTGAAGCTGATCGCTTGGGGAGGATTCCACATAATATACATAGCGTTTTTCTACCGGACGAATCTTGCAGGAAGCGACTTTTTTGCTGTCGGGAGACCAGCGGATATAGGCTGAGTAATAATTTCCCAAAGTACCGTCCAGACTTAGCTGTTTTTCTTTTCCGGTAGCTGTTTCTTTTACATATATATTATGATTCTTAATGAATGCTGTATATTTCTTGTCAGGAGAGGTGACGGGAGCAGCCGTCTTTTCATCATCTGTTTCCATCCAGTGGCGTTGTTTGCGTGGAGTGGGCAGAGCACCTTCATCTGTCAGTTGGTTTTTGTCGATAACATACACCCAGCGATGATTGTTGAATACGAAACGTA
>ENA-OPAA01001711-OPAA01001711.1-human-gut-metagenome-genome-assembly--contig:-NODE-1711-length-12210-cov-3.193994_pt1 | contig 12210 bp, 8 predicted proteins | sample MGYA00241049_ERZ501414 | MGnify/ENA primary metagenome ERZ501414 (study PRJEB25962, sample SAMEA2042520) | human gut metagenome | biome: human gut; feature: human-associated habitat; material: faeces... | reverse complement strand
GAAAGAATGGGCAATTGAAAAAGGAGCAACACACTATACACACTGGTTCCAGCCGTTAACCGGTGTAACAGCAGAGAAACATGATTCTTTTATCACGGCTCCAATGCCAAACGGAAAAGTATTGATGAGCTTTTCCGGAAAAGAGCTGATCAAAGGTGAACCGGATGCATCATCTTTCCCATCCGGTGGTCTTAGGGCAACGTTTGAAGCCAGAGGATATACAGCGTGGGATTGTACATCACCGGCATTCGTCAGACAGGATGCAGCAGGCGCAACACTGTGTATTCCAACTGCTTTCTGTTCCTACACAGGTGAGGCGCTTGACCAGAAAACACCATTGCTTCGTTCTATGGAGGCAATTAATGAGCAGTCCCTTCGATTGCTCCGGTTATTTGGAAACACAACCTCGAAAAAAGTAACCCCTTCCGTTGGACCGGAACAGGAATATTTCATTGTTGACAGAGAAAAATATTTACAGAGAAAAGATTTGATTTTCACAGGTCGTACCTTATTCGGAGCGATGCCTCCAAAAGGTCAGGAGATGGATGATCACTACTTCGGAAGCATCCGTGAGCGTATCGCAGCTTACATGAAGGATGTCAACAAAGAACTCTGGAAACTTGGTGTATCTGCAAAGACACAGCATAATGAGGTCGCACCTGCACAGCATGAGTTAGCTCCAATTTATGCAGAAGCAAACATTGCAGTGGATCACAACCAGTTAGTCATGGAGACATTGAAAAAAGTTGCTTACCGTCATGGCTTACAGTGCTTACTTCACGAGAAACCATTTGCAGGAGTTAACGGTTCCGGTAAACACAACAACTGGTCGATCACAACAGATGATGGAATTAACCTGTTGGATCCTGGCAAAACGCCACATGAGAATATTCAGTTCCTATTAGTTTTAACCTGTATCTTAAAGGCAGTGGATACACATGCAGATCTGTTAAGAGAATCCGCAGCAGATGTCGGAAATGATCACAGATTAGGAGCAAATGAGGCACCGCCGGCAATCCTTTCCGTGTTCCTGGGCGAGCAGTTAGAGGATGTGTTGTCACAGCTGATCAGCACTGGTGAAGCCACACATAGTATTTCAGGAAAAATGTTAGAGACAGGTGTTAAAACATTACCTGATTTCATGAAAGATGCAACAGACCGGAACAGAACGTCACCATTTGCATTTACCGGAAACAAGTTCGAGTTCCGTATGGTAGGTTCTCAGGATTCCATCGCACAGCCAAACGTTGTATTAAATACAATCGTTGCAGAAGCATTTGCAGAAGCCTGTGATGAACTGGAAAAAGCAGATGATTTCGATATGGCAGTACATGATCTGATCAAAAAATATGCAACCGAGCACCAGAGAATTGTATTCAATGGAAATGGTTATTCTGAGGCATGGGTAAAAGAGGCAGAGAGACGGGGACTTCCAAACATCAAATCCATGGTAGATGCAATCCCGGCATTGAATACAGACAAAGCAGTTGCATTATTTGAAAAATTTGGTGTATTTACAAAAGCAGAACTTGATTCCCGTGTTGAGATCGAATATGAGACTTACGCAAAAGAGATCAATATCGAGGCAAAGGCAATGATCGATATCGCAACCAAACAGATCATTCCGGCAGTGATCAAATACACAACGGTTCTTGCAGAGTCCATCACGGCAGTGAAGGCAGCATGTGGTGCTGATGTGAGTGTTCAGACAGAGATCCTGACAGAGGTATCTGATCTGCTCGCAGATGCAAAATCAGCACTTTCCAAACTGGAAGAAGTCACTGCAAAAGGTGGTGCAATGGAAGAGGGAAGAGCACAGGCAGTTTATTATCATGATGAAGTAAAAGCAGCTATGGATGAACTCCGTGCACCGGTTGATAAACTGGAAATGCTGGTAGATAAGTCCATGTGGCCAATGCCTTCTTACGGAGATCTGATCTTTGAAGTATAATAACAGAACGGTATACATAAAAAAGCTCCCATAAAAGGGAGGATGCCAGGTGGTTCTCCACCTGGCAGATTATGAAAAAGTTTATATAAAAAGTAATCAAAACTTTGAAACTGTCTTTTGTTTTTATGCTTTTATTATATGCAGAAGAAGTGAAAAATTCATGTTCACATCATGAAAGGTTTTTAAACAAATTGTGAACAAATAAAGAATAGAAAACAAGGAGGATTGCTATGAAGAAACTGGAAATTATTATTAAACCGGAGAAACTTGAAGACTTAAAAGAAGTTTTAGATTCCTGTGAAGTAAACGGTATGAATATCGTAAACAGCATGGGTTATGGTAATCAGAAAGGTATCATTAAAAATTACCGTGGTTCTGAGTATGCTGTAAATCTTCTTCCTAAGGTTAAAGTGGAGACGGTCGTAACAGATGAAGTTGCACCAACTCTGATCGATAAGATCGTAAAGGAAATTAATACCGGACATTTTGGTGATGGTAAGATTTTCGTATATGATGTAGAAGATGCAGTTCGTATCCGTACCGGCGAACATGGTACAGATGCATTGTAAGATTCTATGGATGGAAAGAGGAGTCCTAAAATAGAATTAGTTTTTTGTTATGAAAAAATTGAATCAGGAAAAAACGATTATCAAAGGGGATAATAAAGGGTGTAGTCTCACCTGAATTATCTCCTTTTTTATATCGCAAAACAAGGAGGCTAAATCCTCTCCTCGCCAGAGGGCTCGGATTTTGCTTCGCAAAACAAGGAGGCTTATTATGGATATGAGTGTATGGTACCTGATGGGTGCAGCGTTAGTATTTTTTATGCAATGTGGATTTGCAATGGTAGAAGCAGGCTTTACAAGAGCAAAAAATGTGGGCAACATTACGATGAAAAACTTAATGGATTTCTGTATTGGTACAGTTGCTTTCTATTTATTAGGTTATAACCTGCTCTGTGGCGAAGGTGGTTTTGTAGGATGGGGGCTGAATCCTTTTACAGGCTTTGGCGAGACAGACTGGTCAGCTTTCGTATTTAACTTAGTATTCTGTGCAACAGCAGCAACAATTGTTTCAGGTGCAATGGCAGAGCGTACAAAATTCATTACCTATTGTATTTATAGTTTTATTATCAGTTTAGTAGTTTATCCGGTCGAGGCTCACTGGGTTTGGGGTGCAACACCGTGGCTTACAGATATGGGATTTACAGATTTTGCAGGATCAGCATGCATCCATATGGTAGGTGGAATTACAGCCTTCATTGGAGCAGCAATGCTTGGACCTCGTATCGGTAAATATGATAAAAACGGAAAAGCAAGACCAATTCTTGGACACAATATTTTAATCGGTGCTCTTGGTGTATTCATTCTTTGGTTTGGCTGGTACGGATTTAACGGCGCAGCAGCAACAGACACGATGCAGTTATCACAGATTTTTGCAACAACAACTGTAGCTCCGGCAGTCGCAACAGTAAGTGCAATGATTTTCACATGGATCAGAAATGGCAAACCGGATGTTTCCATGTCCTTAAACGGATCTCTTGCAGGTCTTGTGGCAGTCACAGCAGGATGTGCAAATGTCGATGTCATTGGTTCTTTCATCATCGGTGCAGTTGCAGGTGTTCTGGTCTGCGTAGCAGTATACTTTATTGAAGATAAATTAAAAGTAGATGATCCGGTTGGTGCCGTAGCAGTTCACGGATGCAATGGTATCTGGGGAACGATCGCTGTAGGACTTTTTGATTACAAAGATGGTTTATTCTATGGCGGTGGTGTACATCATTTGTTAATCCAGTTACTTGGTATCGTATGTATCGCAGGCTGGACAATCGTTACAATGACAATTGTATTTACAGTACTTAAGAAAACAATTGGACTCAGAGTATCTGCTCAGGAAGAAGTAGAAGGACTTGACTCTACAGAACACGGTCTTGAATCTGGATATCCTGATTTTGTTCCTAGAGAACTTCATTAATTCGCACGAATCTAATTCGGTTAGGTTCGTGGAATCTAATCCCCTTAGTAGTATATACATCAACACAAAAAGAACGGCAGCAGCCGTTCTTTTTGTATAGAAAAATGATAAAATACAGATCTTTTGAATATATATGTGCGAATAAGATCATATAAGAGACAAAAGTTTTATGGTGGATTTTTTTAAAACAAAAAGTTATAATAGAAGTGCTATATCAGATTACAAATGATATGGCTGAATGTGATAAAAAATAAGAAGGAAAAAAATGAAACGAAATCTTTTATTTATCAGCAGATATCCGGAGATTATAGATGAATTCCAGGGGATTTTAGAAGAAAAACAGATTGAGACAGAGATTGCACAAAATGGAACAGATGCAATGGAGTTGTTAAAACAAAAAGAATATCAGATACTTGTCACAGATTTAAATCTGGATGGATATAATGGAGACAAGATTATTTCTTATGTAAACCAGGTGTTCCCAAATACAATCTGTATGTTATATACAAATTCGATCAGTGCAGTGCAGTTAGGATTCTATTTGAATAAACGGGATGTGTTCCGTGTATTTCTACGGCCGGTAAATTTCAGGCAGGAATTTATGCAGGCACTGGAGGAAGCCTATGAACTTTATGACTTGAAAAAACATGACAGGGACAGCAGACAGGAGCGTCTGAAACAGTTAGAGGACAATCGGAAAGCAATTGCAGAGATCGAGAAAATCATAGAGAACCAGAATGGAAGATGGAAAGATTTTGAGATTTTTGCAGACCGGCTGCTTGGATTTACCATGGAAAGATATGGGACAGCCTGGAACGTAGAACAGCGCAATCAGTATTTTGCGAAGGAAAAAAAGCTGTTAAAAGCAATGTGTGAGAATCCCAATACTCATAATATAGCCAGGGCACAGAATGAGGCAGAAGTGCTCATGAAATGAAAGTTTAGTGACAAATGCATGATAAAAAATGCTAACCCGTGGGTTAGCATTTTTTATGTTTAAATATTTTACTGACCATCAACACTCTGATCCGTTGTGGTAGTGCTGGCATCAGGCGTAGCAGCATCACCTGCCGGATCAGCACCGATCGGGTTGACACCGGTTGATCCGGGGAAGGAGTTTGTTCCGGTGTAAGTGGAGTTAAACTCATTGTGTACGGTACATGTCTGACTTAAGAATGCATCTGTTAACAGGTAAGGTGCATCTTCGGTTGTCTCAGAACCGCCGGTGACATATACTCCGGTGGTAACGGTCTCGGCAGGGCAATAACTGCCGGCTAACATATTAGAAGCGGTACAGATATTGGCTACAGTGTGATGATCACAGTATTCGGTTGGCTCTGTGCCCTGTGCAAAATATTCTGTGATCACACAGTTTCCACGGGGATCGTGATCGCAGACACCTTCGATTGGAAGCTTTCCGGATTCTTTACATACGGCGACTGCAACAATTCCACTTGGTTTTGTGAAATCTTTGTAAGCAAGATTTTCGTGTATCCGTTTCATAACAGCTTTCCAGATACGTTTTGGATAGTTTGTATCGGAACCTTTCTGCATGGCATTATCATCGTAGCCACCCCAGACAGCACAGGTATAATAAGGTGTGTAACCTGCAAATAAAGCATCTCGGCTGCTGGTCGTTGTACCGGATTTTCCAGCCTGGGCCATAGAACTGCCAAAGTAAGCGGAAGTACCGGTTCCGGAAGTCATAACATCTTCCATGGCACTTGTCAGGAGCCATGCGGTAGTATCTTTGATAACTGTATGAGATTCCGGTGTTGTATTATCAATTAAAACATTACCATCGTGGTCTAAAATCTTTGTATAGAACTTTGGTTTGATATAAGTTCCCTGATTTGCGATCGCAGCATAGGCTGCGGTAAGTTCAAGGTTTGATACACCCTGCGTGATACCGCCAAGTGCAAGGGCTTCATTCATATCGCGGGAATCAACGGTTGTGAAACCATATTCCTGTACATACTGCCAGCCAAGGGAAACACCAGCCTGTGCAAGTGTTTTTACGGTTACAATATTGATGGAGTCTGTGATCGCCTCTCTTAAAGTGGTAAAACCACGGTAACGTCTGTCGTAGTTATTAACAGATTTTCCATTTGCTCCGGCATAAGTGTAAGGGGCATCATCCTGCACGGAGGCAAGGGTAAGTCCACCTGCATCAAGCGCAGCGGAGTAGGCAGCAAGGATTTTAAAGGTAGAACCAGGCTGTCTGGTTGTATCGGTGGCGCGGTTGAGGGTTTTACTTGCTGTTTTATCGCCACGGCCGCCAACGATTGCTTTTACTTCGCCGGTTGACTGGTCAATGACTGTTAAGGAAGCTTGTGGCTGTAAAGTATAGATAACAGTTTCGCTTCCATCTACGATCTCATCACCTTCCTGCATAATATCTGCTTTGTATTGCTCAATAGCGGCATCTGCATCTTCCTCAGAGGCGAAGTTGATGGAATAATTCGTACTCTTGAAGTTTGGATTGTCCTTATTCTTATAATAAGAAAGCATCGTCTGCTCACTGTAGTTCTTTACAGAACCATCGGTCGAACGGATGGAAACACGGTAGGAGAAAGAAACTTTTGGACTGGATGTATAGTTGTCCTGGTTGTTTACTTCCTCATCGGCAATATTCTGAATATCCATATCCTGTGTAGAGTAAATGGTAAGACCGCTCTGGTAGAGTGTCTTGTATGCCTGTGTCTCAGTATAACCCTTCTGTTCCACAAGATCGCGGATGACCTGATCGGTCAGCTCATCAATAAAATAGGAATTGATGCCATTGTCCTGCAATTCTACGTTGACTAACTGGATCCTGTCGTAAACGTTATCTGCCACAGCTTCGTCATACTCACTCTGGCTGATAAATCCCTGATCCAGCATATTGTTTAATACTTTCATGCGGCGCTCCGCATTTTTCTCCGGGTTGGAGATCGGATTAAACCTGGACGGATTCTGTGTGATGGCTGCCAAAACAGCACATTCAGAGAGCGTCAGTTCTGAGACATCTTTTCCAAAATATCGCTCCGAAGCCACTGCCACACCAAGTGTATTCTGACCAAGGTTGATGGCGTTCAGATAATTTTCCATGATCCAGTTTTTGCTGACTTTTTTCTCAAGCTGTACGGCAAGATACTGTTCCTGGATCTTGCGCTCCAGTTTGTCGATGAAGGATGTCTCACTCGTCCACTCGGTAAACACAGTGTTCTTCAAAAGCTGCTGTGTGATCGTACTGGCACCCTGGGAAAAATTACCGCCGGAAGCGATGCCGGTAACGCCGGCACGGATGATACCGGTAAGGTCGATACCATTGTGCTCGTAAAAACGGGAATCTTCGAGTGCAACAAAGGCATGCTGCAGATTGATCGGTATCTCATCGATTGTTACATTTTTACGGTTTGAACCGGAAGCTACCAGAGTGGCAATCTCATTGCCCTGATTATCTAACACGGTTGTAAGATAACCGGTAGGTGTTGCGTCGATGTCATCGATGGATGGCGCAGAATCCAGAATGCCCTTATAGACGCCAAATCCAAGGCTTCCGCCTATAATTGCAACTGCAAAACAGCATACGAGCAATACCTTGCAAAAAATAACACGCATTTTTTTGCCGTACATAATGCCTTTGGAAGTCAGTTCGGCCTGGCGTTTCTTCGAACCTTTCTTTCCATAATTCATATAATAAGTCTCCTTTATGATCAAATGTTAAAAAACCACCGTCTATGTATTATATCAAATAAATGTGTCATAATAAAGAAAAAAGTGAAAATATTGATTCCGTTGCGTATTGCATTTTATATTTATTTCATGATAGTATTTTGATACAGAAAACAGCAAAGTATACATTATTATAGAAGAATCGTAATGATAAAGTACTGAATCACTACGAAGAAACAGATCAGGAGCCATAAGAGATGAAAACAGTATATGCCGGTGGCGAGGGCGAAATTGTTGAGAAGAAATCCCGGTTTATTGCAACGGTGCGTCCGGTAAGCAGCGAAGAGGAAGCGGTTGCTTTTATTAATGAAATGAAAAAGAAATACTGGGATGCCAGACACAATTGCTCCGCATTTGTGATCGGGGACAGACAGGAAATCAGCCGTTGCTCGGATGACGGAGAACCGGCACAGACAGCAGGAAGACCAATGCTGGACGTATTATTAAAGGAAGAGATACATAATGTGTGCGTTGTAGTGACCCGTTATTTTGGCGGGACACTTCTGGGAACAGGCGGTCTTGTCCGTGCCTACCAGAAAGCGACGCAGACCGGATTGGAAAATAGTGTGATCATTGATAAACAGATTGGAAGAAAACTGACAATCGGAACGGATTACAATGGACTTGGAAAATTACAGTATCTGATCGCAAAAGAGGAACTGACAATGATCGATACCGTTTATACAGAGAAAGTGGAACTGATCCTCATGGTTCCAAAGGAAAAAGAGCAGTCTTTTGAAAAAGAAGTGACCGAGGCAACCAGCGGAAATGCTGATATTTCCTGGGGTGACGAAGTATTATATGCAATGGTTGAAAAAAATCTAAAAATCTTTGAAAAAAATGCTTGACATTTTTATTAAGGGTGTATATAATAGCTATTGTTGACGGCGCAAAAGTCGAAAACAACAATACATAGGGCTATCGCCAAACGGTAAGGCAACGGACTCTGACTCCGTCATTTCAAGGTTCGAATCCTTGTAGCCCTGCTAGAAAGCACCACGTAAGTGGTGCTATTTTTGTATAATAGAAAACTTTGTTCCATCATGGGAAAATGACATTTTTCCAATCATCTAAAAACTTTCGGGCGACAGCACAGTGCGTTGGAGAAGATAATTTCTTATTTCAATCAGGAGAACAGGATATGTATGATTTCAAAAGCAGGGTAAGATACAGTGAAGTGAATAGTGAGAGACAGCTTACGCTGCCGGCATTGATTGATTATCTGCAGAATTGCTGCACATTTCAGTCAGAAGATATGAATATCGGTGTGGAGTATTTAGAACAGCATCATGCTGCGTGGGTGTTATCGTCCTGGGAGATCGTCATGAACCGCTATCCAAAGCTTGCGGAGCATATTACGGTAAGCACCTGGCCATATAGCTTCAAGGGATTTTACGGTTATCGTAACTTTACAATAAAGGATGAAGCGGGAGAGATCTGTGCATTTGCCAATTCCGTCTGGGTTTACATGGATACTGCCACGATGCGTCCGGTGCGGATCGCAAAAGAAGTGCAGGATGCTTATATCCCGGTGATGGATGAGGCGATACAATATGAATGGGCAGATCGTAAGATCAGGATAGAGGGCACTCCGGTGGAGAAAGAGCCGGTTTTAGTACAGCGTTTTCATATTGACACCAATCATCATATGAATAATGGAAAATATATTCTTGTGGCAGAGGAATATCTGCCGGAGAATTTTAAGACAGAGAGTATTCGCGTGGAATACAAAAAGGCTGCAGTCATCGGGAACATGTTATACCCGGAGGTTTATGAGCAGCAGAACGGAGTAACCATTGTGTTGGCAGATGAGCAGAAAGTGCCATATGCCATTATGCAGTTTAGAGGAAAATAAAATGTTAAAATTAGGACAGTATCAGAAACTTACAATTGTAAAGAAAGTGGAGTTTGGAGTTTATCTCGCGGAAGAGCAGGATATGGAGAAACGTGTGCTTCTTCCGGCAAAACAGGTTCCGGAGAATGCAAAGACCGGGGATGAACTTGAAGTGTTTTTGTACAAGGATTCCAAAGACCGGATGATCGCAACGACAAATCAGCCAAAGATCACTCTTGGAGGGCTTGCTGTTTTGCGTGTGGCACAGGTTGGAAAAATCGGTGCATTCCTTGACTGGGGACTGGAAAAAGATCTGTTTCTTCCTTATAAAGAGATGACAATGAAAGTCCAGCCGGAAGATGAGGTTTTGGTAACACTTTATATTGATAAGAGCAGCAGACTTTGTGCGAGTATGAAAAAGCTTTATGATCTGCTTTCCACGGATTCTCCATACAAAGAGGGAGACCATGTAGAGGGAAGAGTTTATGAGTTCAGTGATAATTTCGGAACCTTTGTTGCAGTGGATGATAAATATTCCGCTATGATCCCACGACATGAAGATACAAGCAAACTTCGTATCGGAGATGTGATCGAGGCAAAAGTGACAAAAGTAAAGCCGGATGGAAAACTGGATGTGTCATTGCGTGACAAGGCATACCTGCAGATGGATGAGGATGCTGAGAAGGTGATGCAGGTTATTGAGGAATTTGCCGGAGTGCTTCCATTTGGAGATAAAGCATCCCCGGAAGTCATTAAGAGAGAGACCGGACTCAGTAAAAATGCTTTCAAACGTGCGGTGGGACGTTTATATAAGGAACATCGTGTGGAAATAACTGAAAGAAGTATCAGAAAGGTGGACTAACAACATGAAAAAAGTAATCAGTACAGAAAAAGCACCAGCAGCAATCGGACCATATTCACAGGCAATCGAAGTAAATGGTATGGTTTATACATCAGGCATTATCCCGGTTGTACCGGAGACAGGAGAGATTCCGGAGGGGTCTGTGGCTCAGGCGAAACAGGCACTTACCAATCTTTCTAATTTGCTGGAAGCAGCCGGAACCAATATGGACAATGTAGTTAAGACAACGGTATTCATCAAAGAGATGAATGATTTCAGCGCCATCAACGAAGTGTATAAGACTTTCTTTACAGCAGATTTCCCATCCAGAAGCTGTGTGGAAGTTGCACGTCTTCCGAAGGATGTTATGCTTGAGATCGAAGCGATCGCAATCAAATAGGAAAAGCAGTTCCAGAGAACTCCATGTGAGCGATACTTTGGAACTGTTTTTTTATGGAAATAAAAATACATAAAATATTCATGCTATATTTGGTAAAATCTGACAAAGTCTTGCTGTTGACAGTGCCAGGACACTTTGTTATAATAACCATGTAATAAATGTAACAAATTCGTAACAAATAGTTCTTGGAGGCAATATACAAGATGAATTATAGAATGAAGAGAATAGCAAGCTGTTTGCTGGCAGGTGCTATTGTAATTAGTGGAACAGGAGTCGGAACTTATGGTGCACAGACCGGTGGTGTGTCTGCAGTAATCGCAACCGGACTTTCTTCAAATGGTTCTCCGGCAGCAGGATTTTCCAAAATGCTTTCCCAGTGTCTGATCGAGAGTGACAAGGCAGTTGCAGAGGCAGCAGCCCAGGCAGAGGAGCAGGTCAGTGAGAATGATGTTCCAGTGGTTGCATCTGAGTACGCAGACATTGCAATCGCACAGGTAGATAATTATGTGAATGTCAGATCAGAACCGAACACAGACAGTGAAGTGTTAGGTAAGTTATATAACAATTCTGCAGCCACTGTTTTAGAGACAACAGAAGATGGCTGGTATAAGATCACATCCGGAAGTGTTACCGGATATGTCAAATGCGAGTATGTTGTAACAGGGGATGAGGAACTTGCAAAGAAGGTAAGTACCAGATATGCAACTGTAACAACGACAACCTTATATGTAAGAATGGAGCCTTCCACAGAGGCAGGTATTTTAACAATGCTTGGCGAGGGAGACGATTTCGTTGTTGTTGATGATTCTATGAAGGATAGCGGATGGGTCATTGTTACAACAGAGGAAGGCGATGGCTATGTATCCACAGATTATGTAAATCTCTGGACCGATTATGTAACCGCTGAATCCAAAGCGGAAGAGGAAGCAAGACTTGCCAAGGAAGAGGCAGAGCGTCAGGCGGCAGCCGCTGCAGCAGCGAAGGCAAAACAGAAATCTTCCAAGAGCTCGTCATCTTCGGACGGTACAAGCACTTCCGGCGGTTCATCAGCTTCTTATGCGGCACCGAGTGGATCCAATGGTCAGGCAGTTGCAAGCTATGCAAGCCAGTTTATTGGTAACCCATATGTTTATGGTGGATCCAGTCTGACGAACGGTACAGACTGTTCCGGATTTGTAATGTCTGTATATGCTGCATTTGGTATCAGTCTTCCACATTCTTCCAGTGGACAGAGAAGTGCCGGATATGAAGTAAGCTTATCTGAGGCACAGCCGGGAGATATTGTATGTTACAGTGGACATGTTGGAATTTATGTAGGTAATAACACAATTGTTCATGCAAGTACACCATCCAGTGGTATTAAGTATTCAACAGCTACATATCGTAATGTACTTTCTGTAAGAAGAATTTTCTAAAAAAAGATATTATCGGAACTGTCATCGCAAATGATGGCAGTTCTTTTTTTGCGGGTAAAAAGTCAGAAAGTAATGCGG
>ENA-OPAA01001703-OPAA01001703.1-human-gut-metagenome-genome-assembly--contig:-NODE-1703-length-12273-cov-2.971599_pt1 | contig 12273 bp, 5 predicted proteins | sample MGYA00241049_ERZ501414 | MGnify/ENA primary metagenome ERZ501414 (study PRJEB25962, sample SAMEA2042520) | human gut metagenome | biome: human gut; feature: human-associated habitat; material: faeces... | reverse complement strand
TCTGACAGAGGACTTCGCCTTTTACAGCAAGAAAAAAACAGGCGACCTGATGAGCCGTCAGACCGGCGACATGGAAGCAATCCGCCACTTCGTTGCTTACATTATCTATCAGGTTTACGAAAATATCCTGCTGTTCTGCTTTGCGCTCTTCATGATCTTTACGGTAAATGTGAAGCTGGCGCTCTGCATGCTGATCGTTCTGCCCTTTACAGCCATCACCACAGCAAAGAGGTTCGACCGACATTCCAGCGCATCCGCGACTGCTTTTCTTCCCTGAATGCCTTCGTTCAGGAAAATGTCAGCGGCAACCGTGTCGTAAAAGCCTTTGCCAAGGAAGACTTTGAAATTGAAAAATTTAATAAGGAAAACGATGCCTACATGGACGCACAGTTAAACTCCTCAAAGGTCTGGATGAAATACCTTCCGATCTTCGAAGTTCTGGCATATGTCTTAAACGTTGTCCTGATGCTCTACGGCGGCTGGATGGTAATTACCGGAGAAATGACAATCGGTAACCTCGTAACCGTCAACGGTTATCTGTGGATGTTAAACAACCCGCTGCGCCAGGCAGGATGGCTGGTCAACGATATCAGTAACTTTACAACGTCCGTGGAGAAAATCTATGCGACTTACAGTGAAGAGCCGCATGTAAAAACACCGGTATCTGGAGTAGTGAAGAAACATCTGAAAGGTGAGATCGAGTTTAAAAATGTATCTTACCGTGCGGATGACGAAGATATTGTCATGGATGTCAATTTTAAGGTAAAACCGGGGCAGACCGTCGGCATCATTGGTTCTACCGGAGCTGGAAAATCAACGATCATGAATCTGCTCTGCCGGTTTTATGATACGACTTCCGGTGAAGTGCTTGTGGATGGTGTGAATGTCCGCGACATGGATCTTTATAACCTGCGTGACAATATCGGCATGGCGATGCAGGATGTGTTCCTTTTTTCGGATACGATCGAAGGAAATATCGCATACGGAAGGCCGAATTGTTCGTTCGAAGAAGTCAAACAGGCTGCGATCATGGCGGATGCCAATCATTTTATCCAGGCACTTCCGGATGGATATGATACGATTGTGGGTGAGCGCGGTGTCGGACTTTCCGGCGGACAGAAACAGCGTATCTCCCTTGCGAGGGCACTGCTGAAAGATCCGTCGATTCTGATTCTTGACGATACGACATCGGCGGTCGATATGGAGACGGAGAGTTATATCCAGAGCCAGTTGAAGAAATTAGATAACAAGTGCACGATCTTTGTCATTGCGTACCGCATTTCTTCCATTAGAGATGCAGATCTGATCCTTGTCATGGATAACGGACGCATCATTGAACAGGGAACACATGAGCAGTTAGTGGCGGCGGGAGGTTATTACGCGACGGCTTTCCATAACCAGTATGGCGAAATCCCACAGGAAATTTTAAACGGAAAGGGGGAGAAATAAGATGGCAAGAAACAGATATGATATGGATGAGATATTAGAGGACAGTTTTGATGTAAACCAGCTCAAACGTCTTACAGGTTACATTGCTCCCTACAAAAAGAAGATGGCAGGCGTTATTCTTCTGATGCTTTCTTCCTCGGCACTTACCATGGCGATCCCGATCTTTTTCCAGAATGTGATGGATCACAGCATCCCGGAAAAAGATATGAAATCGATCACATTTTACAGTATTGCGACATTGCTGATCGCACTTTATTCGGGTATTTCCCTGCGGATCAAGATCAAGACCATGAGTGTGATCGGGCAGAATATCGTACATGACATCCGCTATGATATTTTCTGTCATCTGCAGGAACTTCCATTTTCCTATTATGATGACAGACCACATGGAAAAATTCAGGTGCGTGTGGTCAATTATGTGAACAGCCTAAGTGATCTTTTGAGCAATGGTATTGTCAACACATTCACAGATCTGTGCAACCTGATCTTTATTCTGATGTTTATGTTTGCACTCGATGTCCGGCTGACGCTGATCTGTCTGTGCGGATTGCCGGTTCTTGCATTTGTGATTATCTTAATCAAGAAAAAACAGCGCAGGGCATGGCAGATCCAGAGCAACAAACAGTCAAACTTAAATGCGTACATTGCGGAGAGTATCAATGGAATCCGTGTGACGCAGTCTTTTGTAAGGGAAAATGAGAATACCGGAATCTTTAATAACCTAAGTAAAAATTACCGGAAATCCTGGATGCGTGCGGTAATGTTTAACTTTACGATGGGACCGAGCGTGGATATTATTTCGACATTTACGACGGCACTGATCTATGTGCTGGGTGTCCGTTGGATTTTAGCACCGGATATGACACTGACCGTCGGTGTTCTGATCGCATTTACCGCGTACATTGGGCGTTTCTGGGCACCAATCAACACACTTGCCGGATTTTACAATTCTCTTTTGACAGCAATCTCTTATCTTGAGAGGATTTTTGAGACGATCGATGAGCCGGTGGGTGTCAGGGATGAGCCGGATGCAATCCCGATGCCGGAGGAGGCAGGAGCAGTGAAGTTTTCCCATGTGTCCTTTGGTTATGAGCCGGGGCAGAAGATTTTGGAGGATATCAATTTTACGGCAAAACCGGGTGAAACGTATGCGATCGTCGGCCCGACCGGGGCAGGAAAATCCACGATCGTAAATCTCATCAGCCGTTTTTACAATGTGGATTCCGGGAAAATCACGATCGATGGCATTGATATCTCGAAGGTGACACTTCATTCACTGCGCACCCAGATGGGAATCATGATGCAGGACAGCTTTATTTTTGCGGGGACGATCATGGATAATATCCGCTATGGCAACCGCAGTGCGACGGACGAGGAAGTCATCCGTGCCGCAAAAACAGTCTGCGCCCATGATTTTATTATGGAAATGGAAAACGGATATAAGACACAAGTCAATGAGAGAGGAAGCAGGCTATCCGCCGGACAGCGGCAGCTTATTTCCTTTGCAAGGGCACTGCTTGCAGATCCGAAGATCCTGATCTTAGATGAGGCGACTTCGAGCATTGATACCGAGACGGAACTGCTTTTACAGAAGGGATTAAATGAGCTTTTGAAAGGAAGAACGTCCTTTATCATTGCACACAGGCTCTCCACAATCAAAAATGCCGACTGCATCTTATATGTAGACAAAGGCGATATTTTAGAGCGTGGAAATCATGACGCACTGATGGAACAGAAGGGTGAGTATTACAAACTTTATATGTCACAGTATGATTTCTTAAAATGACAGGCACTGCGGTGCCATTTGCCAATCGAAAAACCGGAAAACACCATTTGACACCCGGATCTTATAAATACAAACTGCCGCCTCACGGTGATATGTCGCCCTTTTTCTGAACTTACAGAGAAAAGGGTACATATATTCACCCGGAGGCGGCAGTTTTTATGAAAATTTATTCATTTTTATGTTCTTTCCGGTATTCTGCCGGACTTTTTCCAACATATTTTTTGAATTTGATATGGAAATAATCGACATTCCGGTAACCGACTTTTTCTGCGATCGCATAAACTTTTAACTCTGAGGAACAGAGAAGCTCCATCGAGTGTTTGATGCGGACATGGTCGACGTATGAGTTGAAGTTTTCACCCATCTTTTTGCGGAAAATCTTTCCGAGATAGGAGCTGTTGTAACCAAACAGCGGTGCAATATTTTCTAATGTGATATTGCTTGCATAGTTGTGGTTGATGTAGTGCAGAATATCATCCAGCACGCTTTCACGGGAAGAGTTACCGATCGAGGACATGATCATCTCAAACTGTTCCGTAAAGTACAGGATGATCTCGTAGAGATAATATTTTTCTTCGATCAGACGGATGATATCCGCATTGCTCGGAAACGGGATATTTGCACCATTGTAAAGCCGGTTTGCCTGTTCCTTGATCTGCAGATAAAGGTCTGTCAGGAAAAGCCGTATGGAATCAATCGAATCTGCAGCATGGTAAAGTTCATTGGTAAGCTGTGTCAAAGTCTCCGCTAACATATTGCGGTTGAATGCCTGAAGATATTCAAACAGGCTGGTAGCGTAACGGTTTAAAAAAGCGTCGTTTAAGATGGATTTTAAACTGTCCGGGTCCGGCAGTTCGGCATAACCGATCGTGTGCTGTTCCTGCTCGCAGAAGAAACGGCGTTCTAAGAGCTGTTTCGCCTGAATATAGGAAATATAGACTTCCGACAGGTCTGACACGCGCGCACCATATGTAATAAAGAGACTGTCAAGAGGAGAATTCTCCTGTGGACGCCGTTCTCTCTGGTAACGCTCCAGAAAATCGTTAAACTTTTGAATGGCAAAAGTGCCTTTCAGCAAAATAACCTCATGATACTGCAGCGTAATGTTATCGTAGGAGTTATTATCCTGATTCGTCACGCGCAGAAGATCCGAAAAACGATAGGAGGCATCTGCAGTATTGTGACTGTATTTCTCATAGATCACAACCTGATAGGTGTCTGCTGTCAGATGGAGATCTGTTGTATTTATGTGGGAAAGATCGATATCATTCGTTAAAAGATCGCGGATGATGGTCTCTCTTGCCTTTTCACGGTAATGTTCCCGGGTATTTGCAGTTGCAGCAGCCTTGTCTAAGTTTTCTTTGATCGAACGAAGAATCTCCTCAAGTTCATCCTCGTCGATCGGCTTTGTCAGATAATACTGCACTCCGTAACGGATGGCTTCCTGCGCATATTTGAAATCAGAGTAACCGCTTAAGATAATGACTTTTCCGGTAAAACCCTGTGCTCTTGCCTCCCGGATAACGTCAAGCCCTGACATTCCCGGCATGCGGATGTCTAAGAGAACGATATCCGGCTGTAAGGCAAGAATCTGCTGATAGGCCGTCTCACCGTTTGCAGCTTCTCCGGCGATCGTATAGCCGAGAGATTCCCAGTCGAACAGACATTTGATACCTTCCCGGATAATGGATTCATCATCTGCAATTAAAACGCGATACATAAAAATAACCTTCCTGTTCCAATGATAAAAGTACTAAACGTAAGTATAAATGCGAACGTTTTGTTTGTCAAATTTATCGAGTGTTTTATGTACAATTTAGAGGGTATTTTTTGCAGGGTGGGTATAGTAAGATGAGACAAAATGAGATAATTACAGGGAGGAAAATCCTCTGCTCCTGATAGCAGTCGCATTTTCCTTCGGAAAACAGGGAGGATTATCATATGAAATTCAGTAATGGATGCTGGCTGCAGAAAGAGCGCTGCGAGTGCTTTTCTCCGGCAGAAGTATATTTCTCAAAAATCGAGAAAGATCAGGTGACGATCTGTGCGCCGACAAGCAAGATCACACAGCGCGGCGATACCCTTGGCGGAATCAACCTCACGATCGTGATTTCAGCACCGTATGAGGAAGTGCTTAGGGTTCAGACTTATCATCACATGGGCGTGCAGAAAAAGGCACCGTCATTTGAGATCGCACCTGCGGAGAGCGGACATTTAAAGGCAGAAGATACGGAGGACAAACTGGTCATTTCAAGCGGTACACTGCGTCTGGAAGTGCAGAAAGAGAACGGAGCACTCACATTTTACCGCGGTGAGGAGAAAATCACTGCAAGCGGATGGAGAGATCTTGCATACATGAAGACCGACTGGAAAGGTTTTGCCTATGATAAAGGACCGGAAGATGCTTATATGAGAGAGCAGTTATCACTTTCCGTTGGCGAGCTGATCTATGGACTTGGCGAGCGTTTTTCTGCGTTTGTAAAAAATGGACAGAGCGTGGATATCTGGAACGAGGACGGCGGTACTTCCACAGAGCAGTCTTATAAAAATATCCCGTTTTATATTTCCAATAAAGGATACGGTGTGTTTGTAAACCATCCGGAGCGCGTGTCCTTTGAAGTTGCAACAGAGATGGTAACCAAGGTTGAATTTTCCGTACCGGGTGAAAACCTTGACTATTTCCTGATCAACGGGCCGACGATGAAAGAAGTGCTGATGCGCTATACAGACATTACCGGAAAACCGTCACTTCCGGCACCGTGGACATTCGGTCTCTGGCTGTCCACATCCTTTACGACAAACTATGATGAAAAGACAGTCAACAGTTTTGTCGATGGAATGTTTGACCGCAAGATCCCGTTATCCGTATTCCATTTTGACTGCTTCTGGATGAAAGATTTCAACTGGTGTGATTTTACCTGGGATTCAAGAGTATTCCCGGACCCGGAGGGCATGTTAAAACGTCTGAAAGCAAAAGGATTAAAGATCTGTGTCTGGATCAACAGCTATGTGGGACAGGAGTCATCCATGTTCAAAGAGGGTGTCGAGGGCGGTTACTTCTTAAAACGTCCAAATGGCGATGTATGGCAGTGGGATATGTGGCAGCCGGGACTTGCCATTGTGGACTTTACTAACCCTGCAGCCTGCGAGTGGTACAGCAAAAAGTTAGAGGCACTGCTCGATATGGGTGTTGACTGCTTCAAGACCGACTTTGGTGAGAGAATCCCGACAGATGCGGTATATTACGACGGTTCTGATCCGGTCAAGATGCACAACTACTATACATACCTTTACAATAAGGTGGTATTTAACGTATTAAAGAAGAAAAAAGGTGAAAAAGAGGCTGTTCTTTTTGCACGTTCTGCAACTGCAGGCGGACAGAAGTTCCCGGTTCACTGGGGCGGTGACTGCTGGTCTGATTATGAATCCATGGAGGAGAGCCTTCGCGGAGGCCTGTCACTGACAAGTTCCGGTTTTGGATACTGGAGCCATGATATCGGAGGATTTGAGAGTACATCCACACCGGACGTCTATAAGAGATGGTGTGCTTTCGGACTTCTTTCTTCCCATTCAAGACTGCACGGATCTACTTCTTACCGTGTGCCGTGGGCATATGATGAGGAAGCAGTAGATGTGGTACGTTATTTCGCACAGCTTAAGGCATCCTTAATGCCGTATCTGTACCGCAATGCGATCGAGACATCAAAGACCGGTATCCCGATGATGCGGAGCATGGTGCTTGAATTTACCGAGGACAAGAACTGTGCTTACCTGGCAACCCAGTATATGTTAGGTGATTCCTTACTGGCTGCACCAATCTTCCGTGATGACAGCATCGCAGAGTACTATCTGCCGGAGGGAACCTGGACATCCTTACTGACCGGAGAAGTCAAAGAGGGCGGTAAATGGTATACAGAAAAACATGGTTATTTAAGCATTCCTCTCTATGTCAAAGAGGGCAGCATCGTGGCTATGGGTGCAAGAAATGACAATGCGGTTTATGATTATGCGGACGGAGTGACATTCCGTGCTTATGCATTGAAGGATGGCATTCAAGCGGAGACTGTTGTCTATGGAACAGAAAATGAAAAAGAAGCATCTGCAGACGTTGTAAAGAATGGAACTTCCTATGAAATCACAGTGGAGAGCAAAAAGGCATCCAAAGTGGCATTGATGAATGTCGGTGCTCCAAAGCAGGTAAACGGTGCATCCTATACACAGGATGGAGAAAATGTCATCGTAGAGTTTCACGGGGACGGCAAGGCTGAGGTTGTATTTTAATGCAGGAAACATACATTGAAGAAATTTTAAAAGAGCTGACTTTAGAAGAAAAGATCGGTATGATCCACGGTGCGGGTTTATTCCGCACCGAAGGAGTGGAGCGGCTTTCCATCCCACCGCTCTATATGTCGGATGGACCGATGGGAGTGCGCGCAGAATTTGCGGACAATGAATGGCGGAGTGTCGGGACGACGGAAGATTATGTGACTTATCTTCCGTGCAACAGCGCCATTGCATCCACCTGGAACCGTGATCTGGCAAAGAAAGCCGGAAAAGTGCTGGGTGAGGAGGCAAGAGGCAGGGGCAAAGATGTGATCTTAGCTCCGGGCATCAACATCAAGCGGAGTCCGCTCTGTGGCAGGAATTTTGAATATATGAGCGAAGATCCGGGACTCATCGAAGAACTGGTTGTACCGATGATCGAGGGAATCCAGGAAAACGATGTTGCGGCATGCGTGAAGCATTTTGCGGCAAACTCACAGGAAACCGAAAGACTCTGGGTGGATACAATCATCGATGAGACAGCACTGGAAGAAATTTATTTTCCGGGATTTCAAGCGGCGGTAGAAAAGGGACACACCCTTGCGCTGATGGGAGCCTATAATCTGTTAAACGGTGAGCACTGCTGTATGAGTAAATCCCTGCTCAATGAAAAACTGCGGAAAGACTGGGCATTTGACGGTGTGGTAATCTCCGACTGGGGTGCTGTGCACGATACGAAACTGGCTGCAGAGTCCGGGCTGGATCTTGAGATGGATGTCAAGTATCAGTTCGACGAACAGTACATGGCAGAGCCTCTGTTAAAAGCAGTGAAGGATGGAGAAATCGAAGAATCGCTGGTGGATGAGAAAGTGCGCAATATCCTCCGCATGATGCTGCGTTTAAAAATGATCGGACCGGAGAAAAAACATCGTAAGACAGGCGCATACAATACGGAGGAACACCGCAGGGCAGTGCTCGATGTGGCGCGCGAGTCCATGATTTTACTGAAAAATGAAGATCAGGTATTACCGCTTCAGGCAGAATCCGGCTGTAAGGTTGCCGTGATCGGCGCAAATGCCGCTGCGATCCATTCGAACGGGGGAGGAAGTGCAGAAATCAAGGCACTGTATGAGATATCACCGCTTATGGGAATCAAAAAGTTACTTGGTGGAAATGTGAAAGTTTCTTACGCACCGGGCTATGTGATTCCGGATAAGAAAGAGGCATCTGAGATCAACTGGCAGGCGGCGAGCACGGAGACTGCAGAGGATACCGAAAAGGAAAGCACTGTAAGTGGAAGAACACTGGATGAAAAACAGCAGGAAGCCTTAGCGGAAGCAGTTGCGCTGGCAAAAGCAAGTGACATTGTTATTTTTGTGGGCGGACTGAACCACGATTTTGATGTGGAGGGACCTGACCGCGTGAACATGAAATTGCCATACGGGCAGGATGAAGTAATCGATGCTCTGCTAAAGGCCGTGCCGGATACGGTGGTCTGCATGTATGCAGGTGCACCGGTTGAGATGCCGTGGGCAGAAAAGGCAAAAGCAATCCTCTGGAGCTACTATGCCGGTATGGAAGGGGGAACAGCCCTGGCAGAGATCTTGTCTGGAAAAGTAAATCCATCCGGAAAGCTGGCAGAAACATTTATCCGTGATGCGTCGCAGTGTCCGGCACATACGATCGGAACATTTGGAAAGAAAGACCGTGTGGAGTACAGGGAAGGTGTGATGGTCGGTTACCGTTATTATGACACAAAAAAAACAGATGTCCTGTTCCCGTTTGGTCATGGACTTTCCTATACGGCATTTACCTATCATGATCTTGAAATTATACGGCAGCAGGAAAATGGCAGACAGACCGTGAAAGTTTCCTGTTCGGTAACCAATACAGGAGAACATGCAGGGGAAGAGACCGTTCAGATTTATGTGGCACCGGAACAGAAAAAAGACAGACCGGTTCATGAACTGAAAGCGTTTGAAAAAGTCAGGCTTGATGCCGGGGAAACAAAGAGGATCTGTGTTATTTTGGAAGAAAGAGATTTTTCCCATTATGACACAGACAAAAAGATGCCGGTTCCGGTAAATGGAACGTATGAAATTCAGGTTGGCGCATCTTCGACAGATATCTGCCTTTGTGGAAAAATCGACCTTTTTTTGCAGAAGGTTAAATGATGACTATTGAAAAGAAACTCTGACTTTGCTATGATAAAGTCAGGTTTTTTTTATGGGATTTTTTTGGGGCGGATAGGTGAGAATATGTCTGAAAAGAGCAAGGTATTAGTCGTAGATGATAAACAGGTCGAACGTGTCATGATGAAAAGAATTTTGAGCGGTACGTACGAGGTGATAGAGGCAGAAAATGGCAAGGAAGCATTTGAGATTCTTTATGAACGAAGCACGGAGATAACGGCGGTACTTTTAGATATCGTTATGCCGGAGTATGACGGGTATTATTTTCTGGAACGGTATCATAAAGCGCAGATGTATCAGGCAATACCTGTCATTGTACTTACGATGGAGATTGACATTGAGACAGAGATTAAATGCCTGGGCATGGGAGCATGGGATTTTATCCGGAAACCGTATGATGTGGATGTTGTCCGGTTCCGGCTGAAGAATGTGATTGGCAGCAGCAGTCAGAATATCAGCAAAGCGTTAAAGTACCGTGCAGAATATGATATCCTTACCGGCATCTATAATAAGACCCATATGTTTCAGGCGACATCTTCTATGTTAGAGCGATATCCGGACCGGCATTTTGCTTTTGTGCGGATGGATATTGAAAAGTTCCAGCTGATCAATTCTTTCTTTGGAATGAGTGCAGGGGACATGCTGCTGAAATATATTGCAGACCTTTTGATATGTGCAGTCAGAAACCGCAGTGACGTTACCTTTGGCAGGATGGATGCGGATATATTCTGCTTCTGCGTATCCTATGAAAATACAAAAGAACTGGTCGAAAGTTTTGATAAAATGCGTGATATCTTAAGCAGATACCCGCTTGATTTTGATATTGTACCGATATTTGGTGTTTATCTGATCGCTGGAAAGAAAATAACACCGGATCACATGTACGATCGTGCCAACCTTGCGGCAAAGCACTGCAAAGGCAATTATATCCGTAACTATGCATTTTATACACGGCAGATGAGCCAGGAGATCGAGAAGGAACAGCGGATCGTAAACAGCATGAAAAGTGCACTGGAAAATCATGAATTTGTTGTATTCTATCAGCCAAAATACGGGCTCAGCGATAATCAGATCGCAGGAGCGGAGGCGCTGGTTCGCTGGAAACATCCGGAACGTGGAATGATTTCACCGGGAGAGTTTATACCGGTATTTGAACGGAATGGATTTATCACAAAGCTGGATTATTATGTGTGGGAGCAGACCTGCATCCAGCTTAGAAAGTGGATGGATGAAGGAAAGAATCCGCTTCCGATATCCGTCAATCTTTCGAGGATCAGTCTTTACAACAAAGATATCGTGAATGTGATCTGCAATCTGGTGGACAGTTACCGGATTCCACGCAGACTGTTTCAGGTAGAACTGACAGAGAGTGCATACAATACAAATCCAAAAGCAGTGCAGGATATGATGCAGCGTTTGCGCGAAGAGGGATTTTACATTCTGATGGACGATTTTGGAAGTGGTTATTCTTCTTTAAATGTTTTAAAGGATATTGTGGTTGATGTTTTAAAGATGGACATGAAGTTTTTTGCCGGTGATGACAGGGAAGGACGCGGAGAAAATATCATGGCGGCAGTGATCCGTATGGCAAAATGGCTGAATATGCCGGTTGTTGCGGAAGGTGTGGAACGGATCGAACAGGTGGAATTTTTGCGGAGTATTGGCTGTGAATATGTACAGGGATATTATTTTGCAAAACCGATGCCTGTGGAAGAATACGAAAAACTGCAGTTTGACAGACCGCATGCGGAGAGAAAGAAAGAGACAGAACGCTTAGTTGACATAGATAGCCTGTGGACGCCGGCCTCCCAGCTGGAGTCACTCTTTTTAAATGCAAAACAGGGTGTGGCTGTCTATGAGTACGGCAAAGAACAGATTGAGATAATACGCGTAAATAATGCGTATTATGAGGTGTTTGGATATCAGGATATCAGTCAGAAAAAAGATATTTTTCAGGGAATTCCAAAACGATATCATAAGCGTATTCTGGATGCTTTTTTTTATACAGCAGATAAAGGACGTGAAACACAATGTGAATTTTCCAGGAAGAATGAAGCAGGAGAAGAAATTTTTATATCATTAAAGCTGTATGATGTAGGAATTGTAGGAAATAAACATATCATATATGGTGTTTTCTTAAATGTGACAGAACCAAAACAACTGGAATGGGAATTAGAAAAATATAGGCTGTTATTATCCGGAAAAACGAAAGACAGGGAGATGGAACAGGAAAAAGAACAATCGGAGGAATGATAGAAAAATGTGTGAGGTATTGGAAAAATTAAGAGCATGGGGATGCGATTTAGATGGAGCTTTAGAGCGTTTTTTAGGAGATGAGGAATTATATAAAAGCTGCCTTCCGATGGTGGCAGAGGACGAGGCTTTTGATGGATTAAAAGAGGCACTTGCAGAAGATGAGAGAAAAAAGGCGTTTGACTGTGCACATACTTTAAAAGGTGTCTTTGCCAATATGGGAATCACACCGATGTTTGATACGGTCGAAAAAATTGTAGAGCCGCTTCGTGCCGGAATAAATGATGGACTGATGCCGGTATATGAGGAATTGTCCAGGGCAAGAGAACA
>ENA-OPAA01001701-OPAA01001701.1-human-gut-metagenome-genome-assembly--contig:-NODE-1701-length-12276-cov-2.435562_pt1 | contig 12276 bp, 12 predicted proteins | sample MGYA00241049_ERZ501414 | MGnify/ENA primary metagenome ERZ501414 (study PRJEB25962, sample SAMEA2042520) | human gut metagenome | biome: human gut; feature: human-associated habitat; material: faeces... | reverse complement strand
TACATTAAAAAATAGGCCACTTCAAATGAAGCGGCCTTCTTAGCAGGCGTTGAACATGAAGTATTTGCTTGTTGGTTTAATATCTTCCCGGAGGATCCGGAACCTTCCGAAGAGGCGGTTCACGCGGCCAATGAGGATTTCTTCGGCCGTCGGCCGCTCGACGTCTGCGGTGAGGTTTTCCGCTGCGTGACCGAATGGCCCGGACACGCCGCGGAGTTCTTCGAACTTCGTGCTCAACGCGCACGCCGGTTGAACCCGAAGCGCGCGTGGGCGTTCGACGTCACGGTCTTCGACGACGAGATCGACCACCCGCTTCGGATGCGTGAAGCCTTTCGAAGGCCCTTGGGTGCGGACCGCGTCAGGATGCGCAAGCTTCTGCTTCTTTCGGTCGGCGAAGGTCTCCGCCCCGTCGCCTTTGCGGAGCCTTCGGTCTACTTCCGGACGGGATCGGAGATATGTGCGTCGCTCGGCGGCTTGAAGGCACAATCGCCCTGCGAGCCGGTGGTGGTTTCCGGACCGGAGTTGAGCAACATCACCACCTCCAAGACCGCGACCGAAATCAAACTCGAGGACTTGGCCGTGGAGGGCACGCCCTTCGTGCTCACCATGGACGATTCGGTTCTGCAGGAGCCGTGGCTCCGCAAGGCCGTGATCGAGCAGGAGAAGGCGCTCGAGAGCTACGACATCCGGGGCCAAAGCGGCGGAGATGTCGGCATCGCGACGATCAGGCGGGAGTTCACCTTCGAGGTGAGGAAGCCGGATTCGGACGAGCTTGAAACCATCACGCGCGAGCTCTTCGTCCACATCTGCAAGGATTGGCGCGCTTGGCGCATGGAGAACGATCGGCTTGTGGATACGCTTTGGGACCTCAAGAAGGCCGTTGAAGCCGGGCAAAGGCATTTCACGCCGGGCGCTTTGGAGCTCATCCAACGGCATTTCGAGATCCGGCCGAAGAAGGCGGGCGAAGTTGCCAACTCCGGAAAACCGATCCCGGGCGATTGGGTGGCGGAGTTCATCGACGGAGCGCAGTACGAGGCGGAGGCGACGATGAGCGTTTTCGTCATCGTCTCGAACGCGATCGAGGATCCCCTCGAAGCACTGTGGGCGCATCGGACGCGTGAGACCGTGGAGGAACACTTCGCGCTCTGCCGCGACGGGTTCGAGCGCCGTTGGAGCGACGTCCTCACCGGGCGGCGCTTCGCGCAGTTCCTCGCGCTCTGCTACAAGACGTTCTTTGAGCGGGCCGTGGAGAAGGCCCGGCAGAATGCCGGACACGGAGCGGGAGCGCCGATGGAGACGGATGCGGCCGAGCTTCTTCGGAAATGGCTGAAGGGCCCCGACATCGTGCGCTTCCTTGACGAATTCGCCCGGGTCGACGCGAGGCTGACCCGAGGCATGACTGACGACCGCATGCCCTGGATCCGGGCCCGCGACGTCCGCTTCCTGGAGTTGATCGGCTACAAGGAGCTGCCCGACTTCTGAGGGTGAATGGAGAGAGGCCCGGGATTTACCGGGCCACTCTCCTCAGCGCTTGATGCGCTTCAATCGTCTCACGGCAGTACGATCCGCCCGACGCCGTCGGCGATCTCGATCGTCGTGCCGTAGGGCTCAGAGAGCTCGGCCAAATGCTTGAGCGTGTCTTCGCACTTTGAGAGCACCGGTACACCGCGGCGCGGACGCGCAGTCGTCATGCCCAGATCGACCGGGTAGAGTCGCATCTCCGTGATCTTCCCATCTTCGACCGTCCAACTCGGAAGAACGGCGCGCCAAACTTCGGGATTGATGACGTCGCCCTTCGTGCCGTTGCCGCTGCGGTGGTTCATGTAGGCACCAATCTTGGTGTCCTGCGGGAGGTTCTTGTTGGCGAAGGCATCGAAGGGCTGCCGGGCGATGGTTTCCGTTTCGAAAATGAAGTTCCCGATCGAGTAGAAGATCACGCCGCCCTTCCAACACTCGACGCCGCGGAGCTGATGCGGTCCGTGACCGAGCACGACGGAAGCGCCGGCTTCAACGCACTTGCGGCAGAAGGTTTCCATGAACATCGGCGCCTTCATGATGTCCGGGCCCTTCATTTCGTGCGTGTGAACGCTAACGATCACGATGTCTGCCTGACGGCGGGCTTCTTCGATTTCCTGAAGCGTGCGTTCCAAATCCTTGGGATTCGGCGAAGTTTCGTTCCACTCTTCACCCTCCGTCAGCATGAAATTCATGTTGCCGAGCGGAAGCGTGCCGACTGGGAACGGATTACGGTAGCCGCGGGCAATCAGCGATTCCGTACGGGCATTGATTTCGCTCACGCGGGCGAGTTCACGTGCCATCTCAAAGTGTTCGGCGTTGACGTGATGAACTGTCTTGAAGCGAAGAGGGTTGAGGCCGGGGCGTCCAACCATTTCACCGTTCTGGCCGCCGGCGGCGGCTGCGGGGTCGAGCGTCGACGTGATGCCGATCAGCGCCACGCGGGCTTCGGCCGTTTCGAGGTACGCGGCGCGGGAAGCATCCTGGAGCGTCATGCCGGTGCCCGCAAAAACCATGTCGCGCTCACGAAGATGCTTGATGGTCGCGACGATGCCGCCCTGACCGAAGTCGCCCGAGTGGTTGTTTGCGGTATTGAAGAAGTTGAACCCCATGCGGCAGATGTCGTCGAGGGTGCGCGGATCGCTCATCGCCCAGGTGCCGCCCGACGTGGCGGCCGGATAGCCTTCCTGATCATGGAAGGTCGATTCGAGATTGACGAAGCGGACGTCGTGGGATTCGACGAGGGCCTTGAGTTCGTTGAAGCCGGGGTAGCCCGCTTCGGGAATGCGCCGCGTGATGAAGCTGTCGCCCGCGGCGATAAAGGTGGTCTTCATGGTCTGTTCTCCTTGTTTGATCTTGCGGTCGGATTGCGGTCAGTGCTTGGCGCGGTTGTAGATTTCGCGAACGAGTTCGGAGGCGACGACGCCGCACTTGCACATGTCTTCAAAGAAGATCTGTTCGGCATTGGTGTGGTTCTTCGAGTAACCAAGCGCGAGCCCGATCGCCTGAATGCCGTTCCAGTTGAAGTGGTTGCCGTCCATGCCGCCGCCACCACGCTGGCAGAAGCCCTCCACGCCGACCGTAGCGAGCGCCTTCATCGCGATGTCGACGATTTCGCTAGACGGATCCACGAAGAAGGTGTGGTAGAGGGTCTTTACGTCGACGTCGATCGTCGTCTTGAACTCCTCGGCCGCGGCGGCGAAGCCCTGACGGACCTCTTCAAGGTAGACCTCCAAAGCCGCATCGTCGGTGCCGCGCGCTTCCCCGAAGATCTCGGCCTTGTCGCAGACCACGTTCGTGCCTGCACCGGCGTGGAACGAACCGAAGTTCGACGTCACTACCGGGCTGATGCGGCCTTCCCGGATTTTCATGAGGCCGGCCGCAGCCGCGCGGATCGCGCTCAGACCCTTCTCGGGTTCATTCCCGGCATGAGCCTTGATGCCGTGCGCCGTCACGGTGATGCTGCACTTCGTCGGCGCCTGGTTGATGATTCGTCCGAGTCGGCCCGGAGCGTCAAAGACGAAGGCGTACTTGGCGGAAAGCTTCGAGAAGTCGAGTTCCTTCGAGCCGCGGACGCCGACTTCTTCACATACCGAGAAGACGACTTCGATTGGGCCGTGAGGAATGTTGTCTCGCTGGATGCGGCGAAGAGCAGAGGCCGGAGACGTCGTCTGCGGCGAGAATGGAGGTTCCGTCGCTCTTGATGAGCCCCTCGGCCTCATCGATGACCGGCGTGATCTTGCCGGGGTTCTTCACGCGGTCAAGGTGAGCCGAGAGCAGCACGGTCGGAACGTCGGGGTCGCCGGGGAGACGGGCGATGAGATTCCCGGTGTTTCCGCCGAGTTTTTCCGCCGCACCGTCTTCTTCGACCGTGAGGCCGATGGCTTCGAGCTTGGTGCGTACGACATCCGCAATGCGGCGCTCGTCGCGCGATTGCACCGGAAGGCTGACGAGTTCTTTGAACTCCTCAATGAAGGCTTTGTTTTCCATGATGAGAAAGCTCCCTTGATCAGAAGACGTAGAGCAGCAGCGTGACGAGCGTGAGCGCGGCACCCATCGGAAGGATCTGGTACTTCGCCACCGTCATCGGCGCTACCTTGGCGATGCCTGCGCAGATCAGCATGGCGCCGGCGACCGGGGAGATCGAACGGCCGATGCCGCCCGAGAGCACGGTCATCGCGCCCATGTCCATCACGGTGAGGCCGAAGGATTCGGCGTGGGCGCTCACGGCGTTGTTGAACGCGATCGAGGCGGCTTCACCGGAGCCCGACAGAATCGCGATGCCGAACGGGCCGACGATGGACGCAACCTTCGCGATCATCGGGGACGAGCTCATGGCGTCGATGAGCGCTTGGATGAGACCGACCGCCTTCATGCCAGCCACAAAGATGTTCGCCGTCACGATCAGACCGAAGATGTTGCCGAACGCATCGCCCATGCCCTTGAAGAAGGTCTTGACGAACGTGCCGGGGTTCGGACGGGTGGCGACCAAAGCAATCACGGAACCGATGATCATCGCGTGCGAGACGGGCATCTTGAGCGCGGGAGCCAAACCGGCGTTGCCGATAATCAGGATCGCGAGCGGAATGAGCGGAATGCAGGCGTAGAAGTAGTTGGGCTTGAAGTCGGCAGGGAGGGCGGCCGCTTCGGCGTCGTCAACGGCTTCGGGCTTCCAACCGCGCTTCTTCATGTAGAAGGTCATCAGGACCATGACAAGCGAGGAGAGGATGACCGAGGAGATGATCGGCGTGGCGACCAACTGGACGAACTCAATCGCAGGACGCCCGGCAAGGTCCGAAACGATGGTCGGATGCACGTGACCCGGATTGAGGTTCCCGCCGTAGAGGCCGGCCATGACGGCGCCCGCTGCGATGGCCGGCGGGACGTTGGCCGAGAGAAGGAGCGGGATCAGAATCGTGCCCACGGCGGCGGACGTGCCGGCGGCGGACGGGATCGCGCTGTTGACGATCATCGTCACGAGGGAAACGCCGATGATGACGAAGGGGCCCGCGCGACGGAGAAGCTTTAGAAAGATCGCGATGAGGTGCGTGTGGCAACCGGTGAGCTTTACGACAGCCGCAAAGCCCATGGACGCGATGATGACTTCGAAGACGTTAGCCTGCTTCATCGAGGCCGAGAACGAGGTCAGCGGGACCAAGGGATTACCGGCCAAGCACGCCAGCAGGAAGCCGCCCGCAATGAGCACCATCTTGGTGTCGTACTTTTTGACGAGGGCCCAGCACATCACGATGATGACGAGGGAAGATAACGCCAGAATCATGGTTTGTCTCCTGTGAGGGTGACGAAATTTCAGGTTCGGGAAGTGGTTGAGTCGGGGCGTTTATCGGCGTAGGTCGGGACGCCATTGAGTACGCATGAGCTCGCGGACGCGTTGGCTGGCGGCCCGGTTCGGAGCGCCGAATCGGTCGAGCGTCTGTGCGCCGTTCTCGGCGAATTGCCTGCGCCCCTTCCGGATTCCTTCGGCAATGGCATCTCGGGCGGCGTCTAGGTCGTGAGACGTCGGCTCATCGGGGTTCTCCACGTCGAGAAGCTTGTCGAGAAGTCCCAACGTCGCGTAGTGACGGATGTCGTAGGCCATCGGCGGGACGGTTTGTGCGAACCGGTCGAGTTCGTCCACCGTCCGCAGCGTGATTCGGGCGGCGGCCGCCTTGCCCATGGCGTGAATGAGGACTTGAGGGTCATTGAGCGCGATCAGCGCATTGGCCTGATAGCCGTGCGCGAGAAAGGCGCCTGACATGGCTTTGGCGACGATGAAGCCGACGACTGGGTGTCCGTGAAGGCGCGCATTCGCATAACCTGCCGCCGCGCTGGCCAAAGCCTGGTGGATGCCGAAGGCTTCCTCGCGGCGGCCGTAGGCCTGGCTAGTTACGTCGATGACCGCGATGATCGGACGCTTCACAGACTTGCCCGCATCTTCTTCGATGGTCTCCAGAAGTACGCGTCCGAGTGTCCAACCTTCGAGGAGCCCAACTTCGCCCGTACGGGCTCGGGGATAGTGGTTCTGCGGATCGGGGACGACTGCGATGAAACGTGCGGGTTCGCCGCAGAAGTCCGCGTCGACGACACGTACGGAGGGAACGGTGCCGGAGATCGTCCGACCCTGCGGAGCGAGGGCGGCAAGCCACGCGGCCCCTCGACTTTTCACTGCCTTGTTGGTGAATTCGGTCATTTTGTAGATGCTTCGAAAAGAGGATCGGATGCGTCAGGCGAAGAGCTTCCTGACGGCCTCGGGAGACGCCTGCTCGGAGGTGTCGAACGCAGCGAGTTTTTGGAGAAATTCATCAGCACGATCGGTCCGGAAACGCTTGGCGTCGAAACCGGAACTCCGGCATTCATCGAAGGCCTTCGAGATCGCCGCGCGGACATCTTCTGCGTCGTCCTCGGTCATGACGTCCGCGAAGTGGGTTTCGTGGCGGACCGCACCGCCTGTCATCGACCAAATGAAAGGCTTATCACGGCTGTCGTACTCTTCGATCCCGGCCTCCTGTTCAATCACCTGAGGGCCGTTCAGACCCAGGCGGGCTTCACGGGTCACCACGAGCTTCGAGCAGAGTCCGGCCGCAATCGACATGCCGCCGAAACACCCGACCGTGCCAGCCACGACGCCGACAACAGGGGTGAGGCGCCGCAGGTTGACAATGGCCGCGTGAATGTCGGCAATCGCCGCGAGGCCGAGGTTCGCTTCCTGAAGCCGGACGCCGCCCGTCTCCAAAAGCAGGATCACCAAAGGCGCATGGCCGGCGAGGGCGTCTTCAGCCGCAAGCTCCAACATGGCGCTCATCTTGGCGCCAGAGACTTCGCCCATGCTCCCGCCTTGAAAGGCGCCCTCAATGGCTGCAACGACGCAGTACTGACCGTGGAACGTGCCCTGCGCGATCACCATGCCGTCATCGGCCTGCGGGACGATCCCTTGAGGTTCGAGCCACGGCGATTCAACGAAGTCGAACGGGCCGAGAAGTTCGCGGTAGGACCCCTTGTCGAGAAGAGCCTGTGCGCGTTCGCGCGCGCCGAGTTCAATAAAGCTCTGCGGGATGGTCTTAGTCATGATTCGCCTCCTCGTTGACCGCTTCGACGGCCTGCTCGACGCGCAAACGGGCAACGCCCGGGGTGGCGCCGAAGTCGTGCACGATCATTCGGCCGCCGGGCAGTCCGGTCATCGTTGAGATGCGTTCCATCAGCGCACTCCAACGCTCCCGGGAGTTGTCCACGGACGTGATGATCTTTACGTGGAGCTCATCTTCGGGGGCGGACTGCAGTAGCACTTCCATGTCTCCTGAGGCGACGACGCCGACGCGGGCCGCTCCGATGCTTCCCATCCGCCGGGTTGCGGGGCACGTGAGAGTGATGTGTTCCATGTCTCTGTTCTCCTGAGGATGCCTGTCAGAAGGCATCCGGAATTCGTTCAATAAAAAGTGCGGTGGCCAAAAGGTCCGCCGAGCCGCCCGGGGAGAGCCTCTGTTCCGTCATGGCGCGGTCGAAATCCAGAAAGGCTCGTTCGCCCGCTTCGGTTTCAAGCCCACCGAGGCGCAGAACACGCATGGCCGACGCCTGCGTGAAGGCAAGGCCTTCGAGGCCGGCGCGCGAGGCGATGCAGGTATCGGGAAGGGTTGCCATCAAGCCTAGCAAGGCATGAAGCCGGGCCACGTCTTCGGGCAGTCCTTTCGCACGTTCGAAGCGAAGACGAGGCAGAGCGACCTGGATGACGTGCGGGAAACCCGCAACGGCTTCTTCCCGTGCGCCGGGAAGGCCGTAGAGCCTGTAAACGCGTTGGCCGTTGCGCTCCTTCGCAGAGGCCGTCCAAAGTGCGCCTTCGTCAGGGAGCGAGGCGAGTCGAGCGGCCGCTGCGGCAATGTCCTCTTGGGCTGACTTCGGCCCAATTGCCGCAGCGGCGGCCGCGATGAGTCCCAACGCCCAAATGGCGCCGCGGTGCGTGTTGACGCCGCCCGTCACGTCGAGCATGTCTCGCTCGGCCTCACGGCCGATGGCCGCGGTGATCGAACGGAGACGGACGTCGATTGCGGTCCCCCAGGCCGCTTCGCCGATGCGGCCGATGGCGGGAGCGATCGTCCTGATGCTCGCTTCCATGAGCGGAACGCTCATGTCGGCGTGCGCACCCGATCCGCGCATGTCGACGAGCCCGGGTTTGGGGCTGAGGTGCAGTTCGTCCAAGAGCGCGCCCGAGGCCAAAGCGGCGAAGCGTTCGCCGGCTTCGGCGGGCGTCGTCGTGAAGCTGAGGTTCGCAACGGTGGACGAAAGGCTCGACAACCCGGTCGTCAGGGTTCGGCTGCGCTGAAGTTCGGGGAGACGCATTACCAACTCCTGAACTTCGTCGGCGGTTCATAGAGACCGCCGGACCAGTCGACGAGGTCCGCAATCGAGCGAGCGGCCAAAAGCGAACGCGACGCTGATGACGGATGAATGTCCAGGTCTTCGGGGAAATAGAGCTTTCCGGTCCGGCGGAGCTCTCGGACCTTGGAGGGGTCGGCGGCCAACCCGATGTCGGTCACGCCGGCAACGGCCGCGACCAATGCTTTGCGCTCTTCGAGCGACTCCGCAAGGTAGAGGTTCGCAACCCCTTCCTCGGTGACGATGTGCGTCACGTCGTCGCCGTAGATCATCACGGGCGCGAGAGGCATGCCCGCCGACTTCGCAACCTCGACGGCGTCAAGCCTTTCGACAAAGGTAGGCTTCGGGCCTGCCTGGAAGGTTTCCACCATCTGCACGACGAGCTTGCGGCCGCGCGCGACGGGGGAGGGTTCACGGATCATGTCGAGCCAGGCCTTCGTCGCGTGACGCCGTCCGTGCGGATCATGACCCATGTTGGGTGCGCCACCGAAGCCGGAAAGGCGGCCGCGCGTCACCGTAGAGGAATTGCCGAGCGGGTCGATTTGGAGGGTAGAGCCGATGAACATGTCGACCGCGTACTGGCCGGCCATCTGGCAGAACGCACGGTTGGATCGCATCGAGCCGTCCCGACCGGTGAAGAAAATGTCGGGGCGGGCGGCGATGTAGTTTTCCATGCCGAGCTCGCCGCCGAAGCAGTGCACGCTCTCGACCCAGCCCGATTCGATGGCGGGAATGAGGGTCGGATGCGGGTTCAGACACCAGTGTTTGCAGATCTTCCCCTTGAGGCCGAGAGATTCGCCGAAGGTGGGAAGAAGCAACTCCACGGCGGCCGTGTTGAAGCCGATCCCGTGGTTGAGCGTTTCGACGGCGTGCTTCGCGTAGATCCCCTTGATGGCAAGCATCGCCATCAGCACGTGAATCGATTTGATCTGACGCGGGTCGCGCGTGAAGAGTGGTTCGATGAAGAAGGGCTTGTCGGCTTTCACGACGAAGTCCACCCACGACGCGGGGATGTCCACGCGCGGAAGGTCGGATTCGTCGTCGACCAACTCGTTCACCTGAACGATAACGATGCCGTCATGGAAGGCTGCGGCTTCGAGGAGAGCGGGCGTGTCTTCGGTGCTCGGACCCGTGTAGACGTTCCCGTGGCGGTCTGCCGAGTAGCCGGCGACGAGGACGACGTTTGGAATGAGGTCGACGTAGAGCCGGGAATAGAGCTCGATGTAGGTGTGGACGGCGCCGATTTCGAGCACGCCGTCTTCGAGCAGTTGGGCGATGCGCAGACTCTGCGGGCCGGAGTAGGAAAAGTCGAGCTTTCGGGCGATGCCCCTTTCAAACAGGTCGAGATGTTCGGGGCGGCCGACACTCGGCATGATCATGTGGAGATCATGAACCTTTGCGGGATCGACTTCCGCGAGCGAGCGCGAGAGGAAGTCCGCCTGCTTTTGGTTGTTCCCTTCAAGAACGACGCGGTCGGCAGGCCGCACGAGTGCTTCGAGCGCGGGCACGATTGCCTCCGTCGGGAGGATCTTTTCTGCGTCGCAAAGGTGGAGTGCGCGCCTGACTTCGGAGAGCCTCAATGCTTTTTGACGCCGCCGCGAGTCCCAAACAATGCCGGTGGTTTCGGTGGGCATGAACTGATTCCTTGATGAGGTTCGAGAGAAAACTTCCGGAAGCTTTCGTTGAGAAAAGTCTCTTCGGATACTGGGAACGCATCAAGAAATCAGACGGTTAAATCATTAGCGAAACCGTAATGATCGGCACTGTGAGAAAAGAAGTAAAACCCCGTTGAACCGCGCTAAAGTTGAGGGAAAGCTGAGAGTGGAGGAAGGAGATGTACAAGGGTTTTCGAGCACATGATCTGCTAAGAATCGGCGAGGACACGATCAGGCGTCTGGAGGTCCCCGAAGCGCTCCGGGACTTCCTCCGAACAGCTCCTTTCGTGGTGGTCCGGCGTGATGGTTGTCCCGACGGGCGGATTCCCGTGGGCATTCGCGGGCGTCGGCGCTCTGAACGGTTCCCGGTATGGCTCTCGCCGGACGAGGTCTTGGAGGTGCTGACGCCGGAGGCGTTGGTCGCTTCCGAAAAGTGCGTCGGCGCCGCCGAAGCTCCTCTTCGGGCTCTTGCGCAGCTTCGGGAACGTGCCTGCGGACGGATGTCGTTCGAATGGGGTGTGATCGGGGCGACCGGATTCACGTTGGCCTCCGGGGTTTGCGTCCTTCGGGAGAGCAGCGATTTGGATCTGTTGGTGCGCTGTCCAACGCCGACGGCCCGGACGGAGTTTGATGCGTGGTCGGCATGGCTGGCGGAATTACCCTGCCGGGCGGACACGCAGATTGAGACGCCGTTGGGCGGGTTTGCGTTGAACGAATTCCTCTCCTCGCCGCGTGTGCTGTTGAAAACCGTCGGCGGTCCTATTCTGACGACGAATCCTTGGAGACCCGAATGAGCCGAATGCCCCTTCTTTTCGCTTTCCCCGGACAGGGCGTGCAGTACGAAGGCATGCTCCGTGCCATGTTGGAAAGGACGCCTGAATCCCGGGTGGTGTTCGACGAAGTCGGCGCCGCGCTCGAAAAAGATGTTTTGGGGCTTGATACGGCGGAGGCGCTCGAGGATTCCGAGGCCGTTCAGATTTGCCTTCTGACTGCGGGGGTCGCTTCCTCACGGTTGTTGGAGAGCCGAGGGATCGTCCCGGCAATGACGGCGGGGCTTTCCATCGGTGCCTTCGGAGCGGCGGTCGCGGCCGGGGTGTTGGATTTGGGTGATGCCGCGCGGTTGGTTGCCAAACGGGGTAGGCTGATGCAGGACGCCTATCCGTCGGGCTACGGCATGATGGCCGTGGGCGGTCTCACCGAATACGAGGTTGCCGATGCCGTTGAAGACATGGAGGGCCTCTATGTCGCCAACGTGAATGCTGAGCGCCAAATCGTATTGTCGGGCGCCTGGGAGGTCTTGGAACGGGCGGCTGCGTTGTTGGTCACGAGAGGGGCGACTTTTGCAAAGAAGCTCCGCATCAGCGTACCTTCTCACTGTTCGCTCCTTCAAGAAGCGTCCGACCAATTCGCAGAGGTCATGGGCGACGTCGTTTTTCACCGCCCGAGGGTGCCTTATCTTAGCGGTTCGAATGCCCGGGTTCTTTGGGATCCTGCCCGCATCGCGGACGATCTCTTGCGTAACATGATGAGGCCCACGCATTGGGCCGACGCGGTGCGGGCGGCGCACGAGAGAGGCATCCGCTTCATGGTGGAGATGCTGCCCGGAAAGGTGATGACCGGGCTCTCGGCTTCGGTTTTTGAGGACGCGTCCGCGCTTGAAGAGTACGGTCCCGATCGATTGGCTGCGCGTCTCGGTCATCTCGCTCGCTACGACTGACCGACCGGGCGGCTTCACCTCAAGAAAGCTTTCTCATGTCGTTTGCGAACATGCGTCCCACGGCCGCCAGCGCCAGAAGGTTGGACTCGTGTTCGCGCTTCTTGGAAAAGACCATCCCGATCGTCTGTGAAATTTGGTAGGGCGCGGCGAGCCGCACGAGTCGGATCGTGCTTTCGTAGACAGAGCACATGCGCCCAGGGAGGAGCGCGATCCCAACGCCGGCCTGCACGAGACTGATCATCGAAAAAATGTCCGAGACCCGCGTGACGATTTGGGGCTGAAAGCCCGCAATGCCGAAAGCGGTTTGAAAGTTGGCGTAGGTGGCGAAGCCTTCGGAGAGCGCGATGAACTTCTCGTTGCGGAAGTCCTTCAAATCGGCTTCCGGGCCGAGATGTCCCTTCCAGGAGGTGGGGACGGCAAGAAAAAGCGCATCCCGGAAAAGGTCGAGCGCAACGTATCTGGATGGGTCGATCTCCTGGCTGTAGGTTTCGATGACGATCGCATCAAGTCGGTTGAGATCGA